>LKMJ01001953.1_pt1 | contig 18628 bp, 16 predicted proteins | sample 643391 | NCBI WGS metagenome assembly LKMJ01 (sample SAMN04112250, study PRJNA286221) | soda lake metagenome | biome: soda lake; feature: Kulunda Steppe; material: water; isolation source: sample PL-Br10 brine of Picturesque Lake | place: Russia: Kulunda steppe | collected 2010-07 | reverse complement strand
GTTCGTTTATCATCTCGCGCACGGCGGAGCGAATCGCCTCGCTCCGGTTCGGGAACTGCCCCGTATCGACCATGCGTTCGACCTCTTCGATCTGCTGCTTCGGGATTCGTAGTGTCACACGCTCCATTTTTGTTTCCCCTCTGGTTGTGAGTAAGACGACGTTGCACACGCGACCGCTCCGCGTTTACACCGGTGAGAGTGTCGAAATCGGACATTTCGACCATTTTCCACCGAGTGTAAGACGCGTCGTCTTACGCAAACGTATGGACAGAAGGTATATACTTAAACCTTTTGGCAGACGTAAGACAACCGAGGAGAATGCGTGTTTACACCCCTAATACAGCCGTTTTCGGCGTTTACGGATCTCGGAGAACGTCGGCTGCAGGGGTTCGACGGCCACATCCAGGACAGAACCCCCAGTCGGAGCGGAGCTCGTCACCGCACTCACAGAAGACTCTGTGACTCGCTTTTTCGCCACAGTTTGGGCAGTAAACGGCAGAGGGCGACAGGTTTTCACCACACTGTTTACACGAGTGAGTCTCCTCGTCAGACACGTTTTCAGGCCCCTCGGGCTCTGTCTTACGGCTGTCGGCCTCTTCGTGTGACACGCTTCCGGAATCGCCATCAAGCGAGATGTTTACGTTCACGTCTTGCGGTTCCGAGCGCGTATACGCCCGGTCGAGCCGGTCCGCGATGAGCTCGTCGACGCGGTCGACGATGAGCTCGTCGAGTGACCCCTCGGCCACGGACTCCCCAGAAGCATCGTTTACGCCCGTTTCGGTGGCGTTTACGGATGTTTCCCCGTGTTGGTCGAGGAACTCCCGGAGCGCCTCACGCATGACCTCGCTCTTGGAGGCGTCGAACTCCTCGAGCTGTCGGACGAGGTCATCGTCCGCCCGGAACGTTATCTTGCTCATTAGTCGTCCGACAATTGTGTGTGACGGTATTTCAATCTTCGCGCGCCGTCCGACAGCCGTCCGTCAGACGATGCGGTCACCGTCGAAGGTCAAAACCGTTAAGTCATGCAGTCATCTCTTTTCGGGTACGACCGCCCTTAGCTCAGACTGGTAGAGCAGTCGACTGTAGATCGACTTGCCCCCCGTTCAAATCGGGGAGGGCGGACTTACTCTGTCGTCGCAACGCGACGACTGATAAGTCAACCGAGCCGGTTTGAACACGCGAGTCACAGTCCCGGAAGCACAGCGAAGCAAGTACAACCGCTCTACTCGGTCACAGATAGAAGGACAGTTACAGCTTCTCTGCAGCCTGCGCCTGATCGGCACGCCGGTCAGCCTGTTTGAGGCGCTTTTCCGCCGCGTTCGAGAGTTCCGATGGCAGGTCTTCGCCCGCGTCGGCGAGCCGATCACCGACTGTCTCGAGTCGTTGGGTGACCGCCTCCAGCTGCTGGTCGGCACCGCCGCGATCACCGTCGCGGGCTCGTTCCCTCGCCTGCTCTGCTGCCTCCACGACAGCTTCGAGCGCCCGTTCGAGACCCTGGACCGCGTTCTCCGACCCGTCCGCGTCGCCGCCGTCCCCGGATCGATCGCCCCCATCATCCCCCGTGTCATCGCCGCTGGGACTCTCGGCACCGTCGTCATCTTGGTCGGCATCCCCGTCAGCGGCCGCGACCGCGGCCCGCGTTTCCCCGGCAACGTCGGCCAGATACCCTGCGATCGATGCCTTCCCCGTCTCCGGACGGTCGATCCGGATCTCCGCTTCCGACCCCGGTTCCGGGTTGACTCGGTATGCACCGATCTCGTCGTCCCGGTCGTGGACTTCCGTCGTGTACGCCCCACCCTCGTGAACGAAGACTGTGTCGCGTCCGTCGACCGCAGAGTCGTAGATGCGCCCAGCGAAGTCGTCTTCGATGGCGGTTCGAACGACATCTGTGTCGGCCTCCTCGTCGGAGAGTTCCAGCCGCGTGGCCTCGTCGCGGGCAACCACCGGGACTTCGCCGTCGACGCCCGCCCGCCTGAAGCAACTGTCGGCGTCGCCGTCGTCGGTGACCTCGAGGTGCTCGCTGTATGGCGCGCTGCCGGCCGCGTTGACGGTCAGCCGATGCTCCCCGGGATCGACGTCTCCGAAGACCGCAACGCCGGCAAACGTCGGTCGCATCTGCGGATCGCTTTCGAGCAGCGCGACCGCCTCCCGTGTCATCTCGATCGTCGTCAGCCCCTCGTCGTCCGGGGCGTCGTCACTCGTGGTCGTTTCGGTCACCCGTGCGACGAGTGCGTCGGTGAGTCCTGGGTCGCTGATCGCCTCGTAGCGATCCGCCAGCGCTTCCCGGTGGGCCGCCGCGGTGATGTCGGCCACGGGGTCGTCGTATCTCGGCTGCTCCCAGGGCGTGCCCGTCACCGAGATGTGATGTGAGAACGCATCTTCCACGATCTCCGGCACCGGAAACTCAAAACTCAACTGCGGGCCAGTGAATCCGCTGATGTGTTCGATTTCGGTGGTCGGACGCAACGCATACGTGGCGTCACTGTCGCCGTCGCGCTCTTCGTGTTCGAACACCAGCCCCGTCTCTCGAAGGGGTAGATCGGTCGGTGGCGACTCCAGTTCGGCGAGCGATCGGACCGTCAGTTTCTCATCGATGAGCGACTCGCGAGTGAACGACGGCACCGCGTCGTGCTCGTACAGCGGTACCCCGTCGAGTTCTGGGATGACCATCGGAAGGCGCACACCCTCGTCCCTGGGCAGGCCGTAGGCAAACGGAATATCGACGAGATCACCGATCTGCTCGACCGCCTCGTTTGTCACGTCCGGGATCAGGTCGTCGCCGCCGAACCGCTGGAATCTGTCGGGGTCCTCGTTGACCGAGAGCGTCGACGAGTGCGAACCAAGCTCCGGCAGTATCCGTGGGACGACGTCCGGGTCCGGATCGAGGAACTCGTTGTTGGGCACGTCCCGCGAGTGTGAACTCGCGACGTAGAGCTGCGGTTCGTCCGTCTCCGTGTCGACGAAGACGTGCAACACTTCCCAGTCGTGCCAGTGGAAGTTACAGGAGAACTGGTCGAAAACATAATAAAACCAGTACTGGATGGCGACGAGCGACGAGTCCTCGTAGCCGACGGCGTGGTAGAAGCTCATCGGCTCCGGCGGGTCCCCCTCACCGTCAAACTCGCTGTGATAGCCCTCGACAGCGTCGAATCCGTGAACGACAGTGTCGCCGTCGCGTTCGCTGGTGTACTATCGCGGATCCGTCGGATACCACTCCTCGTACTCATCGAAGTACAGCGTCGGCGCGAATCGTTCCGCCAGCTCCCGGGCGGTATCCGCTTCTACTTCCGTCGTATCGGCGTCCGGATCGGGCTGGAGCGCAGCACAGCCGGCGAGTGTGCTGCCCCCCAGACCGGCTAGTGCTCCCAGGAGTGCCCGCCGATCGAACTCAGTGGCGTCGTCGATCATGGTTCTGTTCTCCACGTTCTGCCGAGTTCACAACGCTACTCATTCTTTCACCCTCACAGTCGTTTCGTTCTCCCAGAAAGTTGTCGTAGAAATAGTTCTTTTGGCCGGCTCGAAACAGGTGCTCGGTAAGTGTTCGGACCCCGAATACGTACTCGACACTGCTCCACCGGAACGGGTCGTTCGTCCGGGTTGAAAACGTCTTTTCTCCCTCGTCGGATATCCCGATGAGATCGTCACTGAGAGACAGCCGGCAGTACGAAGGCCGGAGGACGGTTCGTCATGTCGTGGTTGGCTGTTCGCGTCCAGTAACCCCTCTTATTCGTCCGAGCCGAGCGCCTGCCAACACCAGACGAACCGCTGGCCCGCGGTTACGTGCGTAAAGACGGCGAGAAAGACGAGCGTCCACTCGACGAGCGAGAGCCCGTAGCGGACGGGGTTTACCACGGACGCGATCGCCACGACGACGCCGACGAGCAGTAGGATGTCGGCGCGACCGAGCAGCCCGCCGTAGATCCGTTCGAGCCCGAGCGCCTCCGCCTGCGTCCCGAGATACGCCGTCAGGAGGACACCGGTGAGCGCTAACATACCCAGTTCGTACTGTTCGACGCCGAGCGCGAGCCCGCCGAGGATCAGGACGTCGCCGTATCGGTCGAGGACGTGATCGAGGAAGTCGCCGGCGTCCGAGGCGGTATCCGTCGCCCGCGCGAGCGCGCCGTCGAGGACGTCGAAGAATCCGGTGATCAAGACGAGCGCAGCGGCGGCGAGATACCAGGACGGGTCCGACCCACCGAGTACGAGCGCGTACCCGCCTCCGGCCGCGGTGACGACCGAAAGCGTCGTGACCGCGTTTGCAGAGAGGCCAAGCCGGGCTGTTGCGGCGACGAACGGCGTGATCGCCCGGCTGACGAACGGGCGAAGCCTATCGAGCGTCATTGTTGTCGATCGTCCCTGCAGTCCGAGACCATTCTTGAACTCAGGTACTTGCGCGTCCGGTATAAGTTGTCCTGGTCGTGTGTACTCTGTCACACCCCGGTTGAGACTGATCGGTTACCGCTCCCCTAAAAAAGGTCCACCGTCCGGTGGATATCTCTCTATAACGATCGCCCATCGAACAGCCACGACCGTGGGGTTGTTGATTGAAAATACGCCACACGTTACCACACATTTATATCACCACGTCGGAATTGTCAGTATTAGTACGATGAGCACGATCCGATCAGTCGAAACCAGACACTGCGATGCAGGGTGGCGAAACTACCACTTCCTCCGGATCGACACGGAAAACGGCGTGGTCGGCTGGAGCGAGTACGACGAGCATCTGGGTGCGACCGGGCTCACCGCGGTGCTCGAGGAGATGGCACCGACCGTCGTCGGCGAGTCAGTCGACGCCATCGAGCGCATTCGTGCACAACTCGTCGGGCAGGCGAGACAGTCGTTTACCGGCGTCATGGCCATGGCGATCGGAACGATCGAGAACGCGCTGCTCGATGCGAAAGCGAAGGAACTCGGCGTTCCCTGTGCCGACCTGCTCGGTGGAGCCGTTCGCGAGGAGATCCCCGTATACTGGTCACACTGTGGCACCTACCGGATCAGTCGCCCCGAGTGGTACGACCCGATCACCACCTTAGAGGACGTGACCGCCCTCGGCGAGGAGGTACGGGAGAGCCAGTTCTCGGCACTGAAAACCAATATCTTCGATTTCCGCGGCGACGAGCCGACCTACTGGGCGCCGGGGTTCGGACAACCGTTTCACCCCTCCCTGACGATCGAGGACGATCAGATTCGGGAGCTTCGGCGCTACCTGGAGGCGCTCCGGGAGGGCGCCGGGCCGGACGTCGATATCCTCCTTGATCTGAACTACAACTCCAAGCCCGAAGGGTACGTTCGGATCCTGCAGGAACTGGCCGATTTCGATCTGTTCTGGGTCGAGATCGACACGCCCGACGCGGCGGCACTCGCGGACGTCCGTCGTGAGAGCCCGCATCCGATCAGCTCCTGTGAGACGCTTGTTCCACACGAGGCGTTCGTTCCGTACTTCCGTGAACGGGCGATGGACGTGGTGATCGTCGACGCGCTGTGGAACGGTGTCTTCCAGTCGATGAAGATCGCGTCGATGGCCGACGCACACCAGCTTCACGTGGCTCCGCACAATTACTACGGCCATCTGGCCACGTTCATGAACGCCCACCTCGCGGCCGCCGTCCCCAACCTGCGAACCATGGAGACGGATATCGATCGGATCCCGTGGGACGAGGAGCTGTTTACGACTGTTCCCGAATACGAGGACGGAGCGCTACAGCTACCGGATTCGCCAGGGTGGGGGTGTGAACCCGACGAGGCGGCGCTCGAGCGATACCCACCGAAAGACACCGACGATCTCGATATCGAGTCCTGATTGGGCCCCGTCATGGTATCGCGGTCCCCGTTGGCGGATCCGTGCCGCGTTGGGAAATTTTAACACAGGAGCATCTAAACAGTGGGTATGTTCAATCTCTCGAACGAACAGGAGATGCTGGTGTCCTCACTGGAGGAGTTGGCCGAGAGGGAGTTTTCCGCCGACGCCTTCGAGTGGAACGGCGAGGTCCCCTGGGAGAACATCTCGACGCTCGCCGAGCACGGCTTTCTCGGCATCAATATCCCGATGGAGTACGGTGGCGGTGGAATGGGCGAGTTCGAGGCGATGTTGAGTGTCGAGGCGGTCGGACGGGTCTGTCCGGACACCGCCGAATTCCTCTTCGGCCAGCAGATGGTCGCCCCCAGAGCGATCGAGATGTTCGGCACCGAAGCGGCCAAAGAACGGTACCTGCCGCCGATCACGGCCGGCGAGGACGCGATCGCGATCGCGATCTCCGAACCGGAAGCGGGTTCGGACGTCGGATCGATGAACACCCACGTCGAGGAGGACGGCGACGACCTCCTCGTCAACGGCGAAAAGATCTGGGTCAGCAACGTCCCCCACTCCTCGGCGGCGGTCGTCTGGGCGAAGTTCCCCGAGGGACTCGGCTCGCTGATCGTCGATTTCGACGCCGACGGCGTCGAAATCGCCCAACACTACACGAACATGGCCGGCCACACCCAGACGCAGTTCTACATGGAGGACGTCAGGGTCCCCGAGGAGAACGTCCTCACACGCGGGAAGGGCGGGTTCAAACAGCAGCTCAAGGCGCTCAACTGGGAGCGGCTGGGAAGTGTCACGTTCGCGAACGCGATGGCGCGCTGTGCGCTCGATAAGGCCATCGAGTACGCCACCCAGCGCGAACAGTTCGGCCAGCCGATCGGCGATTTCCAGGGGATCGAATGGAAGCTCGCGGACATGGCCAAGGAACTGGAAGCCTCGCGATCGCTCGCCTATCGGGCGGCGATCGACGCCCACGAACGGGGCGGGGCCCCCGATCGGCTGCAGACGTCGATCGCGAAACTGTACTCCTCGGAGATGGTCGAGGAGGTCGTCAGCGAGGCGCTACAGATCCACGGAGCAAACGGGTACCAGCAGGGTCATCCACTGGAGTATCTCTACCGGCTGGCCCGCGGTCGCCGGCTCGCGGCCGGTTCCGACGAGATCCAGAAGATCCAGATCGGCGACGCGCTCAAGGAGGACGGCGTCCCGCCGCTGTTCTAAGCGGGCGCCCCGAGTAATGATTTGAAGACCGGCGTTATCAGGTGTAGTCGCGGTCGTACTCCGGCTCCCGTTTCTCCCCGAAGGCCGCGACCGCCTCGGCGTGTTCGGGATCGTTCACACACTCCCACTGGTAGGCGATCGCCCGCTCGCAGTAGTTCTCGAAGGACTGTTCGGGATCGATCAGGCGGTTGGTGTGACGGACGGCCATCGCGGGGAGATCCCGCATCTCCTCGGCGAACTTGCGGGCGCCGGCGAGCGGATCGTCCGTCTCCTCGACGGCCAGCCCCATCTCGACGGCGGCCTCGGGGGTGATCTCGCGACCGGTCAATAGGTACTCCTTGGCCTTCGCCTCGCCGACGAGCCGCGGCAAGAGCCAGCCGCCGCCGTCGCCCGGTACCAGCCCGACGTTGACGAACCCCTCGCGCAGAGACGCCTCGGGGCCGACGATCCGGACGTCACAGGCCAACGCGAAATCGCAGCCGGCGCCGATGGCGGGACCGTTCACCGCCGCGACGCTCGGCGTCGCCATCTCCCTGAGCTGGCGGACGACGTTCTGGACGGCCCACAGAAAGCCGGCGTACTCCTCTTTGTGCATCCCCTCCCAGTCGGGCATCCCGGAGACGTCCGCGCCGGCACAGAACCCGTCACCGGCGCCGGTCAACACGAGCGCGTAGACGCCGTCGTCCTCGCGGGCGTCCCGGATCGCTCCGTTGAGTTCCAGAATCGTCTCGCGGGTGAAGGCGTTGTACACCTCCGGTCTGTCGATCGTTATCGTGGCGATACCCGCCTCGGTGTCGTAGACGACGTCGTCGTACATGGTGGATCTGCCGCGCCGGTCGCGGTCGCTGGGACTGTCGTCTCGAAGGGTCTTGAGTGTACCCGACGTGGGCCGTCGGATCCTCGTGGGCGTGTGTCCGCGACACAACGCCTATGGGCGTTCCCGTCAACGGGCGACGTATGCATCCCGTAGAGTCGGACGCGGGCGCCCTGCCGCTTTCGGGCGTGACCGTCGTCGATCTGACGCAGGTACTCGCCGGCCCGTTCGCCTCGATGACGTTCGGCGATATGGGCGCCGAAGTGATCAAGATCGAGGCGGTCGGTCGCGGCGACCGCTCGCGGAACATTCAGCCGGCGCCGTCCTACTTCGAGACCGTCAACCGGAACAAGCACAGCGTCGCGCTCGATCTGAAAAGCGATGAGGGCCAGGAGATCGCCAGACGGCTGGTGGCGGATGCGGACGTGTTCATCGAGAGCACGAAGGCCGGCCGCGTCGAGTCGTACAATCTCGGCTACGAGGACGTCCGGGAGCTGAATCCCGAGATCATCTACTGTTCGGTGACTGGGTTCGGCCGGGACAGCCCCTACGAGAACGTCCCTGCGTGGGACATGCTCATTCAGGCGATGAGCGGCATCATGAGCATGACCGGCGAGGCCGACGGCCCGCCGGTGTGGTCAGGGCTCCCGAGCGGCGACCTGGCCGCCGCGATGTACGCGACCCAGAGCGTTCTCGCCGGGCTGTACGCCCGCGAGCGCGGACACATCGACGGGGAGTGGATCGAGGTGCCGATGTTCGACGCCGCGATCTCGTGGCTCTCGCTGCGTGCGGGACATTCCTTCGGGACCGGTGAGCCGTTCCCAAGATCCGGAACCAGACACCCCTCGATGGCCCCTTTCGGCACCTTCGAATGCGAGGAGGGACTGCTGGTGATCGCAGCCGGAACGGACAGCCTCTGGTCGGATTTCTGTACGGCTATCGATCGACCGGAGCTGTACGACGACGACCGGTTCTCGACCGTCGGGGACAGACTCGAGAACCGCGACGTGTTGGTCGACGAGATCGAGTCGGCGCTCGAAGCGGAGACGGCCGAGGTGTGGCTCGAACGGCTCCACGCCCACAGCGTCCCCGCTGGACCGATCCACGACACGTGTACGATCTGGGAGGACGAACACGTTCAAAAGCGGAAGCTCCGCCGCCGGATGGAGCGCGAAAACGGGAGTACCGCGGACGTGATCGATCACCCCGTCCATTTTAGGAACCTCGCGACGCGGCTCGATATCGCTCCCGAAGACCTCGGCGAGAGTACCGAGGAGATGCTGAAACGGCACGGCTACTCCGAAGCGGAGATCGGCCGACTCCGAGAGGAAAACGTCGTCGAGTGAGTCGTACTCGGCCGTGATACTCACAGATAAAAAGGTGTGAACACGACGCACAGAGACGGGCCGTACGACGGAGCGAACGGCGGCATACTGGTGAGCCGTTTTCAGTTGATTCTGTCGATCAATATTAGCCGTCGGTCGCTTCGTACGGATGCGCGTCGTCGACCGTCGGTGCGCCGATCGCCAGCGTTTTGACCGGCTCCTCGGCGTCCGCGGGATTGTACGCACGATGCGGGCTTTCGGGTTCGGCGACGAACGCCTCGTCGACGCCGACGGTGAACGTCCGCTCCGGCGTCTCGACGTGGAGCGTCCCCTCGAGGACATAAAAGACCTCGACCTGTTCGTCGTGGTAATGGTACATTAAAGCGAGCTGTTCACCGGGATCGGCGGTGTACACCCGGAGCCCGAGCGGTGAGCCCTGATAATCGAGCCCGGCGGCGGTGCTGATCGAGCGGACGTCGACGGGTCGATCGTCGAACTGCTCGAGGGCGTCGGTGTCGACGTGGTGATATCCCATACGGATGGCTGTCGGTTGGATGTGGTATATGGCTTGCGTCAGGGTTCGACGCTCGTTACCGACGTCCAGACCGACCGGAAGGCGGCCCCTCTGTCGGCCGCCGGAAGACATACGAACCGCTCGGTCGACGTCCCGTCAATGGCGACCGAACACGCGGTTTCCGTCGGCGAAGAGACCGTCGCTACCGTCCATCACCGCGCGAAAAGCGACCGCTGGATCCTGTTCTGTCACGGCTTTTTGAGCGACAAATCCGGGAGCTACGAGGCCCGCTGTGAACGCGCGGTCGAGGAGGGCTACAACGCCGTCCGGTTCGATTTCAGGGGCAGCGGCGACTCCGACGGTGCGTTTATCGATTCGACGCTCTCGACGCGGATCGCGGACCTCGCTGCCGTCGTCGAGCACTTTTCGCCGCCGTCGTACGCCCTCTTCGGGTCGAGTTTCGGCGCCAAGACTGCACTGCACGCGGCGACCGATGCCCCCCCGACTCGAGGCGATCGTCGCCCGTTCGCCGGTCACGTACAACCGGACGTTCGAGTCCTATCGGGAGACAGTCGAAACCGAGGGCCGTCTCCGGTTCGACGGGAATCGTGCGATCGACGGGCGGTTCTTCGAGGATTTCGCGACGTACGAGTTCGAATCGATCACGAACCGACTCGACGTCCCGATCGCAATCTTTCACGGTACGGCCGACGAGTCGGTACCGATCGAGGATAGCTTCGAGGCCGCGGCGGCGCTCGAAACCGACGTGAATCTGGCGAAATACACGGGTGAAGGACATCGGTTTTCCGAGGCCGCGGAGCGTCGCCTTCGCGAGCAGGCGTTCGGCTGGCTCGAGACCGTTTATAAACACGGTACGTAGCGCGATCGCAGATAGCCGGTCCCCGACGGACAGAGCGAACGAGCAGTGGATATACACGAACGTGTTCAAACCGTTCGCAGTCGTGCGGTTAAAAGGTCGTATCGTATTATACGACATGATCCCGAACGTCGGAATAGCGGTCGGCGAACGAAGGGCCGACTTCAACCGAGAATAACAGATATGACATTGCTCACGCGAGTCCGGGGACTCATCGGCGACGATAGTTCCGTATACGAGTGTCGCCACTGCGGGACCACGCTCGAATCAGATATCGACGACTGCCCGCTGTGCGGAAAGAGCGCGGTCGTCGCGTACGACATCAAGTAGGCGTCCGGCTACTTCCCGGCCGACATCGATCCGAAGACCCCGTCCGCGTCGGCGGGGACATCGAAGTCGCGGAAGTGTTCGCCCTTCTCTTTAGAGAGTACGTTCAACGCCGCGGCGGCGCCGTCGCCCGCCGAGATGATCGCCTGCCACTCCTCGGCACGGACCATCGCGCCGGTCGCGTAGGCGTTTTCGACGCTCGTCTCCATGGTTACGCCGACGTCGACGAGGTCGCCGTCGAACACACAGCCGAGCGACTCCGCCAGATCGCGGTTCGCGCCGGTCGCCAAGACGAGATACGTGGCCGCGTACTCCCCGTCGGCGGCTTCGGCGACGAACCCGCCATCGGCGGTCGAGACGTCTGACACCTCGGATCCTTGGATCCGATCGACGCCGAAACTGTCCACCTGTGCGCGGGCCGTTTCCATGAACGCCGAGCCGTCGACCGAGCCGACGCCGAGGTAGTTGAAGAGGTGGGCTTTGTGCATCCACGTTTTATCGGTATCGAGGAGGGTCGTTTCGAGACCGTTTTTCTGCGTGAAGAGCGCGGCGCTCAATCCGGCGGGGCCGCCGCCGACAACGAGCACGTCGGGCTGTGAATCGGTCATACCCGTGATTAGACGGGCTCCACGGGCAAAAGGGTGTGCGTACCGTCGGCTGTGTCACTCGGAGTTCGACCGGGGGCTGTCGAGCCGAGGACAAATAAGGCGAGACGCGACGTCGGGCCGAAACGGAGTGACCTGATCGCAGTCGCGAAGCCGAATTCCTCAAATACTCCGATACACTACCCGGAGACGTGTCGAAACAGGTCGCCGACGTGGGCACGCTGTTCTTACACGAAGCCGGCGACGAGTACACCGTCGTCGTCCGTCGTGACGGCGAGCGGTTGCTGCAGGGGCGGCTCGATTTGAAACAGACGAGCGCCGGCCCCCGGCCCGGACGGTTCCGAGTCAAGGACGGCGACGACGACGTCCCCCGCCGCCCCGAGCAGTTCGTCGAGATGGCTCGACGCGCCTCTCGGATCCGCATCTCCGAGCAGACGTCGCCTCGCGGTCGCGAGGAACTGGAGTCGATGCTCGGTGGCTATCAACTCGAAGCGAAGCAGGTCCGAACGTGCCGGTACTGCTCCAGCAAGGGACGATACGCACCGCTGACCTCGGAGACGGCGATCAAGGCCGACGGCGAGTTCATCTGTCCGGACTGTGCCAGGCGGGAACTCGAACGGGAAGCGAACTACCGGGGACTCCGATCCGGAGCCCGCGACCGACTCGAGGAGCTTCTGCTCGAGGTCGGCGACCTCGAACGCGTCGCGAACCTGCTGTCGGGACAGCTCGATCCCGAGTTGACGAAGTTCGACGAAATCAGCGCGACGACCGACGAGATCGATCTCGTCTCCACGCGGGATCTCGACGTTCACGGAGAGCTGAAATCCCGGCTCCAGAAGTTCGACGAACTGCTTCCGGTCCAGAGTCTCGCCGTCCGGAACGGTCTCCTCGAGGGCCGCGACCAGCTCGTCGTCAGCGCGACGGCGACCGGCAAGACCCTCGTCGGCGAACTCGCCGGCATCGATCGCGCGTTGCGAGGCGAGGGAAAACTCCTCTTTTTGGTGCCGCTCGTGGCACTCGCCAACCAGAAATACGAGGACTTCGAGGAAGATTACGGCGACGTGCTCGACGTGACGATCCGTGTCGGCGCCTCGCGGATCCGCGACGACGGCAACCGGTTCGATCCGAACGCCGACGTCATCGTCGGCACCTACGAGGGGATCGATCACGCGCTCCGAACGGGCAAGGACATGGGCGATATCGGGACGGTCGTCATCGACGAGGTTCACAACCTCGGCGCCGACGAGCGAGGGCACCGACTCGATGGGCTCGTTTCACGGCTCAAACATTACTGTGAGACGAACGCCTGTGATACCCAGTGGATCTATCTGTCGGCGACCGTCGGAAACGCCCCGGAACTCGCCGAAAAGCTCGGTGCTCAGCTCATCGAGTTCGAGGAGCGCCCGGTCCCGATCGAGCGGCACGTCACCTTCGCCGACGGGACCGAAAAGATCGACATCGAGAACAAACTCGTCCGGCGGGCCTTCGACTCGAAGTCCTCGAAGGGCTACCGGGGGCAGACGATCGTCTTCACCAACTCCCGTCGCCGCTGTCACGAGGTTTCGAGGCGGCTCGAATACGAATCGGCCCCGTATCACGCGGGGCTCGATTACGGCCAGCGAAAGCGGGTCGAACGACAGTTCGGCGATCAGGACCTGGCCGCCGTCGTCACCACAGCGGCCCTCGCCGCCGGCGTCGACTTCCCCGCCTCGCAGGTGATCTTCGACTCGCTCGCGATGGGGATCGAATGGCTCTCAGTCCAGGAGTTCGAGCAGATGCTCGGCCGTGCGGGCCGGCCGGATTATCACGACCAGGGAACGGTGTATCTGCTCGTCGAGCCCGACTGTACGTACCACAACTCGATGGAGATGTCCGAAGACGAGGTCGCGTTCAAACTCCTGAAAGGCGAGATGGAGCCGGTCATCACGCGATACGACGAGACCGCCGCCGTCGAGGAGACGCTCGCGAACATCACCGTCGCCGGGAAGGGCGCAAAACGACTGAACGACCGGATGGTCGGCGACATACCGACGAAACACGCCGTCGGGAAGCTCCTCGAGTACGAGTTCATCGACGGCTTCGATCCGACGCCGCTGGGACGGGCCGTCACCGAACACTTCCTCGAACCCGGCGAGGCGTTCGCGATACTCGATGCCGTCCGGAAGGGAACGGATCCCTACGCGCTCGTCGCCGAGATGGAACTCAGAGACGAGGAGTGAGCGGAGGTCGCTCGATCCGGCTACACCAGCGCCAACACGCCGACTGGCACCGCCATCCCGGCGAAGGCGATTCCCAGATACGCCAGCAGAATGACGAGGATCGCACCGGGGATCCCACCCACCGCACAGATCAGCACCGCGATCGGCGTGATCTCGACGCCCAACCCCAGAAAGCTCGCGATGACCAGTACGATCACGCCGACGACCGCGTTGACGATGAACGGCTTGACTGTCTTGATGATGGTGTATGCGCCGAAAAGCAGCGCCAGAACGGCCACCAGCAGAGCGATTTCGATTGTCGTAACCATACCCGGCCGTTCACCGAGAGATGATAAATCCCTTGGGGCTGAGAACGAAACGTTTTCATCTGCCCGCGAGAAATGTACTCGTGCGGGACCGTGGGGTAGTTTGGTATCCTTCAGCGTTTGGGACGCTGTAACCCCGATTCAAATTCGGGCGGTCCCACTTCTATTATCGATCCACGGAGCGGCGTCGAGCGTAGTACGACACAGTCTCAGTTATGAGATGCCGAACCAGCGAGACAGATAGAGACACACCGTACAAAGGCGATCAGACGGCCTCGAAACCCTGGTTTTGTCCCCGACAACGCGTTCGATCGTTCGATCTCGTTGCGGGTCGAGGAACCGGCACAGGCCGACGCTTCGATCAACTGGACTCCGAACACCGCTTCGACGAGCGGTGACCGTTCGAGGCGTAGGGCGGAATCGGTGACCGCGTACCCGCCCCGTTGGAGACGCGCAGATCACTTCCACCCCGGTTGCCAAAGTTCTTATTCGATGGCGCGCCAAGACGTGATACCCAAATGGCTCGCGCGGAGAACACGGAAGTCATCGACAAATTCGAGCAGTTCTATCGCGATTACTACCGCAACGAGATCGGCCAGCTCGCCCAGAAGTATCCGAACGAGAAGCGATCGCTGTACATCGAGTGGGACGACCTCTATCGGTTCGATCCGGATCTCGCCGACGATTTTATCGCCCAGCCCGACCAGATGCGCGATTACGCGGAGGAGGCGCTCAGGCTCTACGATCTGCCGGTCGACGTGAAGCTGGGGCAGGCACACGTCCGGGTAGAGGGGCTCCAGCGGACGACCGGCATCCGGGAGATCCGTGCGCGCCACCGCGGACAACTCGTCGAGGTGACGGGGATCATCCGGAAGGCGACCGACGTCCGGCCCAAAGTCACCGAGGCGGCCTTCGAATGCCAGCGCTGTGGAACTTTGACCCGGATCCCACAGACCTCCGGGGAGTTCCACGAACCCCACGAGTGTCAGGGCTGTGAACGACAGGGGCCCTTCGATATCAACTTCGATCAATCGGAGTTCGTCGACGCCCAAAAGATCCGGGTGCAGGAATCCCCGGAAGGGCTTCGAGGCGGCGAGACACCCCAGAGTATCGACGTCCACATCGACGACGACATCACCGGCCACGTGACCGCCGGCGATCACGTTCGAGTGACCGGGATCCTCCATCTCGATCAGCAGGGCTCGAACCAGGAGAAATCGCCGATCTTCGACGTCTACATGGACGGACTGTCCGTCGAGATCGAGGACGAGCAGTTCGAGGACATGGACATCACCGACGAGGACAAAAAGCGGATCATCGAACTCTCCAACGAGTCCGACATCTACGAGAAGATGATCGCCTCGATGGCACCCTCCATCTACGGCTACGATCAGGAGAAACTCGCCATCATCATGCAGCTGTTTTCGGGCGTGACGAAACACCTGCCCGACGGGTCTCGGACGCGTGGTGATTTGCACATGCTTTTAATCGGTGATCCGGGTACGGGTAAGAGTCAGCTACTTCAATACGTACGAAATCTGGCTCCACGATCGGTGTACACGTCCGGGAAGGGGAGCAGTTCGGCCGGCCTTACCGCTGCGGCTGTTAGAGACGACTTCGGCGACGGCCAACAGTGGACGCTCGAGGCCGGCGCGCTCGTGCTCGCGGATCAGGGGATCGCGGCTGTCGACGAGTTAGATAAGATGCGCCCGGAAGATCGCTCGGCAATGCACGAAGCGCTCGAGCAGCAGTCCTACCACCCGAACACGGAGGTTCTGCTTTCGGACGGCCGTCGGGTCGAGATCGGCGAGTTGGTCGACGGGCGGATCGAGGCCGATCCCGACGCGGTCGTCGACGGCGTCGACTGTGAGATCATTCCGGTAGACGATATCGGCGTTCACTCGACGGATTTCGACACGAACGAGACGACGAAACGCCCCGTCGATCGGGTGAGCCGCCACGAGGCCCCCGAGGAGTTCGTCCGGGTGACGTTCTCGAACGGCCGGTCGGTGACAGTCACGCCGGAGCATCCGATGTTCGTCGACGACGACAGTGAAGTCGGCACCGTCGAGGCACGGAATCTCGAGACCGGAGCGTTCGTGCCAGCCCCGACGAAACTGCCGAACTCGAGCGCTGCGGTCGAACTCGACGACGAGGCGCATATCAGAAAAGAGAAAGACATACAGCTACCCGAAACACTGTCCGACGATCTCGCGGAGATCCTCGGATTCCTCGTCGCGGAAGGCCACTCCTACGCCGGATCAGCCCACGAGATCGGCTTTTCGAACCAGAACGAACGGTTGTTAGCCCGGATGGACGATCTCGTGTCGTCGGTGTTCGGGATCGAGAGCACCGACACGACGAACGCGGCCGGAACAGTGACGAAACGGTGGATCTCGACGAAGCTCTATCGGTGGTTCGAGAAGAACTTCCCGATGGTGATGCAGACGGCGCGGGACAAGCGGATCCCGGATCGGGTGCTCGGCGCATCCGAGGAGGAAATCCGCCGATTCCTCGTCGGTGCGTTCGCCGGCGACGGCGGCGTCGAGAGCGAAGCGATGTCGTTTTCGACCGCCTCGACGGGTCTCGCGGAGGACTACGCCGACGCGCTCTCGAAGATCGGCGTCGCGTCGCGGATCCACCACGACACAGCGGAGGACTCCTCGAAAGTGTACGTGATGGGTGACTCGACAGAACGGTTCGTCGAGTGTGTGGTCGATCCGGCGGACGGGCGATACGAGGACGCTGTTGCGTTCGCCGAACGGAGCAACGAGACGCCGCGACACCACGACGTACTCCCGACGAGTGCGGGGCGAGAACTCCGAGCACTCAAGCGATTGCTCGGCGTGCGGCTTACTGGGAGATTCAAGCCGCATCTCGATGAGGGATACGGCGTTCAAATCGAAACGGTTCGCGAGGAACTCGAAGCACTCCAAGAGCGCACAGAGGAGGTAAAGCAAGCGATAGAGCAGGCTGAAACACTCGCCGAGATCAGGGACGCGATTGGCTGGTCGGGCAGTCAGTTGGCGGATCGGATCGAGGGGACAACGACCGGATCGATACACTACGCCGAGAACGGTGGATACGACGCTGCTCGCCGATCGGAGTTGATCGATAGCTCGAGAGCGGCTGTCCACGCCGCGCTCGAGGAGTTCGACGATAGAGCTGAGCAACTCGAAGAACGCTGCGAACTCCGCTACTATCGCGTCAGAGACGTCGAGACGGTCCCCAACGACGGCGAGGACGTCTGCGAGTGGGTCTACGACGTGACGGTCGAACCGACGAACACCTTTGTTAGCCAGGGTGTCGTGCTCCACAACTCCATCAGCATCTCCAAGGCCGGCATCAACGCAACGCTCAAGTCCCGGTGCTCACTGTTGGGCGCGGCCAACCCCAAGTACGGCCGGTTCGATCAGTACGAGCCGATCGGCGAGCAGATCGATCTCGAGCCGGCGCTCATTTCGCGGTTCGATCTGATCTTCACGGTCACAGACCAGCCCGACCCCGAGGAGGACGCGAATCTCGCGGAGCACATCATCAACACGAACTACGCGGGCGAGTTACACACCCATCGGGAGAACACGACGACGTCGAACGTCTCCGAGGAGGAAGTCGAGAACGTCACGGAGAACGTCGAGCCGGAGATCGACGCCGAACTGTTGCGGAAGTACATCGCCTACGCCAAGCGGAACTGCTATCCGATGATGACCGAGGAGGCGAAAGCCGAGATCAGGGATTTCTACGTCGATCTGCGCGCGAAGGGGCAAGATCAGGACGCACCGGTCCCGGTAACCGCACGGAAGCTGGAAGCCCTCGTGCGATTGGCCGAGGCTTCGGCGAGGATGCGGCTCTCGGATACCGTCGAACGCGAGGACGCCGAGCGAGTCATCGATATCGTTCGCTCGTGTCTGCAGGATATCGGCGTCGATCCGGAGACCGGCGAGTTCGACGCCGACGTGGTCGAAACCGGACAGAGCAAAACCCAGCGCGACCGGATCAAGAACATCAAGACGGTGATAAGCGAGATCGAGGCCGAATACGACGAGGGGGCGCCGATCGAAACGGTGTTGGATCGAGCCGAGGAGATGGGGATGGAGCGCTCGCAGGCCGAACACGAGATCGAGAAACTCAGACGACAGGGTGACGTCTACGAACCGACGACCGATCACCTCCGGACCGTATAATGGATCGAATCGCGACACTCAGGCAGATCGAGTCAGCGCTGACGGCGTTCGAGTCCGGCGAGACGGACCTGGAGGGCTGTGAACGGCAGATCCGCGCGGCCGTTCGGACGTTCGCCACGGAGTTCGACGGCGAACTGTCGGCCTACCGATCCGACACCGGGACGGTCGTACTCGCCGGCTCCGAACGGGAGGCACGCGAGCGGATCCAGGAGCTGACCGACGCGTCGGCACCGGTGGTTGAATTGATCGAATGAGGGTTAATTTTAATATATCGATCGGTTCAAAAACCGGCCGTGCTGTTGGTTGTGACGTACTCGCGGGCCGCGCGGAACTCCCTCCGAAACGTCTGTCGGATCCACGAACGGAGCGTCGTTCGGCGGTTCGGACGGGCAGCACTGTTCGAGGCGACGGAGCACGGCGCCTTTTTGGCC
>LKMJ01001952.1_pt1 | contig 18629 bp, 26 predicted proteins | sample 643391 | NCBI WGS metagenome assembly LKMJ01 (sample SAMN04112250, study PRJNA286221) | soda lake metagenome | biome: soda lake; feature: Kulunda Steppe; material: water; isolation source: sample PL-Br10 brine of Picturesque Lake | place: Russia: Kulunda steppe | collected 2010-07 | reverse complement strand
CCCCCCCCACACACTGGCGCGCACACACAGCCCTGATTTGCACAGACCTGCGCCTGCTCCTTCTTGCGTGCCCTATCACTCAGCCCTGCCTGCCGCGCCGCCTCCGCGAGACGCCGGCGCTCAGCTGCTTCCTCTGCTACGAGCGCGAGCTCCCGCTGACGTGCTAGCTTTTCTTGCAGCAGCTCCTGGCGCCGCGCTCCACCTGCATCCATATGCCATGCTTGCATCTGCACGTCGTGACTGCATCCTCCATTCGCTCATTTCTCAGAGGTGTCATGCCTGCTTGTGGACCAGCCTCGAGGCATTTCCCGCAGGCTTATGGGGCACACATGCACACGCGGCCTCTCCTGGGTCATCAGCTCAAAGTGTATCAAAAGGGGCTGTTGAGTTCTGCAGTCATCACCAAACAGCATGTCAGAAAGGGACACCCCGCGGGAACAGCACGCGATTGCGCCAAAGCCAAACAGATTGTTAGATAGGAACTCCCCGCAGAAACAGCGCGCGTCGAGGATTGCACCAAAGCTCCCCTCCTGCAGATGGGCCCCGCCAAAGTCCCCGAGCTGCCTAGGAGCATCGGGAGGGGTGTGGGGAACCACAAGGACATGCAATCAAGAAATGCAGCCACGCTGCCTGCGATGCGGCGCACCGTCCTTGAGCTTCTGCAGCAAGGACAGCTTCTTGTCCTCCTCCAGCAGTTGGTTGATGAAGGCCACCTCGGCCACCTGCAGCAGCATGCACATCCGCATCGCGTCTTCTGAGCATGCAGGTGCCCTATCACTGCTCCCATGCACGTGCCCTTCAGATCCTGCTCCTTCAGCTACCCCATGCAGCGCACCTGATGGTGCGTTGCTTCAAGCAGTTATGCATGACACACACACCCTGTTGATCCCGCGCTGAACAGTGTTGCATAACACGCTGATCCCGCGCTGAATAGTGTTGCATAATACGCTGATCCCGCGCTGAACAGTGTTGCATCACATGCTGATCCTGCGCTGAGCAGTCTTGCATAACCCGCTGATCTCACGCCGAACAGTTTTGCATAACACACACCCTGTTAATTCCCGCGCTGAACAGGCCCTGTGGCAGACATCCCCGCCTCCAATGGAAAATTTCATGGGCCCTGCTACTGTGTCGGGCATGCTCTCCTACAATGTATGCGTGGTAGGCAGGCATGCCTCTCATGGTGGACGCATGCCAGGCAAGCATGCCTCCCGCCACACACGAACCTTCCGCGTTTCATCGCTTGCGCGCGAGACGACAGCCGCGATGTGGGCCAGGCGGAGCTGCTCGCTGCGCGCAATCTTTTCCTCAAACCTGCTTAGGATGGCCTCGATCCTGCCCTCCTGCATGGCAAGGGGCAGCGGCCACAGGGCTGGATGGCGCTTGCTTTGGGGTAGGCAACTGTGGTGCCATTTTAGCTAATGATCTGGGATCAGGGCAGATGATCTGGGATCAGGGCTGAGGAGCGGATGATCAGATCGGCGATCAGGGCTGATGAGTGGATGATCAGAGGGTCTCGGCTTTGCACCATAGCTGCTGCAAGTGTGCGGGGCATGTGGATAAGCGCTGGCGTCCAGGACGAGCATGCTCATGTACCGCAGCCCGACGTGGCCTCAGAGGCCACCTAACTGCCTGACATTTCCCCCGCTGCCTGAGTGAATGCACCTTTCACATGGCTTAGCAATGGGCAGGGACAGGACAAATCGTGTTAAGTGCACGCGCCGCGCCACGCGCGCGGGCATGCAGCACTCAGGGAGTGAAAGGGCAGTGCGTGCACCAGCCAAGTACCGGCTTGCACACAGCCTCTATGGATTCTATTTACTGTGTGTGTGTATGTGTGTGTGTGCACCAGCAGACGCGGCGACACACAATCGCTGCATTGAAATCACCAGGAAAGTATTCATAGGCCATGGGGCCAGGATGGTGACCAGGCAGGATGGTGACCAGGCAGGGTGCTGAGAGCATGATCAGGGAGGGGTACATTATGTACACCGTATACGTAGAGAGAGAGGGAGAGAGGGAGTCTTCCCTCCTTCCTGACCACCATAACGCACAAGCAGCACTTCAGCACACACGCACACACACACCTGCGTCGAGCGCGCACTCTCGCGGGACTCCCTGGCGCGTGCCATGCGGGCCAGCTGCTCCTCCTTATGCAGCTCGCGCAGGCGCTCCGCTCTCTCCTGTGTTTTGGACGGGTAAAGGCACGGGCTCAGGCTGTTTCAGACACAAGGGCGGCTCAGGAGGAAGACGAAGCAGGCTTGGTCTTGAATCCATCAGAGAAGAAGCTCGTAAAAGACCTTCCGGCACACCCAGTCCACGATGATTTCAGAGTCGTAAGAATGCCGGGGGATCGCAGGCTCAGACCTGTCAAGTACACAACAGGCGCGCTTTCCTTCCTGCCACTTAAATGACAGGACGTGAGCATTTGTGGGTGCGACTGTATGTGCTCAAGCAGGTGTGCACGCGTCTGTTGCGCATGCACGTGTGTGCAAGTATGTGTAAGAAAGCCGCAAAGAGTATACGTTGCCCTTGCCAGGAGACGACCCCTCGCAAATCAAGGTGATAGCATGCACTCATCCAGCCGTCTTGAAGCACCTCCACATGCCTCTGTCCCTTATGTTGTTCACCTGCTCTGTGTTGCTGGCCTGCTTACCTGCTTTGTATGGCTGGCGTGCTCACCTGCTTTGCGTTGCTGGCGTGTTGCGTCTCCTGGGGCGTGCGCTTGCGGGAGCGTGGGGACAGCAGCAGCAGCTTGCCACGACCTGCCACGACGAATGCCCCGCTTTCGTCGCTGTTGCCCCCCTGCAGCAAGGGGTGCACAGCATGCGCGTGTACACAGCATGCGCGTGTGCACGGCATGCACGTGTTGCCCCCCTGCAGCAAGGGGTGCACAGCATGCGCGTGTACACTTGTGCACCACCAGGAATGCAGCCGAGCGCGGTGCGCAAAGCGCGCAGTAAGGATGGGTGCACACGCGCGTGTGGGGGGCAGGTGGTCATCACTTTCGACCCCAGGAAACACCCTGGGAAGGCACAGCAAGGCTCCATGCCCCTGGATAAGACGATGGAAAGACCTTTTTTTGACCGGTGGTAGACCCCGGGAAGGCTTTGTGATCAAAGGTTGGCAAAGCTTGTACAGCCCTGCGCCCATCTTTTGGGGGAGAGCCTGTAGGCCCCATATGCATAGGCACCCCTTTACGCAGACGCACCTCATCGCCCGGCGCCACGCTGCACGCCCCTGGGCTGCTCCTGTCCTCACATAACTCAGCGGCTGCCTCCTCCGCTGCAGCTCCCGCGCCCACAGCCACAGGCGATCTGGCCTTAATGGCCGGCACCGCGGCGATGGCTGCCGCCGCCGCTGCCGCCGCAGCTGCCGATGCCTCCAGGGCATCCGCCTCTGCGGGCGCACGCATGCAGGCAGGCGAATGATGGGAGGTGCGCGGGCGTCCGCCACACACGCGCACAGCGGCACTCGTGGGGGGTGCTCAGTGCATGATGCGCTTGTGCGGCCAAGCGAGCAGTGCAGGAAGCATCAGTGCAAAGCAGGCTGAGCACATTCCAGCAGACAAGCTGCCGCTCGTGACACAAGGGGTCAAATGTTCCCATACATTTTCCAAAGTTGTAGGCCACCCTTGTGCATGGCACTGCTGGGCCTGCTTTGCTGGCTCAGCAGGCCCATAGGCAGCCACTAGGCAGATAGAAATTTGGCGCCACAGCCATGTCACAGCCCACGACAACGCACATGGCAGGGCTGGCACCCATGCTCAGGCCCACGACGCGGCGCATCATTCCATGCGCTGCCACGCTCAGGCCCCTGTGCTGCCACACTGAGCGCACAGCCTGGCACACGCGGGTTTGTGCAAGCCTGTGCTCGCGCAAGCCTGTGCTTGTGCAAGCCTGTGCTTGTGCAAGCCTGAGCCAGTACAAGCCTGTGCTAGTGCAAGCCTGTGCTAGTGCAAGCCTGTGCAAGTGCAAGTCTGTGCAAGTGCAAGCCTGTGCTAGTGCAAGCCTGTGCTATTGCAAGTCTGTGCTTGTGAAAGCATGCGCTAGTACAGGCCTGTGCTAGTGCTAGCCTGCGCTTCTGCAAGCCTGTGCTTGTACAAGCCTGTACTATTGCAAGCCTATGCTAGTGCAAGCCTGCACAAGCCTACGTTCGCGCAAGCCTGCGCGCGCGTGTATGTGCATGCATGCGTGCTTGCATGCGCCCCCCCCTCACGTGCGAGCTGCCTCCAACGGCCCAGCACACACCCGCCAGTGCGCGTACATCAGTGAGCGCGTCAGGGGGCACCACGCCCTCCCCCTCCTCCTCTTCCTCTTCCCCTGCCTCCAACACCACCTCCACTCCCCCCGCTGCCCCCAGAGACGGCACAGCAGGGGGGGCGCGCTTGCCTTCCTCCAGGGCTTGGGAAGCAGCGGGGGGGGACCCCGCCAGACTGCCTGGAAGGGTGCTGGCAGGGAGGCAAGCATCAGGGGGGCCAGCACTTGCCCCCCCCCTCATTTCGGGCTCGCTACAGCTAGCCGGCTGCGGACCGGACGCAGGTGCAGGGACGGCTACGGAAGCTTCCGGGGCTGCAGGGGGGGGCGTGCATGTGCTAGGGGAGGCTGTGAAGGCGGGGCCGGATGGTGCAGGGACCCGCGAGCTGCAGGTGCATGGCTCGCTTTTGGTGCAGCCGCTGGCGGAGGGGGGAGGAGAAAGGGAGGCAGGCGTTGCAAAGGTGAGGGCAGAGCTGCACGGGGTGGCCAGGGCTGAGCTCGTGGCGGTGGCGAAGCCGGCAGACGCATGGCTGGCGAACGCGGAGGGAGGTGCGGAAGGGGGGTTTGTGCTGGGTGCCAGGTCGCGTGCTGCGGCTGGGCTGGTGGGGAGGCCCCTGGGAGAAGTGTTCTTGGGTGCCGGCGGCCGGTGCGCCCCATGGCGAGAAGGGGGCGGGGCAGGCAACAGGAGGGAGCTGTCAGGCGCCTCAGGCTGCGGCTGCTGTGAGGGCGGCCTGCGCTTGGCGCATGGCACGCCTGCCCCTTCTGGTGCAGCTGGGGCAGGCGGTGCCGGCTCCCACTCGCTGCCGCCTTCCTCTGCGAGTGATCCATCGTGTACAAAGAGCAGGCGGTGGCCTCCTAAAAGCAGGATAAGGAGGGCCTGTGTCAGACAGGCTGGCCGGCAGCATGCCCACAGGAGAGACCTGAAAGCAAGGCTTCAAGAGGGCTGGCAGCCTGTGATGTCCAACAAAGTTTTGATTCCAATGCGATAACACGGGTAAGCAGGAGCAGGCAAAGTCGGCTATGGTGATGAGGTCAGTCCATGCTACGTGCAAAGTCCTCGCGGCCAATGTGCAGCATTGGGAGCTAGTGGGGTTGCCCACCATCAGTGCGTGTGGTATGCACGTCCGCACGCACTGAAACAGAACCAGGCTTTCCTTAATCACCAGATCACTACACTACATAACCGACCATCAGGTACAGGCTTGAGCTGGACTGGGGATCGGCCAGTTCATGATCCTGAATTCTTTCCTGGCAAGCTCATTCTAAGACCCTTTGTGTAAGCATTGCTTACAAGCACGCGAGCCCACCTGCGAAGGCCAGTCCATTGTGGCGAGGCGAACCATTGGTGCTGGACCGCCTGAGGGAAATGCGCGATCTGACCTCCCACGCCACTGACTCGTGGCTCTTGGTGATGCGGCTGTGCGTGATGCGCCGGATCTGGTGCGCCAGCTGCGCATCCCAGCAGAGCAGCAGAGGTGGCGATGCTACGTCTGATGGCCGCGGTGGCAGTGGTGATGGTGGTGCTACAAATCTAGGATATTCAGCAGGCACGTGTACGATTGTGGCGGTGTGGCACTGCACACGGGTCCGTTTACAAACAGCTGCGTCTCTGCACTCCCTGGTGCTCTACCAGTGGGTGATGTGGCCTGCCTTATTAGGATGCACGTGCACAAGATTAAGCTCATTTGCCACAGCCACGGGTTGTGCGCCACCTGCTTCCATCCATTGCCCGCAATTTCACCCTTGTAGGCACCTAGCGCCTGTGAAGGGTTAAGTAAGTGCTGGATTGCTGGGCCATGGCTGTGAAGGGAGGGACGGAACCAACCACACAAAACGACCTACAAATGGTTTAGACAAAGAAGCCTGGCCAACTTCACCCTCCTCACCTGTGTGACCTCGTTGCAGGTGTTTCAACAATCTAGTGAGGTGGTGCTATACTTGCACAGCGTGCCTGTGCATCGCACCTCCTTGCAACCGTGTACTCACCCTTTGAAAGTCATCTAATGAGTCTGAAAGGAAGGACACAATTTCATCCACACGGACGACATTGCAATCCAGTTCGCATGAAAGGTAGAGGCAGTCAAGCACCTCCTCCAGCTTGTCTAGCTGCTTAGCCGTGAAACCCAAATCCTGAGAGCATGCAAAGAAGCAGACATGCGCATGTGTCATAACCATTTAATTGCACGTGAACAAGGTCTTAGAAGTAACTAGCAGTAACTGCACCGAAGCGGGGAAGGCACGTCACCTCCATTGGGCTGTCCATCAAAAGAGATGCCAGTTGATACGTTAACGCATAACGAAGTTTACATGATGTTTTATTCAAATGACTACTATGCTATGACTGTTTTTTTTTTAAACAGACCATCGAATGAAATGAGCTAGATTGACAAGACAAAGACGTCATACCACAAAAGATGAACAAATGACGGGAAGAGCAGATGACCTGGGAACCGGTATACCTCCTCCTCTTGCTCATCCCGTCGCTTGCATGCTCCGCCGGGTATCCAGATCGCTGGCAGGGAAACAACAGTATCCCACACCAACAGTTCCTGGATGAGAGAAGCCGAGTGGCCTGGCGCCAGGCACTAACAGGCCCTCGCCGAGAAGGCAAGCGCTGTACTCAGCACCGCACAGACGACATACGCCTGAACTGCACCGTTGTGAACAACAGCGGCTACCTGTGCGGAGCATGGAAACGGGCTAACGGGCTGGCTTGCACGGCCATCACGCTGCTGACCCATCGGCATTGTGCATGCCTGTTTGCAGGCCAAGACGGACTGTCCTCCTTCAGCATCAGCTTCAATGTGTGGCAGCAGCTGGATGTTGACTCCTCACAGGCTCATGTCATCCGCGCTCTTGACTCGTGGGGTGCTGATGACTGGGTGCTTGCAATACCGCCCAGCAATGGCCAGCTGCAACCGCAGGTAAGGCCTTGTGATAGAGCTTGTGCATGTTCCTGACATCAGTGTTCAGCGCACTTGCTAGTCAAAGGCAATCTGCAATGGTCTGTTCTGAAGCCTCATCACGGGTCATGTGTTGAAGAGAGTGCACTCATTTCCCCCATACCCTTATCAGGTGCTCGACTGCCTCAGCGACACTGCTGTCTGCCAGGAGCTGTCCAAGAGGGACAATCCACAAGGGTCCGCCTGGATGCAAGCCCAACTCAGAACTGGGCATGCAAGCGCTGGTGGGACGTGGCTCAGCTTGCTGCTCGTAGCCAGGGCAACAGCTGGGGTGGAGGTGGCGAACATGGCATCAGCATCAGCATCAGCAGCAGGAGCATCAGGGGCACGTGCAGGTTTGAACGCCACCTACCAGCTGTATGCAGACGGCAAGCTCGTGCAAGCATGGCAACGCACGCAGTTGGGGTTCCCCTCCGAGCTGCAGCTGCCAGCAATGCCATGCGTGAAGCGAGTGGAGCAGTTGCACCTGCCAGAACAGCAGCAGCAGCAGCAGCAGCAGCAGCAGCAGCAGCAGCAGGCGAGCATGGAGGATGGTGTGTGGGCTGCCAAGGGCGACACATGTGGGTGGCTTGAGGCGCTTGTCCTGCCCTGCGCTTCGCCCGCGCCCCAGCCCGCCGCCGCCGCCTCTTCTACAAGTGCGCACGTGGCGGAGCTGGCAGTGTGGGAGCATGCGCTGTCACCACATGCGGCTGCCCAGCTTGCCCGCCTGCGGTGTGCCAGCTCCATTCACGCCGGCCGAGGTGCTCCTCACGACCCGAGGATGCTCAGCCCACCCTCGGGTGTGTGGCAGGTTGACAGCCGAGGCACCTACCCGTGCCTGCTTCGCTCAGATGCAAGTGTGGGCACCCTCACAGCTGCAGCCGCCACCCACACCCGCAGCAGTGGTCAGGAGAATTTGCGCAGCAGGAGCCCCCTCACAACACGCGGAGCAGCAGCTGCTGGGGCCTCCATTGCAGGAGGGGGCAGCTCCGCTGTAGCGCCTGCCTCACCGCTGGGGATCTCTACCTTGGCCAACGCCGCGCTCCCTGTGGCCTCCAGCAGGAGCAGCCGGAGTGCGCGCAAGCTGCTATCACAAGTGCGCGGCGCGCCTGCTGGAGTGGTGGCGCCGGCGGCAGCTTCTTTGTCCGGTGGGCCAACAGCGCGCCGACAGCTGCTGGGGGAGGATGAGTGCCGGTCGGATGGGACAGTTATAGGCCTAGCCATCGCCCTTACTGCTGTGGGCACGCTCGCGATTGCCCTGGGTGTGCAGGTGCGTGTACGCGCTGTGCGTGCAGATGGATGCTTAGCTGTGCTAGCAGGTGCACACACATCAAGGCCCGTGTGCGCGTGTGTGCGCGTGTGTGCATGTGTATGTAGGTGCGTCATTGTGTGTATGTGTGCATGTGTAGCAAGCCCTCTGCTGTTTGCGTGTGCACACGCACATGCACACATGCCACATATTGTATGTGACATGTGATTTGGCCATGTTATTGCGCATGCACAGGTCTGGCGCCTGGGCAGGAGGCTGGCATGGTGGCAGCAGGTGGTGGCCAAGCTGACCGCAAAGGATGACGCCTCCTCCAACCAGTGGGGAGCAAAAGGTAGGCGGGCAGGCGGGCGTGCCCTCGGCGCATGTCCATGCAGGCAGGCAGGCAGGCAGGGAGTGCGCAGTTAAGCCCCCCTGTGCAAGGAACCAGAGGGCTACTTGGACTGTTACGCATGCCAGGGTACCCTGACAATTTGCAGTGACAGCAACAGAGGCCTGCTTTGATTGCACACACCTCTGGCCACCCTGCACAATCATGCGCTGCAAGTGCGCTGCAAGTGGTGGGCGGGCAGCACAACGAACAGGCGAGGGATGCGCATATCCACAACAGGCGTGTGGAAGAGGCCGCCCTGGCTATGTCTGATGCGTGCTGTGCCCCGCACTTGAGTTGGGTGCGACGGGGATGCACCGGCCCTGCACGGCAGCACTGCTCTGAAACACTTGAGCCATGGCCCAGGCCCTGGCCCTTCGCGGCAGCACAGCACTGCACCACTTGAGGGCAGTGTGCTGGGGATGCACTTGCCCTGGCGGGGCAGCAGCCCTTTCTGTGCAGGGGGGATTGTGTTGCTGCAGGGGCTGAAGCGTGGGTGTGGGTTTGCATGCGTGTGTGTGCCTGTGCGTGTGTGTGTGTGTGTGTGTGTGTGTGTGTGTGTGTGTGTGTGCGCGCGGGCACGTACCTGAGAGCACCGGGCGCGCAACGGGGGGTAGCTGTGTATGCACGCGTGAGGGCTACTCCGGAGAGTGCCACAGGCCTTGCACGGGCCTCTTACAGGCAAGAGTGGTCTCCAGAGCGCCTGACGCTGCCCTGGGCTGCGTACGCGCGCAGAGGTGCTGGCCCTGCTGGACCCCCTGACAAGCTTGTCCCCCTCTCCCCGGCATCCCTTCAGCAAGCGGCAGGACGCTTCTAATAAGGACGTATCCACCCACAGCCCACCATCCCCACGCCTGCAAGGCCAGCGCCAGATGCAGCCACTGCCCCCGCCTGCTCAGCCGCCCGCGTCCCCAAAGCTGCAGGAGGGCCGCTCGCAGCAGATGCCCGCCCGCAGGCCTCCCACAAAAGAGGTGGCGCCGGGCGGTGCGCCCTCGGCATCCGCCGGTCCCGAGGAGCTCGTGGAGTCACCGGCGGATGCGTCGCAGCTGGAGCTGCCGCAGGCGCCCTGGTCACCGAAGGCGGAGCTGCGCGCGCGCGCACAGCTGCAGCCGCAGCTCGCGCAACTGGTGCAAGAGGTCGAGATGCAGCAGCAGCAGCAGCAGCAGCAGCAGCAGCAGCAACGGCAGCTGCTGCTGGCGTCCGGTGGTGGAGGCGGTGTCGTGCCGGGCCAATGGGCGCCTTCCGTGACCATGGAGGCACCGCAGCAGGGGGGGGGGTGGGCCAGCGGGATGCCGATGTATGCAGCAGGGCTGGACGGTGCCTTGTTTGAGGCAGCTGCCCCAATGGACGTGGGCAACAGCCACGGCGCGCCAGGTGCGCTTTGCTGTGCGCTGGGGCCTGGAGTGGCCTGCCTGCTTGGAGATGTGCGCTGCGCGTGTGTATGCATGCGCGTGTGCATGTGTGTTTTGTGTGTGTGCGTGGCCTTTTTTTTACTGGCGCTCTTGCGGTCAATATGTGCGCCCTCGCAGCGCTCTCACCTGTGCATAGCAGCATGCTGTGTGTGTGTGTGTGTGTGTGTGTGTGTGAGGAGTGTGCACGCATGCGCCCCCACACTGTCTCCCTGGACAGCGCCGCAGTGGCAACCACCTTGCAGCGCCGCAGGCGCACCTGCCACTGCGCCTGTGCGTGTACTTACCCCACTCGGCTGTGCGCGCACACGTGCTGCAGGCTCACAACCCATGTTCCCGCCAGGGCCCTCGGGCTCCGCCGGCCAGCCAGGCATGCCACAGCTCAACCGCTACCAGCGTCGGGAGGGCCTGAACGAGGGAGGCATGGTAGGTAGGGTGTGCCTGTTTGGCTGTGCGTGCGTGTGTGTGAGCATGCGCAAGTGTTGTGTTTCCAGGGGTAAAACGGCATATGTGAGCGTTCGTGCGTGTGAGCAGATCCTCACACGCATGTCCCCTGCCTCCTTGCCGTGGCGTGCGCATCCCCGCGCTGCCGCCGCCTTTGCGCTCTGCCGGGGGCATGAGGGCTGGGAGTCCTGGCGCCTGGGAGTCCTGGCGCCTGGGCTGGGAGTCCTGGCGCCTGGGAGTCCTGGCGGGAGCGCCTCACTGGGCAGCAGCAACAGGCATGCCTTCTTGCCCCTCGGTGAGGGCTGCGCGCCTCGTCGGAGGGCGAGGTAACAAGCATGCCTGTCTGCCTCATGGGAGGGCAAAAGGTTACAAGCATGCCTGTCTGCCTCATGGGAGGGCAAGTTAACAAGCATACCTGTCTGCCTCATGGGAGGGCAAAAGGTAACAAGCATGCCTGTCTGCCTCATGGGAGGGCAAGTTAACAAGCATGCCTGTCTGCCTCATGGGAGGGCAAAAGGTAACAAGCATGCCTGTCTGCCTCATGGGAGGGCAAGGTAACAAGCATGCCTGTTTGCTGGCACCAGCTTCCCAGCAAAGGCGCGCTCGTCCCCAGCCTTGCCTGCCCATTCCTGGCCTGGGGATTGCCTGAGAGGGCATTGGCTGCCCTGGCGGCACCTGCCCCCCTGCCTGCCTAGCCGTGGTGCATGGCCGGCCTTGCAGCTGGCAGCAAGGCAGGAGAGCATGGCACAATGGCCGTGCGCGGTGCAGGTACTGAACTTCAACCCATTGTATGGCCGCCCCCTCCCTGCACCGCCGGCGTCCGTGGCCCCCGGATACGCACTGCACCCAGCCTACCAAGTACCCTGGGCACTGGCAGGCCAGTACCTGCCGCCGCAACCACCGTCCCAGGAGCACTTGCAGCAGCAGCACCAGCAGCAGCGCCAGCAGTACCAGAAGCAGCGCCAGCAGTACCAGCAGCACCCAGAGATCATGCCAGCTGGGCCGCTGCTGGACTCGGCGCCCGCGGGCAGCGGGCCCTACCTCCCGCCCGCCGCGCACACGCTGGATGGCCTGGCGCAGCGCCGCGGCCTGGGCAGCGCCGTGATCAGCGCCCCGGCGCTGGCGCAGCAAAACGTGCGGCCTGTCCGTGACCTTGACGAGTGGGGCAGGTGGGCCATTGACACACATGCTCTCGAGCGAGGGCCCCTGCCAGCCCCTGCTTTGCTGCATGCCCGCCTGCCGCAGCTTGCTTTCCTCAGGGTCCGCACCTCCTCCCAGGCTCAGCCGGCCACGCGTGCTGCCGCCCTGCACTTCTGGGTCCACACCTCCTTCTAGGCTCAGCTGGCCAAGTGTGCTGCTGCTCTGCCGACCCGGCCTCTGGGGGCAGTGGCCAGTGTCATTCGGCCCGGGTCGCGGCCTGGCAACCACCTGCTGTTACTCCTTTTGAAATACTGACCCTATTGCCTCTGTCTTGTCCCTGCCTCATGGCCTGCATGCCCTCACACACTCACACAAGAGCATGCGCGCGCACGCACACACACACACGCAACACACAAATGTGCGCGCGCACGTGCATGTGTGTTGATGCCGCATTCAAGCCTCCGCCTTCCCACCTCACACACCATGCAGGCCCCGCCCCTTCCACCCAGCCTCCGACCCTGCGCAGCATCCCAAAGCGCTGGGGCAGGCCGACGAGGCACACACCCGCCCAGACAGCATGTTCTCGAGTGCGAGGCCTGAGTCTGACCAGCCCCCCCCCCAGGAGGCGTCGTTGCTTGCAAGCGCGCATGCACGTGGCGGCGTGTCTGATTCTACCCGGCAGCTTGCGCAGATGCTGGGCAGCAAGGTGAGTGTGGCTCTGGGCGGCGCAAGCCGTGGCCCCAGATGGGGCAGCTGCAGCAGCGCCCAGGCTGCATTTGGGGCGCGGCAGCTCACGCATATCGCTGCAGCAATGGGAGAGCCGTGGGAAGCTGCAGGCCCCCTCTTTCCCAGGCAGGGCTTTGTCATTGGCCGCCATTGGATTTCCAATGCGCCAATGATCAGGTGAAACCTGAAGAAGCGCCCATTGGATTGGAATGCGTGAACCACACAGCCTAGCTCCTAGGGCATTCCAAACTCCAAGCAGCCATAATGCTGCCAGGCAGCACCCCTCCCATGCCAGCCTGCACCCCCTCCCAGATTGCTGCCAGGCAGCGCCTCACACAGGGCCACATAGTTGCATGGATTCAGGGGGAATGACCCCCGAACCCCCGGGCAAAGCCCGAACCCTGCTCCTCGATCCAAACCCACTGTTGTCCCTTGCAGGCAGTGACCCTCAAGCGGCCGCACAGTATGGACAGCTTAATGCCGGGCATGAAGCATGCTGAGGCTCAGTGGCAGCAGCAGCAGCAGCAGCAGCCTCAGGCCCTGCAGCCCATGGGGGCCCCATTGCCGCCATGGCTACTGCCGCAGCAGTTCCTGGCGCAGTCTCCCACCGCTGCATACAACAAGGACTGGGTGCAGCAGCAGCCGCAGCTGCAGGGTAAGGTTGACGAGGACAGAGAGGGTCAGCAGTCAGAGCAGTGGGGGCCAAGCAGTGTCCCAGGGAGCGTGAGCAGCGCGAGCAGCCCTGCCAGTGTGGATGTGTTCTACAAATCCGGGGGCCTGGGGCTGTCCACGCCTTTTGCGGCCCCGCTGTACACCATTACCGGTAGGTCTGCAGCATGCGTGCGCGCTTCCCCACGGCTGCACCTGATGCTTGTCTGCGAACACGCTGCCTGCGCACGTGCTGACGCCCTGGCACTGGCAGTGCTGGCCCCACTCCCATTCTGCAAGCCTTGCCTGTAACGCATTGCCATGCGTGGCCTTACTGCGTGTGAGCATGCACACATGTGAACGCATGCACACGCACACAGGCGCACTCATGTGTGCGTACACGCCACTTCTCATTCCTTCCCCCTACTCATGTCCTCCTGCACTACACATGCCCTCCCCCCCCTTAACACACACATAGGCCTGACTCCTCTAAGTTCCCACCCTAGGGTGCCCCTAGGATTTTCCCCCCACATCCAATGACATGCATGCTCGCATGCACCCAACAACGCGCACGCGCGCCACAGAAACACATCACCCCCACACCAACACATGCACACGTACACGTACTCGCACATGCACAGAGGCCAACGACGCGCAGCATGGAAGTAGCAGCACCCGCCTCGACAAGTCCTCCAATGGTTATGCGCCCACGCTGAATGAGCAGAGCCAGCAGGAGCAGGCAGAGTGTGAACAGCCCTCAGACCTGGCCACCTCCAGTAAAAACCTGGTGGACCCCTTGCAAGCACAGCCTGCGGAGGTTGATCAAGGTGGGGCCTGGTGCCTTCGTGCAAAGGCGTGTGTGTGTATGTGTGTGTGTGTGCTCGCGCGCGCCTTGTGCAAGCCCGGGCTTGCCTTTCAAGTGCGTGAGTTTTGCGCCTCTTGGACTTGGATCTCTGCACTGCTGCGTCACAGCCTCTAGAGGAGATGGCGGGTGAGTGATTGAAGTTTGTGGTGTGGGGGAGGTGTGTGTGGGGAGGGTGCTGTGCTGTGCTGCTGAGGCAATGCTTCTGGTGGGGTGGGGTCGTGCGCCATGCTGTGCTGTGCTCCTGCATCATGCTTCTGGCGTGCCTTTCCTGGAGTGTCGCCTAGGCCCAGATCAGCTGGTCTGCCCCCTCAACCGGCTTGTCACATCCAGCACAGGCTCTGCAACCTGAGCAGGTCTTGGGGTGACTCTGACGTGCACATGTGCACCTTGTGCGGCTCAGTGTGCACTGCATGTAAGCATGCTGCCTTTAGCTACGTTTCAACTGGCTTGAGGTGAGTGCGCAGGGAGAGAGCAGCACAGCGCGTGGCAGAAGCATGCCCGTTAGATGGCCAGCACACAAGGCTCGTTTGATAGTCCGTTCTGCACGTAGTTTGCCTGCCCTCCCCCCTTCGTGCTCCTGGCGCTGCAATTTGTATGGGAAAGCTGCCCCTTTTTTACAGACCAGGCCCAGGCTCCTTGCCCTCATATCCAGCCATGCGAGTCTCGAGTCTTGAGAACAAGCGCCCCTTTCCCCAAGCTGCCCTCACTTCAATGATAAGTGGCCATGATCCCCACCAGCCGCATTTGCTGCCCTGCAACCTTGCACCGCCTTGGCCAAACCCTCAAGCGCTGTGCCGCTGAGCCCTGGCCTCGATCGCTGCCCCCCCAACCTGCGCGTGCTTGGCCCACACCCTGCCCCTCGCCCTCCCTACCAGCTGCCCACCAGCCTCAAATCCCCACCAGCCGCTGCCCATCTTCCCATGTGCCGCGCTTGCAGAACCTGGCAACACCACAACAGCCAGCGGCAAGGTGCCTGAGTCCTCCAACGCCCACATGGCCAGCCAAGGCTCCTCCCGTACCGCGCACCAAGGCGTGATAAGCCCAAGCATACTTGATCGCATCAGCTAGTCCATAGCCGGAGGTGTGCGTGCGTGTGTGCATGCGTGCGTGCAAGCGTGTGCTCATGCAAGTGTATGGCTGTGTCTGTGGCACGAGTGTGTGTGTGTGTGTGTGCCCATGTGCAAATTTGTGGCTGTGCACATGTGAATGCACACACGTGCGTCCGTGTGTATGTGGGTGGGTGGACGTGCGCGCCTGCATGCTCGCGTGTGGGTGCTCAAGTGCTTGCAGTCTTACAAGGCTCAGAAAGGTGTGCTGGGGAGCAGCCTGAGGGCAAGGTGAGCACGCCTGAGGGCAAGGTGAGCAGCCTGAGGGCAAGGTGAGCACGCCTTGCATTGCAGCGCACGATTGTGGCGTGGGAATTGGTACCCAACCTGTGTGCCTCTGTTGAGGGGAGACGACAGCAGAAGGTGATGGGCGCCAGTGATCTGTTGAGCAAGCGCACTGGCAACAGGGTGCAGGTAGCTGCAGGCGCAGAGGCGGTTATCAGTGGCCCGTGTGCATGTTGCATGTGCTTCGGGATCCATACGCATGCAGCAGGGAGCGAAGCTGGGCCGCGTGTGGGTGGAATGCAGCCTGTCATGAAGCTGGGCTCGCAGCTGGGTGTGCCTCGCCCAAGGGCGCTGCCCACCTGAATTGGCTGCAACCTTTTGTGTGGGTGTGTGGGCATGCTTGTGGCGCACGCAGGCATGATGCGGCTGGCGAGCAAGAGCGGCCTGCGACGGACCAAGCCCAGTAACGAGGGCAGCAAGCACGGCAAGTCCGGCAAGCTGGCCAGCAAATCGACGCCGGTGCTGACACCTGAGGATGAGGTGGCCAATGGGCAGGCCAGCTTCGCCAAGGTGTCAATCTCAGACGCAGCACGACGGGGAAGGGATGTGGACCTGCAGCCGCCCTTTGCCGTGGCAGCAGGCACGCCGGCAATTGCACCCGTAGCCCAGGGCACGAGCAAAGAGGCCGGGCTTGGCCAGCAGGCAGGCTGGCAGCCACAGCAGGAGGGCTGGCAGGAACTGCAGCAGGTGCTTGCCACAGACCACAGGCAAGTGCCTGACAGCCCAGATGACCCCGAGGCGGATCTGTCTGCCAAGCTGCACAAGCAGCAGCAGCTGCTGGTGGCGCAGCTACAGGGAGAGGAGCTGCTGGAGGAGGCGCTGGTGCAGGGCGATCAGCTGCCGCTGCAGCAGCCGTCGCGGCAGTCGCCTGAGCTGCGTAGCCGCAGCGCGCATGATGTCCCGACGCTGCAGCCCCTGCAGCCCCTGCAGCCCCTACCCTCACTCCTCCACAACAGCTCGTCCCCGCTGCCGTCAGGGGCCGGCCCACCTAAGAGGCACAGCTCCTTGGGGCTGTCCAAGCCAGGGACCCCCAGCACCGACGGGCGCGCCACAGGCAACAGGGGGCCTGTGCCCTGTCAGGGTTCAGCGGCTGCGCAGGGTCAGAGGCAGTGTGCGCGCAGCAACAGCGACAATGACATAGGGGCGCTGCAGCCCCGGCGCGCGCCTGTTGCCATTGGTAGGGCTCCGGACGTGTTTGCATGTGCGCGCTTGTGTTTTTTGTGTACGCGCGCATGTCCTTTCGAGCCCTCTGCAGCTCAGGCCCTGGTCATGCTGGGGACTTGCCCATGGGCGTGCCCCTTGTGCGGCCAGCAGCAATAATGGAGGACCTGCCATGTGCAGCGAACCACATGCACCACAACACATGGCCTGGGACGCAAAGGCTAGGCCAGCGGCTTGCTCCCTTTGCCCTTGCGTTGTGCGCTTGCTTGCTTGCACTCCAACACATACAGCGCTGCTATTGGCACAGATCACAGCGACCTATCGTCTCATGCGCTCTGCATGCCTGCTACCCTCTCCCTGCCTTTTATCAGGGAAATCCAAGAGCCACCATTCCAGCACCAGCACCATGGAGGACACTGGGTTCAGACCCAGCAGGCCTGAGTCGCCTGCGGGCCTGAAGGTGAGGCAAAAGCACGTGCGCTGTGTTGATGGGGTCACCACAAATCTGTTGACGCAGCAAGCCCAGCATTGCCAGTGTCCAGCACTGCTGTGCACTCGTATGCATCGCCCACGCCCTCCTGCGCCCTCCCGCCTGCGCTGGCGGACAACGACTTGATGCCTTGTGGGATAGTACATAGGCCTGATTGCAGACGGTTGGTAGGTGTGTGCGAGCTTACACGCGCGCACGCACACACACACACACATACACACACAAGCAGCGTGGCATAATTTCATGGAAGCCGGGTTGTGCTTGCACGGCACAATGGTCACTTTGCTGTGCCAGCGTTTGACTTTCGCGCCTGCACACACGCCCGAGTGCACACTTGCCTCCTTATGCTGCGATGGTGTCAAGCATGCACAACATCTATACTCACATACACCTGCAATGACGCCGCGATTGCGGGGGCAGGAGTGTGCAACTGCCCTGCTCCCCCGCGCTTGCGTTCCTTTACCTCTGGCCACTGTCCCCCTTGTTCCCCCCTCATCCACCCCTCGTTCGCATCGCCAGGAACTCGCCAGAGCTGCAAAAATGGTATAAACGCATCATTTATTTGCATCTGACCCGTCACTGCACCGTTGGCGGTTCCTGGCTCCGCACGCTGCCTGCACACGGAGGCACAGCTCAGCACGACTCAGCACTCAAGCGCTCAACGACTCAGCTCAGTGCAGTCAGGGCTCCTCGTGGGTGTCAGGGCTCCTCGTCGGTGTCCGCTGGCGGCCCTTGGCTGTGTGCATGCACGCACCAGGCGCCATGCACCACCTTGGTCGTAGACATACAGCAGAGCGGCAGTTCAAGGCGCAGGCACGTGAGGCAGCATGCGCGCGTGCAGATGCAGCTCCCAGACCCAGCGCCTGTTCCTGCTGTGTGTGTGCCTGCTGCATTGCCAGGCTGGCGCGTTCCAACCAGCAGCAGGCAGGCAGGAGTCTTCAGTCTCCAGCTCCATCGTCTCACCAGAGGGCCACTTTCCACCTGCGGCGCACCGCCTGTTGTCCTCCTACAACGGCCCAGTCTCACCCATCAACAGCCATGACTCAGAGCATGGCAGCGGCAGGCTAGCGCAGCTCACAGGCCGGTTGCGGGCGGCGCAGCCCGAGGACCCGCTGCGCCCTTTTGGACATGCAGGTGCGCGCGCTGGCCAACGAGAGCGGCTCCAGTACATCGGCTTGTGCACATGTATGCTCTGGTGCTGTAAGTGTTGGTGCGCGTGCAAGCAGCAGTGTGCGCCTTGCCCCTGCAGATGCCTGTGCAGACTCATGCACCTCATTTAGGTAGCCCTGATGGCCTCAGGCCCCTATGTTCTACTCCCTTGTGCCGCCCATGACGCTTTGGTGAGCCATTTTTTGCGCACCATGGGCGCTAGGCAGGGCTATGTGCAGCGAAAAGTAAACCAAGGCATGGTGCAGCCTGCAGTGTCAATGCAGCAGGAAGCAAGCCAAGGCATGGTGCAGCCTGCAGTGTCAATGCAGCAGGAAGCAAGCCAAGGCATGGTGCAGCCTGCAGTGTCAATG
>LKMJ01001950.1_pt1 | contig 18642 bp, 23 predicted proteins | sample 643391 | NCBI WGS metagenome assembly LKMJ01 (sample SAMN04112250, study PRJNA286221) | soda lake metagenome | biome: soda lake; feature: Kulunda Steppe; material: water; isolation source: sample PL-Br10 brine of Picturesque Lake | place: Russia: Kulunda steppe | collected 2010-07 | reverse complement strand
GCATAAGTATATGAGTCGGGCAGCCAGCCATGCATGGGAAAGAGGGCTGCTTTAACGCCAATTCCAACAATCATCAGAACCAGTGCTGCAACTGTTGCGGTGTTTTCCGCGAACATGGGCAGCATAGCCGCCATATCAATAATATTAAGTGTACCGGTAATGGTGTACAAAAATCCTACACCGAGCAGGTAAAGAGTTCCGCCTGCTGTACCAATAATCAGGTAGCGGAAGGCTGCATAAGGAGCAGGTCTGTCGCCAATAGCAATTAGTGCATACCCTGATAGTGAAGCAATTTCGAGAAATACGTAGAGGTTGAAGAGGTCACCGGTGAGGATCATTCCGTTGAAGCCAAGCATCATAAGCATGGCCAGGGAATAGAACGGCATTTCTTTACCTGGAAACTCACGCTTTGAAATTTCGGATGAGTGGATCAGCACAAAAAATGCAACGGCATTAATAACCAGTACAAAAAATGCCGATAGCCCATCATAAACAAACTCAATACCGATGGGTGCTTCCCATCCGCCAAAGAAATAGCGGATAGTTCCTGAATTGATGACATCAAAAAAACCGTACAGAGAAAATGCAGCGGCAATACCGGCACCTACTACGGCAACAGGCTGAGACAGTTCTCTTTTCCAAAGGCCAAATGCAGGAATAAGAACTGAAAACAGTACAAACGTTAAAGCGATATATGCTGGAAGATGCGACTCTATCATTGAATTTTATCTATCAGTTCCTCTTCATCGAGTGTTTCATACCGGTTGTAGATTGCAATCAGCAGAGTAAAAGCCACACCTAAAGTTGCAACGCCAACAACAATAGCGGTAAGCATTAAAGTGTGTGGCAAAGGGTTGAGGTAATTAGCTACATCTTCGACAGGTATATTCGGATCAAGTGTGGTTACTGTGGCACCCCATTTATTTGCAATGGAAACAAAGTACATGACCACGGAAATTTGCAGAATTGCGAGCCCGATTGTTTTTTTGATCAGGTTTTTCTTGAATAAAATTCCGTATAAACCTATGCAGAGCAGTATAATGGTGAACCAGTATGCATAGTGTCCCGTAAAAAATTCAAGCATCTTCCTCCCGTATCATATTATCATAAATCATAATAAGTATAGCCATAACCGCAAGTCCGATTCCAACCTCAATAATCAGTATGCCGGTATATCTTAAATAACCGGGTTCCATGCCGGGAATGGGCAGTGCTTCGTAATCAAGAAAATGACCGCCCATTGCCATTGCTACCAAACCGGTTGCGAAATAAATTACTACACCGATTACGGCGAGGGGAGTGGTGGCAAATTCTTGTATTTGAAGCCTGGATACTCTTTTTCCGCCCGCAACGCGAATCAATAAAACTGCTGCGGCAAGAAGTGCTCCGCCCTGAAATCCTCCGCCGGGGCTATAATGCCCGTGAATAATTACGTACCACCCAAAGAGCATGATGTACGGGCTGAGAAGCCTTGCTCCCAAGAGTACAATCGGGCTGTCAAATTGTCTGTTCATTCAATTTCCCTCCTAACGGTTTTTGTTCTCCGCAAGACGAGAAGGGTTATTAAACCGGCTGTGTAAATCACAACCTGTTCACCGAACGTATCAATGCTTCTGTAGTCTCCAAGCACAACCGTTACCATGTTAGGTGTTCTTGTATCCCGGTAAGCATTTTGAATGAAATAATTCCCTTTAACAGGGGTATTGTTAATGCTTCTTTCGGCATGCATTAAATTATCTGGATCACCTCTGAATGGGAGATCGTTTGATGCATAAATTAATATGCCGGCAAAAAGTGCTAATATGAGGATTTTAAAAGCTTTCAATCGTTTGATTTTCTTGAAGTTTGAAATACTACGAGAACAAATAAAATACCGGTAACACCGGCACCGATTACAGCTTCGGTAAAGCCCACATCAATGGCTCCCATGGCAACAAAAAGAAGTGCCATTAAGAAACTGAATACTGTCATCATAACAACTGCAACCAGAAGGTCTTTCACCTCGAGGGCTACAACTGCCGACAGCGCCAAAAAGATGTAAATCACAAGTTCCAGTTCCCAGATCATGATTTGTCGGCTTTTTTAGAATTATTTTTTGTTATCAGCGGCTCTAACCCTTTTTTTATTGCTGCTTTTGCAAGAGCATGGGTTCCGATTGGGTTTGCAAGTGCAATAAATAAAACTACAAGCAGAAGTTTCAGGCTGCTTTGAGTTAACCCTTCGTAAACCACAAGACCCAGTATTATAAAAATGATGCCAAGTGTATCACTTTTACTTACTGCATGTGTGCGTGAATAAAAATCGGGTAGTCTGAGAATTCCCAGGCTTCCCACAAGCATAAAAAGTATTCCTGTCACTACTAATATCACACAAATTATAGCCTGGATATCACTCATATTTCCTCTTTTGTATGTTGTGATTCCATGTACTTTGCGATGATGAGTGATCCGATAAATCCAAGTATGGCATACGCCAAAGTTATATCTATAAACATATCAATCCTGCCAAAAATAAATCCGATGAGGCAAATGAGCACTAATGTTTTAGTTGCAATAGCATTTGTTGCCAGAATTCTGTCAAACACAGAAGGCCCGTTTACGACCCGTATAAGAGGAACGGCAATAATAATCGTTAAAACAACAGCGCTGTATAGAAAAAACTGTTCCATTAATTTAGTTTTGAGCCGAAATATTTAAAGAGGGGTTTATATTAATATCACTTACAACCTGTCGTTCTGTTTTTTCAAATAGTTTTAGTACCTGTCTGGGCATTTTATCACTTGTAATTGACTCGTATGATTTTGCATCCAGAGCGTGCACCGTAAATAAATCACCTTCGATATCAATAGTAAGTGTTCCCGGTGTGAGTGAAATAGAGTTACCAAGAATCATTTTAGCATGAGCACTTGGGAGATCTGCCTTGAATTGAATTATTGTAGTTTCAATTGGCATTTTAGGGCGGCTAATAACGATCAACACATGGAAACCTGCAACAATAATTTGATAAAACATCCAGAAAAAATAGATAAACGCTCTTCCAAATCTCAATTCACTAAGGTCATCCATATCATCATCAAAGAACCTGTGAACTTTTAACTTATAGTTCACATACATGACGCTTGCAACAGAAAGTACTCCTAAACTTAAATGTATTGCAGTCAGAAAACCGCTCATCACTATCCAAAAAATCATCAGCGAGATGAACGACATCGTAAGACTGAAAAAAGAGAGCTTGTTCATTTAGTTAGCTGTGCTGAAATTTGTCTGCTTAATTTTGTTGCGTCAAACATATCAAAAAAGAGTAATTACCTGCAATAAAAGTTCGCTTATTTTTGAATATATATTGTAAAACTAATTTTTGGGTAAAAAAACTTCAGAAATCACTAAAGTTAAATTGTGAGCTTTACAAATTAAGCCGATATTACAAATCAGAATTTTAGGGGCATTATTGTGGTGATCAGGGTACAGTTGAAGTCGGTATCAGATAATCACGAAGTATGCGGGTTTGAATACCCCGTAATTTTTTTGAAGACAGACACATTTTCAAGCTTTTGAGTTTAACTTGGAATAGTTTTTTGTATCTTTGCCACCTGAAATAAATCGACTCAAATTTCAGAAAAATATTAAGCGCCAAACTAATTAACCTGTTGAATGGAATCACCTATAGCGCTCGTTAGTCTAATTGTTGGATTACCGCTCCTTGGTTTTTTAATTAATGGTATTGCGGGCCTTTTTTCGCACGGCTATCGCAGTAATAAAAACCTGATTGGAACTTTAGCTAATTTTGCGGTATTCATACCATTTCTAATAACTCTCTATCTCTTTATAAACTTCAACCCGGAGGGTGGTGCCATAACCGCTAAGCTGTACACCTGGTTTGATGTGGGGGGATTTACGGCTGATATTGGGTATCAAATCGATCAACTATCATTGATTATGACTCTGATTGTAACAGGAGTGGGGTCGTTGATTCATCTCTATTCGATGGGCTATATGGCGCACGACCCGGGTTACTGGAAGTTTTTTGCCTATCTGAACTTGTTTATTTTTGCCATGCTGAACCTTGTATTGGCAGATAATCTTCTTCTGTTATTTCTTGGATGGGAAGGAGTTGGTTTATGTTCATACCTGTTAATCGGTTTTTGGTATACTGATATGCTGAAGGCCGATGCAGCGAAAAAAGCATTTTTATATAACAGGGTTGGCGACTTTGCATTTCTGATAGCCATGTTTATGATTTTTGAAGCCGTTGGGAGTCTTAACTTCCAGGTAATACTGGCTAATCTTGATGCTTTTGCAGGAGATGCCATTTTTTGGGTTGCACTTCTGATGTTTATTGGGGCGACAGGTAAAAGTGCACAAATTCCACTGTTTGTTTGGCTGCCCGATGCTATGGCCGGACCTACTTCAGTATCTGCGCTTATCCACGCGGCTACGATGGTTACTTCCGGTATATATTTAATTACCCGTCTTTCGCCGATGTATGTAATGAGTCCCGAAGTGATGATGATTGTAGCTGTTATCGGAGCTTTGACGGCAATTGTGGCTGCAACAATAGCAATAACTCAAAATGATATTAAAGGAGTACTTGCTTACTCTACCGTCTCGCAGCTTGGGTTTATGTTTCTTGCACTTGGGGCAGGAGCCTACACAGCGGCACTATTTCATGTAGTAACTCACGCTTTCTTTAAGGCATGTCTCTTTCTTGGTTCCGGATCGGTTATTCATACGATGGATCATGTGAAACATAAATTGCATGATGCCGGCAAACACGTAGATTTTGATCCGCAAGACATTCGATTTATGGGTGGGCTCAAAAAGTATATGCCATCTACGTATAAAACCTTTTTGATTGCAACTGTAGCTATTGCCGGAATTCCGCCGCTTGCAGGATTCTTTTCCAAAGATGAAATTTTGATGCACACCTTTAATATGGGTTTCGGTGAATTTGCCGGAGCCATGTATTTTATTTTATGGGGTGTGGCTACAATCACAGCTTTCCTTACTGCATTTTACATGTTCCGACTTACTCTCACAACTTTCCACGGTACGTTTAAATTACCTCAAAAAGTGAAAGACGCAGAGAACGCAGAATCTTATCTGCATGAAAGTCCAAAGTCTATGACGATTCCGCTTTGGTCACTTGCCGGATTGTCGGTAGTTGGTGGATTTATTGGAATACCGAATTTTATATCTAAAACATTTGGCGGGGAAGGTGCAATTAACTGGCTGGGTAGCTGGATGAGCCCCGTTGCTGCAGATATTCCACTTACACTGTCGATTCCAGCTGAGTGGGTATTGATGATTTTTGCAACAGCTGTTGCCGTTGCCGGAGTATTTACTGCATTCAGAATGTATGGTGCAGATCAGCAGGAAGAATCAGACGAGAAGCTGTCATCCACATTTGGGGAGCTGTATCAAATCTGGAAAGAAAAATACAGTCTCGACGAAGTTTATGAAGGTGTTGTGGTTCATCCAACCGTAAAGTTTTCAGACAAGGTACTTGCGGTATTTGATATGAAAATAGTTGATGGTTTTGTAAATGCTACAGCCGGGATTGTCCGTCTGATGGGTAGTCTGCTTCGATATATTCAAACCGGAATTGTAACCAGTTACGCTTTCTTCCTGATCATCGGAGTTATTCTGGTGTTAACTCTATTACTCTTTTAAAGACATTTATTGATTAACTATGGAGATGCTGTTAAACATCACGATTTATTTGCCGCTATTAGCAATCGCGGCCGTTTTACTTGCAAAAAGTGACGAAGCTGTAAAGTGGACGAGTCTTATAGCAACATCCGCTACTTTTTTCCTTTCACTGCCGCTTTTGTTTGGTTTTGATGTGGCAAATTCGTCAGTGCCGCAATACCTAACTGAAGGAACGGGAATTCTGGCGGGTATGGATATAAAGTATATCGTAGGGCTTGATGGATTGAGCCTGTTGCTGTTTATGCTGACTACCCTGATGGGGCCAATAGTAATTTTATCATCATGGACATCAGTTAAGAAAAGCCTCAAAGGATATTTTTCAATGTTGTTGTTGTTGCAAACGGCCTCACTTGGTGTTTTTGCGGCACTCGACCTGGTAGTTTTTTATGTGTTTTTCGAGCTCTCACTTATTCCTATGTATTTCCTGATTGGAATCTGGGGTGGCAGCGACAGAATCAGAGCAACTATTAAATTTTTTATTTACACCCTTGTCGGTTCTCTTATCATGCTGATTGCCCTCATATATCTCGGGTACAGCGCGGGTGCGGCTTCCGGCGTTTACGAATTTACTTCTGACTGGAGATACATTTCAGGCCCTGAATTTACGCTCGGACTTGTTGAACAAACGTATCTCTTTCTTGCATTCGCACTAGCATTCTGTATTAAGGTGCCGCTATTTCCGTTTCACACCTGGTTGCCTTATGCGCACACAGAGGCCCCAACGGCAGGTTCTGTAGTTCTTGCTGCTATTATGCTTAAGCTGGGTACATATGGGCTTGTGAGAGTTTGTCTGCCCGTATTTCCGAATGCTTTTATGGAATTTGCCCCGATGATGGCAATTCTGGCTGTAATAGGAATTATTTACGGTGCACTTGTAGCGATGGTACAAAAAGATGTAAAGAAACTGGTTGCCTACTCATCTGTAAGTCACCTCGGCTTTGTAGTGCTGGGTATATTTGCATTCAATACGGTAGCGGTTCAGGGTGCTATCATACAGATGATAAATCACGGGCTTTCAACCGGAGCTTTGTTTCTTATTGTTGGGATGATTTATGACCGAAGCCACACAAGAATGATTGCTGATTTTGGCGGAGTGGCGAAAAAAATGCCGATTTTCGCTGTCATCTTTATGATAGCGACACTGGCCTCTATAGGACTTCCCGGACTGAACGGTTTTGTAGGTGAGTTTTTGATCCTGAATGGGTCATTTTTCTCCGAGCTTTATAACAATAAAGTATATGCGGTATTAGCTGCACTTGGTGTTATTCTGGCGGCTGTTTACATGCTTTGGATGTATCAAAGGGTGATGTTCGGGCCGATCACAAATAAAGAAAACGAAAAGCTAATTGACCTGAATGCCCGTGAGATAGGATTGCTTGCTCCATTGGTATTATTCATGATCTGGATTGGTGTCAGGCCACTCGATTTTACCAAGTATTCTGAAGAGTGGGTTGAGCACTACATAACCACCAGTGAAGAAAAAAGCATTACGGTGTTAGAATCAGCAGATATAGAAACACTGCCCGACTGGACTGCAAAAATTTACAAGCTCAAAGAATTTCAGGAACACGAGAATCTTTTAGTCGACAATAAATAAAAAGTATTCATTATGGACCCTTTATCAGATCAGGAATTAAAAAAAGAATTGTCGAACCTTGAGGGGTGGACTTATAAAAATGATAAGATCCACAAAGAGTTATCATTCGAAAATTTTAAAGAGGCTCTGTCCTTTATGGTTAGAGTTGGCTTTGAAGCTGAAAATCAGGGCCATCATCCGGAATGGTTCAATGTTTATAATTCTGTCTCAATTAGTTTGAGCACTCACGACGCCGGTGGTAAAGTAACAGACAAAGATATTAAACTCGCTAAAGCGATAGATAAGGTTTCAAAATTATATTAAAATGGACTATTTGCACGACATAAATTCCTTTTTGCCCGGTATTATTGTAGCAGCAACCGGGTTGCTTGTACTGATGCTGGGTGTGTTTAAAAAAGGAATGAATTCAATTTATTGGATTTCAATTGGCGGATTGGTAATTGCCACATTTGTCGCTATACAAGCATTATTTGGTGAAACCGGCACTGCTTTTTCCGGAATGATTGTTTATGGCGGAGTGGGTGCCTTCGGTTCAGTTATTGTATTACTGGGCTCGTTGTTTTGTGTAATTATATCTAAAGAATACCTTGAGGATTTTGGTCTTAATTATTCTGAAGTATATGCAATGGTACTGTTCTCTGTAACGGGAATGCTTGGGCTTGCAGTTTCAAACGATCTTATATCACTATTTATCAGTCTTGAAACAATGTCGGTGGCACTTTATGTGTTGGCCGGTTTAGTAAAAACGGAGAAAAAAGGCGCCGAAGCCGCACTTAAATATTTTCTTCTGGGCGCTTTTTCGACAGGGTTTTTACTTTACGGAATTGCACTGATTTACGGAGCTACAGGATTTACCAACCTAAATGAAATAGCGGCGGCTGCTGAACCGACTTTGCTTTTTATGGCGGGCTCAGCACTGTTGCTTGTAGGTATATTTTTTAAAATAGCTGCTGTTCCTTTTCATATGTGGACGCCTGATGTGTACCAGGGAACTCCTACCACACTAACCGCTTTTATGGCCACTGCCGGTAAGGCTGCCACATTTGTTGCTTTTATACTAATTCTTACTCGTATGTTGCCCGAGTCTCAGGCAGGCGCATGGACGAATGTGATTCAAATCGTCTCTATTTTAACGATGATAATCGGAAACCTGATTGCATTGGTACAGGATAATGTAAAAAGAATGCTTGCCTATTCGAGTATTGCTCATGCTGGTTATCTTTTGGTTGGTCTTGCTGCAGGGACTGCAGCGGGGTATTCTGGAGTTTTATACTACTTATTTGCATACACATTAATGAATGTTGGCGCCTTTGGAGTAATTGCATATTACGAAAGAAACCACGGGCTGGATTTTACTGAGATTAACAGTTACGCCGGGTTAGGTTTTAAAATGCCGATTATGGGTGTGATGCTTTCAATTTTTCTATTTTCACTTGCCGGAATTCCCCCGTTTGTCGGGTTTATAGGGAAGTATTACGTTTTTGCCGCAGCTGTAAATGCCGGATTAATACCTTTAGCAATTATAGGAGTTTTGGCAAGTGCAGCAAGTGTGTACTATTATCTGAGAGTTATGGTATACCTTTACTTCAAAGATGCACATAAAGAGTATTCGATGAAGACTCCCGGGGTTCTATTCAAATCCACACTAATACTTCTGGCTTTCTTGACTATTTACTATGGTATAGAGCCGGTACTTCCAACAACCGGTTTGATTGAACTAATCTCTTCTTACTACACAGTCTGATAAAAATTTCCTGTTACGCTTCATACATACTTTTTTTGATAAAAGCGTAACGAATACTACGATTCAGGGCTGAGGAATATTTGTGATTAGGATTGTATCAGTGAACAGCTATTCTTATATTTCAAGGCTCTGTTATCGGCGCAACGTACGATGACTGTTTCCAATAATGGAATACAACCAAAGAAAAAACAGAATACAGAATGAAGAAAGATTTTTTTGAGATGACTTACATTCTGAATCCGGTTCTCGAAGAAGAGAAGTTTTCAGAATTAGTGAGTTATATAAACAAACTTATAGAAGATAACGGCGGTGAAATTGTCGAAGTCGATGAATGGGGAGTAAAGAAGCTTGCCTACGATATTGAGAAGAAAAGTACCGGTTATTACGTAAATATGTATTTCAATGCACCCGGAGAAGCCATTGCAGTGGTAGAACGAAATATGAGGATACATGATGATATTATGCGGTATCTGACACTCAAATACGACGCCAAGATGATTCGCTATTACGAATTAAAATCGAAAGGCGAGGCACCGGTTTTGCATGATGAAACCGAAGAAGAAGAAACTGAAGACGACAATTAGGAGATTAAATAATGATTAATAATCCATCACACCCGAAGAAAAATAATTTAAAAACCAAAGACTGTAAATTTACAAAAGCGGGATTTGAATATATCGATTACAAATCTATTGATACCCTTGATAAGTTTATCAACGATCAGGGGAAAATCCTGCCAAGAAGAGTTACAGGAACAAGTGCAAGGCACCAGAGGCAATTGTCTAAGGCAGTAAAAAGAGCAAGATTTTTAGCTCTGATTCCATATGTAACTGATAATCTGAGATAATAGAATTATGAAGCTTATTTTAAAAGAAGATGTTGAAAAATTAGGATCGGCCGGCGATTTGGTTGATGTAAAACCCGGTTACGGCCGTAATTACCTGATACCACAGGCTAAAGCTGTGCTGGCAACTGAAGGTGCCATCAGAGAATACGAAAACCTTAAGCGTGAAGCTGCGCTTCGGGCAGAGCTAACCGTTGATGCGGCTAAAGAACTTGCGCAGCAGCTGGAGAATATTTCCGTAACTATACCTGTAACTGTTGGCGAGGATGATAAAATTCACGGAACAGTTACGAATATTCAGATAGCTGAAGCACTTGAAGAACGCGACATTTTAATTGACAGAAGAGATATTTCAATAGACCAGGATATAAAAACCCTTGGCGAATATACTGCAACTGTAAATTTGATGGGCGAATTAAAGCCACAAGTCAAGGTCTGGGTAGTTAAAGAAGACTGAAATTAGATGTGTATACATCTTACCGTTGTTTTCGGCTTGCAGATATTATGAGACTAATCAAATCAATAATTATTTTGGGGATTGCGCTGGTGGCGTTATCCCCATTTTTTGTTTACGGCCAGTTGTTAGATCCTGTTGACTTTACCCTGAATGAAATTCCTGAGGTGGTCAAAGCCGGTGATCTGTTTTACATAAAAATAGATGCTGAAATAGAAGAGTTCTGGCATTTGTATTCGGTTGACAACGATCCGGGTGCCGGACCCTATCCCACAACATTTACTTCAGTTACAGATGGATTAGTTATTGCAGGGCATGTAGATGAAAATGATCCTGAAATTGCCTTTGATCCCAATTTTAATACTGAGCTGGGCTGGCACTCTAACCGTGCATCTTTTAATATTCCATTGGCATTTTATCCGGAAACTAAGGGAGAGCAAATTATTTCAATTGAAGTGCTTTACCAGGTATGTGATGACAAGTCTTGCCTTCCTCCAAAAACAAAAAAAATAGAATCAGAGATTTTGGTGAGCGGTGTCAGTCAAAATCCATACAACGGTTTTAACCAGGCTAATGCTCTTTATGAACAGAACGATAAAAATAAGACCAATCATTTACCCTTATTAATTTTATTTGGTAGTATTATTTCTGCAATAATTATTATAAAGTTATTTTATGTACGAAAGGGATGAGTACTATCAGAACATTAATAAAATTCTGGTGGGTATAAAATCATCTGGTTTTATAAAAAATTATTGTGGGTGGTGTACGTTTTTAAGATTGAGTTACTGATAACCAAATTATAATAGTAAGTTTTTATACTGCAATTACGTGCTGAATTCGTATTACCAAAATAATTTAAATAAATTGTATAATCGGTTTGGTACTTAGTCTTCTCTTCCAATATATTGAGGAGAACATTTATCACAGGCAAATGACAGTCTTTGAATTAAAAAATGTCAAAACCCTCTTTAAGATTTTGACATTATGGTTCAAATGATCTATCATTTTGCTTCAAATTAAGCTCATAACCAAAACATAACGCGGAGTAATCGTATGACTTCATCTTTAGCTCTTTTTTTCTTACAAGCTGGAGCTGATGCTGGCTTTTTTAATGTATTAGTTGAAAAATTTAACGAGGGTGGCGAATTCATGTGGCCTGTACTTATAGCCCTGATCCTCGGATTGGCTATATTTTTAGAGCGCATTATCACTCTCAACTTAGCCGACATCAACACCAGAAAATTTGTACTCGAAGTACAACAAGCATTACAAGAAGGTGGTATCCCTGCTGCCCAGGAACTATGCGCAAAAACAAGAGGTCCTGTAGCTTCTGTATTCCAGGCAGGTTTAATGCGTGCTGATGAAGGAATCGATGCTGCTGAAAAAGCTATCACAACTTACGGATCTATAGAAATGAGTTTTCTGGAACGTGGTTTAGTCTGGCTGTCACTATTTATAGCAATTGCACCACTGCTTGGATTCCTCGGAACTGTAATTGGTATGATTGAGGCCTTTGATGCTATTGAAGCTGCAGCAGACATTTCTCCAAGTCTCGTAGCGCGTGGTATTAAAATTGCACTTCTTACAACTGCAAGTGGTCTATTGGCCGGTATTATATTACAGGTTGGATACAACTACTGCGTATCTAAGATCGACAGACTTATCTCTGATATGGAAGAAAGTTCAATTACATTAATTGACTCAATTGTTCTTCTCAAAGAAGGTAAGCAGATTATTTCTGATGAAGATATGCCAGCAGAAGACGAGTCGTAAACACACTAACTGCCAATAATTAACTTAGGTGAAATTTTATGATTGATAATTTAGCAGTTGGATTAGCATTAGCTTTAATAGGAATAGGAGTTCTCGGTATGCTTGTGTCAGGTGCCCGTGCTATTATAGACGGCAGATCTGAATTTAAAAAAGTCAGTATTATGGCTTTACCGGTAATAGTATTTGTTATATCCTATTTTACTATGGGTACTTTTGATCAGGCAGGAATTGCCACACTGGTACTGATGATGGGGTTAATGGTCATCTCGATCGTCTTAACAGGTACACGCGGAACGTTTAAATTTTAAAATAGCATGTTAAAAAAGAAAAGAGGCAGAGAAGGTGGAGAAATTGATGGGTCATCTTTGGCCGATATTGCATTTCTTCTTCTCATTTTCTTTCTCGTGGTTACAACGATTGATGTTGATTCAGGTATTGGGTTGGTACTGCCACCTATACCTGATGATATTGAACCACCACCAGTTCGTGAAAGAAACCTCCTGAACATTCTTGTTAATGCTCAGGGAATGGTTTTGATAAATGAACAACCGGCGGCTATACCCACGGTTAGAGATAGAGTTAAAGAATTCATAGATAATAATGGAGTAGATCCAAATTTATCAGAATCTCCGGATGATGCTATTGTATCGATTAAAACCGATAGAAGAACACCTTATAATGTATATATTGATATGCTTGATGAGGTGATGGGCGCATACGAGGAATTGAGGAACGTAGCTGCACAAGAAAGGTTTGGTGTGCCGTACAGCTCTCTTGAACAAGGCAGCGTTCAGCGGGAAGAAATCCAGGAAATGTATCCAAAGAAAATTTCAATTGCAGAGCCTGACGAGGGATAATTTCTATGTCAAAATTTAAAAAGAAACAAGCCGAAACCAAGCAGAACGTCCCCACATCAGCGATGCCTGATATTGTGTTCATGCTTCTCATCTTTTTCATGGTTACAACTGTTCTCCGCGAGGTTGAGCTTCAGGTGCAGATAGACTATGCTGAAGCTGAAAACATTGAGAAAATTGAGCAAAAGCGTCTCGTTAGCTATGTATATGTCGGACCTGAAAGGTTAGGCGGTGGCAGACTTGGAGAAACCAGAGTTCAAATCGATGATGCACTTGTTGATGATATGGGAGCTATCAGAAATATTATGTACGATAAATTGATGGAGCAACCCAGATTAATTGTATCACTTCGAGTTGACAGGGATTCTGAATTTGGAGTAATAACAGATGTACAACAGGAATTAAGACACGCCGGTACACTAAGAATTAATTACTCTACCAGACGCCAAATGTAAGTTTAATTTATTAACGAACTTAAAAGGCATTTACACATGGTGTGTATATGCCTTTTTTTATTTAAACAATATGAATAAAGAAAAAGACTTTCAGGAGATAAAAGAAATAGGTTTTACTTCTCTAATTGATAAATTCACCAATTACACGGGAGCTAAACAACAAACAACGTTAAAAGGAATTGGTGATGATGCTGCCGTATCAAAAACGAATGCCGGTGAGCTTAGATGTACTACAAGTGAAATATTTCTTGAAGGAATCCATTTTGATATAACTTATACTCCGTTTCATCATCTTGGTTATAAACTTACCACCGCAGCTGTCAGCGATATATACGCAATGAATGCAAAACCAACTGAGCTGCTGGTTTCTGTTGCCATCCCCAATAAGTATTCTGTACAGATGATGGAACAGTTTTATAAAGGCATTGATGCAGCCTGCAATGATTATGGTATAGAAGTTATAGGTGGGGATACAACAGCTTCACATCAAATATTGGCAATATCAGTTACCGCAGTTGGCCAGGCTACTGAAGAAAACATTGTCTACAGAAAAGGTGCTAAATTGAATGATATTATTTGTGTGACTGGCGATCTTGGAGGTGCGCTGGCAGGGCTGAGAGTCTTATTAAGAGAAAAGAAAAATTGGGAACAAGAGGATAATAGTCAATTTCAACCAGATCTTGAAGATTATCAATATGTAGTGCAGCGCCAGCTTGTGCCTGAAGCAAGGCAGGATTTAATAAGTGCTTTGAATGATTCGGGAATTAAACCTACCAGCATGATAGATTTGTCGCAAGGTTTAATTGCTGATCTCAGAGCTCTTCTGCGTGAATCTGGTTGCGGGGCTACGATGTATTCACCTGCAATTCCTATTTCTTTCGAAACCAGAAAAATAGCTGATGAAATGAAAGAAGATGTGGACAAATATGCATTTTATGGTGGAGAGGATTTTGAAATGCTATTTACACTACCGGAACCACTGGTGGAAAAGTTTAAAGCAGAATTTGAAGACTTTGCTGTTATTGGTAAAATCGAAAAAATTGATAAACAACTTACAGTAAACACTGGTGAAGAAAAGAGCTTTAGAATTGAGATTTAAATATTAGTAACACATTTTTATTCTTGTTTATTTTGAAATAGACTTGCCGCTGCCAAGTTAATTTAGCATAAATTGACATTGAACACGTTGTGACTCTTTACCATCACTTACCTTAAAATTAAACGTAAACGATACAATTTTGTACAAAATCCGTTATATTTAAGGCTATTTTATTTTATTATTCAAACATCTTAAATGAGCAATAAAAAAACTCCCCAAAAAAAGTCTTCAGAAAAAAAAGGTGATAAAAAGTCGCCTAAGTTTCCAATTTGGATATATGCCGTACTGTTTTTAGTCCTGATTGGTTTCAACCTGTACTTTGTGCCCGGAGAATCATCAGAACGTATAAAATACAGCGAGTTCCTTAGCTACGTGCAGGATGGGTATGTCGATGAAATCACCATCACGAATAAAGTAGAAATTGAAGGCAGGTTCTCAGAAAAAGCAATTGAAGAAGGAATCATAGAAAGACCTGAGCCATCTGACAGCAGATGGACCCGCTCCGAAGAATCTACAAACAGGTTTGTAACAACGATGCTCGAAGGGGATGAAATAAGAGCATTATTCGATGAATATGGCGTTGTCTATGATGTTAGGGTTGAGGAAGATTGGTTTAGTGGCATTTTTATCTGGCTGATACCCATTGCGCTAATCATTGCATTCTGGATATTTATTTTTAGAAAAATGAATCCGGGACAGCAAGTATTGAATATTGGCAAAAATAAAGCATCTCTGTACGATAAACAGACAGACAGCAAAGTATCTTTTAAAGATGTGGCAGGTTTACAGGAAGCAAAAGCAGAAGTAGAAGAAGTAGTTGAATTCTTGAGCAACCCCAAAAAGTTTACCAAACTTGGGGGAACTCTACCAAAAGGAGTGTTATTGGTAGGGCCTCCCGGAACCGGTAAAACTCTTTTAGCAAAGGCAACTGCCGGGGAAGCCGATGTACCTTTCTTTTCATTGAGTGGTTCTGACTTTGTTGAAATGTTTGTTGGTGTAGGTGCTGCACGTGTTCGGGATTTATTTAAACAAGCCAAGGAAAAAGCTCCTTGTATTGTCTTTATCGATGAGATTGATTCTATTGGCCGAAGGCGGGGTGGCGGTGCACAAATGAACTCAAACGATGAGCGTGAAAATACTTTGAATTCACTATTAAGTGAAATGGATGGGTTTAACTCCGATAAAGGAGTGATTATAATGGCTGCTACGAATCGGCCGGATGTTCTCGACTCTGCACTTTTAAGGCCCGGCCGTTTTGACAGGCAGATATTGATTGACAAGCCGGATTTAAAGGGAAGAATGCAGGTTTTAGAAGTTCACTCCAAAAAACTGGAGCTTTCAGACCAGATAGATCTTAAGGTATTAGCATCTCAAACCCCGGGTTTTGCCGGCGCTGAACTTGCAAACTTATGTAATGAAGCTGCTTTGCTTGCTGCACGGAGAGATAAAGAAAATGTGGAAATGATTGATTTTCAGGATGCGATTGAACGCGTTGTCGCCGGTCTTGAAAAAAAGAACAAACTGATAAACCCCAATGAGAGAAAAATTGTGGCATTTCACGAAGCCGGACATGCGATTGTCGGATGGTTGCTGGAATACACAGACCCTGTATTAAAGGTAAGTATTGTGCCAAGAGGCTTTGCAGCACTTGGTTATACGCTTCAGACACCACTTGAAGATCGCTTTTTAATGACCACTGAAGAGCTGGATGATAAAATTTGTGCACTTCTGGGCGGCCGTGTAGCCGAAGAAATTATCTTTGGTAAAATATCTACTGGAGCTCAAAATGATCTTGAGCGTATTACTAATATGGCATTTGCAATGGTCGCAGAATTTGGAATGAGCGAAGAACTCGGATACCTCTCTTTGAAAGATTCCGGTAATCCTGATAACAGTTATGGATTCAATAAAAAATATTCCGAAAATACAGCCCAGCAGATAGATAAGGCTGTTAGAAATATTATTCAGCGAAACTATCAGAGAACATATGATCTGCTTCAAAAAAACAAAGAAAAACTCGAGATAATGGCTGAAACGCTTCTTGAAAAGGAAGTACTGAATCATCATGATCTCAGAGATATGCTGGGTGACCGGCCAAGCGGAAATTATCCTGAGGGTATTTTTGATGACCGATCATCAAAACCTGCTAAGAATGGTTCACCGTTAAAAAAAGATGAACTGAATGAGAAATCCGATAAAAATAGTTCGGATGATGAGAATGAAGTTTCTGGAAATATTAAAGAAGAGAAAGAGCAATCAAAATGAAAATTGCTTTAAAGCAATTTTCACGGGTTAATGAACGGTAATATTGTGCAAATTTAACTCCTCTTTAAGAAGCTGTTTCTTAGTAATTAAATTGAACTCTGAGAAATAATAACTGCGGGAACCGAAATCTAATCCCTGGTGTTTATTTAACGTAATCAAACTTAGATAAAACCTATTAAATTGACCTACGTAACCAGAAAGGCTCATTTCAACGCATCTCACCGGCTTCATAATCCAAACAAATCGGATGAGTGGAACAGGAAAACGTTCGGAAAGTGTAATAATCCCAACTGGCACGGCCATAATTACATACTGGAGGTAACAGTTGCAGGGCAACCGGACCCTGAAACAGGATATGTAATAGATCTCGGTACACTAAAAAAAATAATTCAGGAGAAAATTCTTGATGTTTGCGATCACAAAAATCTAAATATCGAAGTCCCTTTCCTCGAAGACATTATACCCTCTACAGAAAACCTTGTTAAAGCTTTTTTTGAGCAGTTAAAAGATGAGGTAAACAGTGCATCGGGTAAAAATGCCAGGCTCTATTCTGTAAAATTATATGAAACCGAACGAAATATAGCGGAATATTGTCCTGAACGAGCATATTAAATATTATTTCAATTCTCTTTCATCATGATCACCACAAACTTAAAACGATTTTACGACCCTACTTTTGTAGTAACTGAACAATACAAAGAAAGTCTACCGGATTTACAAAATGGACCGGCTTCACTGATTGAGGGTGCCAATGTCCCTATTCAGCAGGTAGGAATATCAAATTTCAAACTTCCCTTAAAATATCCAACACCAGATGGTGATCTGATAACACTTGAAACTTCTGTTGACGGGTATGTTGGCCTTGACGCAGGAAAAAAAGGTATCAACATGGGGCGGATTATGAGGACGTTCTATAAATTTCAGCATGATGTGTTCCACCCTGATAAGCTAAAGGAAGTACTCATGGCATATAAAGAGGATATAGAAAGCCAAACAGCATTTCTAAAGTTATCTTTTAACTACCCCATGATTCAGGAAAGCCTCCGTTCTGATAACAGGGGGTATCAGTATTACTCGGTTTCCATTGAAGGTAAGATTGATGAATATGATCAGTTTACAAGCTTTATTCACTTCGATTTTGAATATAGCAGTGCCTGCCCGTGTTCTTATGAGTTATCAGAGCACGCACGAGAAACCCGAGGAGTTGCTTCCATACCACACAGCCAACGCAGCGTGGCAAACATAACAGTGCAGTTAAGAGAAGAAATGTTTATTGATGATCTTGTTTACATGGCAAGAGAAGCTCTGCAAACTGAAACGCAGGTTATCGTTAAGCGCGAAGATGAACAGGCATTTGCAGAAATGAATGGTGCTTATCAAAAATTTGTGGAAGATGCAGCCCGTTTGCTGTACGACCAGTTAAATGATGAGGATCGTATCAAAGACTTTGTTGTTCGATGTGCGCACCTCGAAAGTCTTCACAGTCACGATGCAGTAAGCAGAATTTGTAAGGGCGTTAAAAATGGGTTGAGATAAAAAAGCGGACACTTTTAATATCCGCTTATTAAATTGATCTTTTAAATTTAATTTAACTCAAAGCCTCAGAAATAAGCCTTTTCTGCTCTTCTTCGTGAACTTTCTTTTGTCCTGCTGCAGGAGATGCGGCAGCCTGTCTTCCCGCATAAGTCAAGCTTTGTCCCTTCCCGAGAACTTTTTGAATTCGCGGCATAACAAATGTCCATGCACCCATATTTTTGGGTTCTTCCTGGCACCAAACAACTTCTTTAACACTTTTCAAATCACTTAGATATGTTTTGATATCTTTGTCCGGAAATGGATAAAACTG
>LKMJ01001949.1_pt1 | contig 18645 bp, 12 predicted proteins | sample 643391 | NCBI WGS metagenome assembly LKMJ01 (sample SAMN04112250, study PRJNA286221) | soda lake metagenome | biome: soda lake; feature: Kulunda Steppe; material: water; isolation source: sample PL-Br10 brine of Picturesque Lake | place: Russia: Kulunda steppe | collected 2010-07 | reverse complement strand
TCTGCCATTGATTTAAAATCAAATTCCGCCCGGCTACAACGAGCACCTTCGCACGTTCTCTTGGTTTTTGGCTCGCTTTGAATTCTCCAGATTGGCTCAGCGAGAGACCCGCATGATCACGAGATCACCTTCCTCACTCGGATCAGTTTAGCAATGGAACGATTACTCGAAGAAGCATCCCTCACAGACAGCATGCGGCCATTCAAATACGATTCACATGAGAACGAACTACAAATTGATGAACCGAAATTAATCGACTCCGGATGGCTCGAAAAACACGACGAGGGAACCGATATTCTATACACGGTCCCGTATCACAAACGCCGCTCATTAGGAGTCGAAAACATCTCACACGATGGGTACGGCGAAAAAACACCGAGTGAAAAATCCCTACACCGGAAAGGGGTCGATAACTGTGCCATCGCGCTCGCAACAAAACCAGACGTGACACAAGTCATTCGCTACTACGATCTCTGGCGACTACGCTCAACCCCATGCGAACCAGCACTCGCTGAACAAGACCTCTTCTCAACACGTGTCGACGTCATCGCATTCAACGGCAACACCCCCAAATACGCAGCTGGTGTGGAAACAACATCTAACTCCCCGTCAAAATCACAACGATGCGTACAGAAACTCGCCGCCCTCTCAGAAACTATTGAAACATGGCTCGTCACCCCAAACAGCTCACACCTATGGAAGGTCATGAACCATCTCGACGACCCAGATCAGCTTAATTTCGACACGTTTCCTCAATCTAATGCAGACTCGTATGGCCGCTCAAACTGGCTGCGAGAACTCACCGCCGAAGGATTCCTCGGCAAACACTTCGATACACTCCATACCTACCGATCTCTCAACACGACACAACTCAACAGCAAAACAAACAATCCTCAAGACAAAATCATTGGCCACATCTAAGCTATCCTCTACCATTCAACACAAACCTCATTTTGAAACACAGCCATCCCTCGTATTCTATAACCAACCTACAACGAACTCGAGTGTTATACTACCCACCCTACTGAGCAAATTAGTCTGTAAAAACACGACAATCAAAAATAAAACCACACACCACAAATACAAAACTCAGTATCAAGACTACACCATGCTCACAGGCCCACATGTATGAGGATAAATCAGGGTTATCTTGAACCGTTGAGACAGATTCTTAGCTTTATTTGAGACATTTAAGCAGCTCAAAACTCGTATCAACATCCGAAGATAAGAGTTTCAAAGAGAACAGGTCCCAATATATCCGAGAAACGTCCCAAAACCAGGTTGTATGTGCCAAAAAGAGTTCTTAGACCGTTTCATTCGTTTGGTCGATTTGATCACATAATTACTCATTCAGAGAACGTCTCAAAAGCAGAATATACGTCCCAAAACACTAGGCAACTGCCGTATCGACGTTTCGGTTAGAAGATTGTATTTATTGAGTTGAGACCCAGGACTTGAGTCGAGTTATGAAATCTTGATCTGCTTCGTTAGCATTGACCTCGAACCACTCTTCGAACTCGCTATCGGATGTAATCCAGATATCGGATCCACTTCGATTAGCTCGGATGTGTTGAGGGAGATTTTGTTTGAATCGGTTATCGATTTCGTAGCCTGCAAAAGTGTCGTCAAAGGAGGCGACGATTCGGTCGTTTTGACGCCTGATGGTGAAGTAGTCGTTCTCGTAGCCTTCCTGCCATCGAGCACGCCCAATATCATATTCCCATTCAGCAGGTCGTTCCGGAAAGTAAACCGGTGGAGTTTCGCCGCAGTAGTCGTAGAGGTCTTTGAACGTCTCTCGTACAGGTGCGAGTAGATCGTCTCGGTCAGTATGTGTGTCTTTCAAATCAGTGATGTTGATTTGCTTCTTAAGAAAGCAGTAAGAGAACCATTTGAAGAGGTCATTTTCGCGTTCGATGATTGCTTGGGTCTCTAACCAGGCTTCTGTGATTGTGGGAAACATGAGCTTGAAATGCACCATTTTTGCTCGCTTCATGAACCAGTCTTTTGGCTTGTTTTCGTTGCTGGTCATGATGATGGCTGGAAAGAGATGCCCGTTCCATTCTTCCCAGTAATTTCGAAGGCCACCGAGGCGGTTGAATTTCTCACGCTCGACATCATCCAACGCGACTGGGAAGGCGGTCATTGGTTCGCGGGCTGCATCTGGTGTGCTACTAGATATTTTAGCCCCGTCGATTGGTTTGGTTACGGTGTTGTCAGAGATGAGTCGAAGTGCGAACTCAAGAAATGTTCCTTTTCCTGAGTTCGGTTCGCCGTGGATGTACAGGAAGGGGAGGCTTTTTTCGACACCGCCAACTTGGCCAGCTCTGAATGCGCTTGCATATTGGTTGACGAATGGGGTCCAAAAAAAGTAGAGTAAGGCTTCGTAGAAATGTGCCTGAGCCGCCGTTGTACCATCTGACTGTGCGTACGTGTCGATCTTTTGGAGGTACGCGTGAATATTGTGCAGCCCGTCTCGGACGCGTTCAGGATCTGGAAGCGGTTCGGTTAGGGAACTATACCGGCCGTTCGGCGTAATGAGATGGACTTTGCCGTTGCTAACCCACATCTTCGGAATATCATATGTGGCACTGATTGCGCGTCCGTATTCCCCAAGATTTGTTTGGAAGGTGGTGTCTGTTAACGTGATATCGAAGTTGCGAAAATCATCTCTCATTCTGTCCTTCGTACGATCCTCATATTCTTGGAGAGATTCTCGGATCGTTTCTGTAGCCTCAATCTCCGACCCCATGTCTCCGAGCTGTTGAGTGACTTCTTCGTGGAATTGTCGCACCTCATTAGTATCTGAATCCTCGTTCACCGCCAGCCACTGATCGATCAAGTCGTTGTCTGGCTCATCACTTGCTTCGAGCTCTTCTGTGAGATCCTGCAAGAACGGGTCATCGTCACAGTACTCACGATGCTGGTGATACGTGTCGAGTGCTGCTTGGTACTGCTCTGAATCCTGGTCTACAACGAATTCGTCGATACAGTTGATTTGGTAATGACCAGACCACGCCGTCTTGGTGAAGTTCGGCGAGCCATTCAATATAATCGTGTCATTGTCAGCAGTCTCAATGATGTACAGCTTAGAATGGAGATCTCGGTCTGGAGCGAGATAGATCCGTAATTTCCCGTCTCGTTTCAACTGTTCGAGTTGTTTGGCAACATTCAGTGATGAAATTTCTTCGCGGAAGTCTGTTTTTTCTCCGACGATAACTTCGAGCTCGTTGAGTTCGTACTCCTTGAATAACTCCAGAAGCATTTGTGGGGATGTACAGTAGCTAACCACGCGCATTGAGACGGCACGGGCGAGGTATTTCTCGAATGATTCGAAACTTCGAATCAACTTGAAAAGGTTCTCTGACTGTGTTTTAGTCGAACTGTTAGTTTGAGCCATGCCGTTCAGTACGCGAACTACGGCCTTTTCTCTTGTTAACAAATAACATGGAATATTGTGCCAGAAATTGGCAGTTTAAATAATAGGGACTCAACTCAATGACAGAGATTAACGTGTCCATTTCGCATGACCGGTATCTCGACTATATAACGATCTGGAATTCTTTACTATGGCTCAGATAGTCGACCAAGAGTTACAATTGAGCCCTCTACTCATCTTGTCCTCCATTTATAATAGCCCGTTTCGGTTATTTAAATAGCCAGAGCTAATTTATGAACGCCCCTACAGAAACAATCGACATTCAGAACGTCGTCGCATCAACAGCAATCGATCAGGAACTCGATTTAGAAACACTCGTCGACGATATACCAGGTGCCGAGTTCAACCCAGACAACTTTCCTGGACTCGTCGATCGGACACAGGACCCAAAAGCTGCAGCGCTCATCTTTCGCTCCGGAAAAATCGTGTGTACCGGTGCTGCAAGTGTCGATGATGTCCACACAGCACTCGGAATAATCTTCGATAAGCTTCGTAGGCTGGGTATCCCGGTCCCTGAATCTCCAGAGATTACCGTCCAAAACATCGTCTCAAGTGCCGATCTCGGCCACGATCTCAATCTGAATGCGCTTGCGATCGGGCTTGGGTTGGAGGACGTCGAGTACGAACCCGAACAGTTCCCTGGCCTCGTCTACCGAATGGACGATCCAAAGGTCGTACTCCTCCTGTTTGGGAGCGGTAAAGTCGTGATTACGGGCGGGAAATTCGCTGAGGATGCAACTGCCGCAGTTGAGAATATCGTTGACCGACTTGATGATCTGGGTCTCTTAGGCTGAAATTCACGGTTAGTCGTAGTAGCTGATTCGCTCGACTACGCTTGCGAACGCGACGTTTTCTCGAACCGTGTTGATTTCGATACGGACTCGTTCTCCTTTCTCAGTATCGGCGACAATGATCACGTAGCCACGTTCAACGCGGGTGAGACCATCTCCTTGCTCGCCGAGATCTTCGATCTCGACGGTTCGAGTCTCGCCTTCGGTCACCGGCGGTTGTTTTGTATCTTGGCTCGTATCTGGTCTGCTTTCAAGAGTGTTATTGGGGAGCTGTGAAAGTAGAAATGCTTCGGCTCACTGTGCTTGGGGGTGGTCAACTGCATCGATACATGCGTGTAGGTAGTCATATTCAGCTGCAAGTTGTGGTGCCCCGCGTCTTGGTTCATTGTGTGTTGACTGCTCAGTCATTGTGTGAATGATCGGGTTGTAGTGAGCGATTGCGTTTCGAAGGTACGCTAGATTATCAAGTCCTATTTCGGATGAATTTGGGAGTACAGTCCTAAGTTCTAGCTCTCGGACGATTTCTATTAGGGTGCTTAGTTGTGCACATGTAAGGCGGTCAGAGACGACGTTTCGTTGCCCTCGGTATGGGATTTGAGTATCGGTGTTCTCATTCCAGTTGGGAGCGCGAGATCGAATTAGTTCACGAAGACCGATTTCGAACTGTGAGAAACAATCGTAGAGGTGGGTGTATACTGGTAGACTGTTGAGATCGAATCTCGTAATGATGCCTTGTATGGAGTCGTCGGTCACGATGAATATGAAACGTGACTCGGAGAGTTTGGTGAGTATCTGTCCAATCTCGGCAGTTGGTTTGACAGTGACGTCCGGGGTGAACTGTTGTGTTTGTTCGCCGAGTGTTGCAGCAGTTTCTGTGCGGAGTTGCTCTCGGGACACGTATCCTTGAAGTCCGGTTTCTGATTGCGGATCGTTGTAGACTGGTGCTGCGTCGAAGTCTTCAGCCATCAATTCGACGTACACCATTGGGATATCCTCTTGAATACCGAACCCAGTCGGGTTCGGGGTCATGATCGCTGCTGCAGTAAAGGGACGTTCGACATCGGTGATACTGGTGTTAAGTGCTGCTTCATGCACAGATGGTTCGTATGCAGTGACAGTCGACTCCCAGTCAGTATCATCGTTGGTGAGTGTCGTGATCAACCGCGGGGAGTCTAAGGAAGCGTGTGAGTCTGGGTCAAATTCGGTTAACGAATCGATCCGGTAGTAATGTTGTTCTCGAAGTGTCGTCGCTGCGTCTGAATCAAAGAGCGACGGGGGAGTGGCGAACACTGCTCGGCCACTAAGATTCAGGTCACGAATTGCTTGTGTAACAAAGAGGAAGTGTGAATCGATACTGGTGTCATCGATTGTTAGTTGGCCAAAATTACTCGCGTATGCACTCTGTTGTTCAGTAGAGAAGTCCGTCCATGGTCGTGTCGGAGGGTCACAGAGAATGTAGTCGAACTGTGAGTCCAATATGAACTCTTCATGGAGATAGTCACCGACTTTGGCTTCAATTTCGTCGTGCCGGGTGGCGACGGTCTCTGCGTAGTCTGTGTCGATGTCGACGGCAACACCCGAAGGTGGTTCATAGCCAGTATGTGCCTCACAGTAACGGTGAACTGCAGCAACGAGTGTGCCATCTCCACAACCCGGATACAGTATGTCATCGAATCGTGATGGCTGTTGCCCACTGAAGAGCTGCTCAACCATGCCATCAGCCACGCTTGCCGGGATTGATCTCGTTTCCATTATTTTTGGGTCATATTCTGCTTGTTTTGAATCGTTTGAAGCGGCAAGTTGTGTTCTAAGATAACAAGTATTGCATGAATTGGATTCTGTTCATGAGTGAAAGATGAACACAACTCAATCTGATTCTAACTTGTCGATAAGAGTGGCTGTTAAGTATTTGTAATATTATCATGATACAAATAATGGTTGGAGACAATTTGACGGAAATGTATACGCTTCGTGATTTCGATAAACTGGTTGCTGATCAAGACCTTACGATCATTCTCGGTGCACCTGGAATTGGGAAATCAGATCGACTAAACAAAATCGCATTGGAGCAGGAAGAACAAATTATTCGGTCTTTTAATGATGTGTTGAATGTGGATGTTAGTGGGTCAGTTATTTTTGACGATTTTTATGACCTATTTAAACAGTATCTTAATGCTGATTTAAATGAGCGGCAGAATTTCAAAAGTTCGGTACGGAAACAGCTTGAGGCGGAGGGATCAACTCTCGTTTGTACAACCCCATATCGTCTGCAGTGGGTTCTTGAGAACTATGGTGAAGAGTTTGACAAGATATTTAATGGATTGACAGGATGGACAGTCGAACCAGTTCGCGTCGACCGTGACGATGCTGCGGCATTTCTGCAAGATCAAAATCAAGATGTTTCAATTGAAACGTTTGAAAAAGACATCGAATGGTGTTATGATCTAGACAAAAATTTCAAAGATTGTCTTCGAGATGGTGAAAAATTCGGTGAAATATTTGGGGATATAGAAGAATACAGAACGCTTATCCCCGGAATACTTACTAGTATTGGACCTAATACCACAATCCATCAAGCTGTAAGTGATCGAACATCAGTCCGCCAAAGTCTCAAGTGGATGTTCAAAGATGTCTCGGCTTCTGAAGCGATGGATCAGGGGTCCGGTTTCATAGATGGAGCCCGTGAGTATGTTAAAACTCTCAAAGAGGAAGATGCATTCAACACACTCAAAGAGAGTATCGGGTCAGTAATTCCAGAAACGGTATCGAATCTCCCCGCAAATAAACTGGTTGCCAGCTCGGCAGGAGCAGCCCTTTCACCGCCTGTGCTAGCTGTCGGCTGCCTCGGGTACTGGGCTTGGGCGACACAAAAACAGGATGAGGAGACCCGAGAAACTGTCAGGGAAGAATTTGAGTCTATACTTGGTACAGATATTTTAGAACTTGCTCCAGCCGACCGTGAGAACCTCGAAGCGGAGTTTGGATTAGAGCCAAAGACACTCCTATACCTGAACCGTGCTGCTAGCGGTGTTACGTGGGAGAAACTTGATCGTACGATCAACAAACTAGAGAATACGGCTGAACGCGTCGACCATATTGAAGAAACAGTCGAACGTCACGAAGAGACTATTGAGACGGTTATCGACAGACTGGCTCTGACAGGTGGGACGCAAGGATACATGAAATTCTGGGAGTTTGAGAATGAACTCTATGCCCAACCAGAGTATGTACCGCCAAGCTATGAAATAAATGATGACGCAAGTGATCCCTTCGGGCTAGGAGATACGGAACCAACCAAAGGAGAGAACGCTCTTGAAAAATTGTTAGAGATAATAGACCAGAATCAGTCATCAGTCACGACTGTCACTGGTGAGAGTGGGATCGGAAAAAGCCGTCTGCTTACTGAGGTTGGTAGAGAACTTCGGAATGAAGATGAGATAGATACGTGGTACATTAGAGATCCAGCAGAGTTCACAGAACCGCTTTATGAATGTGACACTGTTGTTGTGTTTCTGGATGAAGTTGGTCGGATGGATAACACGGAGAAATTTTTCAACCTTACGTCTGGCAACTGGCGAGAATTCGGAGTAGATTGTACTGTTCACGTCATTGCATCCGTCCGTCCTGTTTATAAAAACGAAATTAACACGCTATCCGTTCCTAACACAGTTGAGCATACTGAAATTGAACTCGATAACCTCACTGAAGCAAGTACAGAACTACTGCTTTCAGACATAGATGTCTCTGAATCGACTATTAGGAAGATACATGCAACAACTGATGGCAATCCCTTCCTATCTCGATTAATCGCACTGGCAGAGGGTGAGGTCGCTGGTGATAGCCAGTTAGAAACAAAGATTCAACAGGTTATTGAGAAGACGATGTTAAATGAAGCAGATTTACTTCAGTCTGACCCCAAAACTGTTCGATTGTTACTGAAAGCTATCGCCATTTTAAGTACATATGACTCTGATGAGGCCGAAGAACCTGTAATCGAATACTGTGATATCGGTAGTCCAGGAAAACACGATGAATTACTGTCAGATCTTAGTGAAACCAATTATATTATGCTTGAGGGTAAGGAAACAAATGATAGCCAAGCTGTCTACACCCATAAGGTCGACGTGTTTGCAGAGTGGCTTCGTCTCGATGTACTTGTTAAAGAGAGGATGTATGAGAAATTCATATCTCAGTGTACAACAAGTAGTCTCCGTGGTTTAGCTAGGGGACTCGTAGAACTCAATTCGACGACACTCAAGCGGTTTGAATTTTTCCCAGAAGAAGAGATCCATCGACGATTACGGGACCAGCTCGAAACAGTTGGTCAGGCAGTTCTTCAATCAGATGGAAGTATTGAGGACGTTATTTCTGTTCAGTCATCGGTGGCGACCGTAGCACCTGATAGAGTCTCATACAATAATCTCGAAAAAAGATACATACAGAGCGACACAAAAGAACAAGCGGCCTACGAATTAGTAGAATTTATTCGAATCTTGTATCGAAACGCAATACTGCTGAGCAAACATGAAGATATGACAAAGGGGGAAGGTAGCCCCTCTACCTCTGTGCCTGAAATGTTTGAATATGCTCGTACTTGGGTCAAATATTTCCAAAATCTCTCAGAGTCTTATTCTAATTTAAAAACAATCCGTGTAAAATACTCGGAAGTGTTATTTATTGCCACCTCGGCAGAAGGAGAGGCTGGTCAATTTGATGCTATGCAAGCCTGTCTTGAAGATTTAAAGAAGATGGCCAAAAACAATCCTTATGACAGTAACATAAATCTCCAGCTGGCCGCCGCTCTTGTTAATGCCACTGGGTACGAAAACTTGACGAACCTGAGCAAAAATAGGATATCCCATCTCGATAGCTTTGAGTCGATAATCGAAAACCATCTAGGCAACGAAGCCATTGCTTTCCAACTTGCTAACGCGCTTCTTAATGCTGTAAAATTAGAGGGTAATGCAGATCAACTCAATGCAATGCAGACTCGACATAATCTGCTCGAAAAGATAGCTGAAAAATACGCTGGATACGATGCAATTCAACTTGTATTCGCACGTTCACTTGTCAATGTGGGAATGCAGGAACGAAACAATGGTCACATAGATAAGTACAAAAAACGGATCGATAGACTTGAAAATTTGGTCGAAAAGTACCCTCAAAACGAGGAGATTCATCATCAATTTGCTAAGGGCCTAATTAAGTCCACAATCACTGTGGAAACAACAGACAGTTTAGATGATATGCGGACACAGGTTAAACGCCTTGAGAATTTCGTTAATAACCATCCAGACCTTACTGGGATCCCACTAGAACTCGCAAAATCATTGCGTAATGCTTCTATCGCGGAAGCTGATTTTGATTATTTCAATATAATGCAAAGATGGATTGATCGTCTCAGAAAATTAGCCTCTAATCATACAGATACTGCTATTCCTGAGCATCTTGCGAAAGCCCTCAATTATGCCGTAATTGCTGAGGGTAATAAAGGAGACTTTGCTGCTGTAGAGAGGCATATCAGGCACCTAGAAACTCTGGTTGATGACTACCCTCTCCGAGATGAAATTCATAACTGTTTCGCAGATGCACTGTATAATGGGATAAATTTTGAACTCAGATCGAACCGACTAGATGCTATGAGGATGAGGCTTGATCGTCTTGACACACTGGTGGAAAATCATCCAAATAACGACAATATAATTGAAAAGATGGCTGACACACTTGTCGATGTTGCTGGTTGCGATGGTGAGGCGGGTCGAATTTCTGATATGGAAAAGCGAGTGCTGAATCTTGAAAAACTGGCTCAAAATAACCCTCATCATGAAAAAATCCTTAATGATTTTGCAATCGCACTACACAATGCTGCTGTAATTGAGGGGAAAGCAGGCGATAAGAAAGCTGCATTGTCACGCATTGAACGCCTAGAAGAAATGGCTGAGGAACACACAAATAATCCGGTTATTCACTACTATCTGTCAAAGGTGCTAACTATTGCTCTCACTATTCCACTTGAGGATAGAACTGAAGATCAGATAATAGGACGACTGAACCAGCTTCTTACTATTCTTGGAGATCATCCTGACCATACCGGGATTGTCACAGAGGTAGCGTTTTCCCATATTTATACAGTCCAATTGGTAACTAGATCACTCCAGTACAAAGTGGCAGAAGACATTATTAATGTCCTATATGAAATATCTGATCTGACCGACGAGTTTGATTTTGAAGAACGTAGTGGGAATGCCGAGAAATTATTTTACGAAACTGGCACTTATATGATTCTAGGAGAAAAAGTGTCTATTTTTGAAAGTCTATTGGCCACTATTGAGAATTGTCAAAATGAGGTGTATTTGGAAAATCTAAATCAGAAATTTGCAAAGGTAAGTAATGAATTACTTGATCAAAATAGGATATCCAAGCAAACACATACTGAAGTTGAGATGCTCTGTACCGATAATAAGGAAGCAGAGGCACCAGATTTAACGAAAATTCGGTCGATATTTGATGATGAAGGTGATATTCTACAAACACACCCTTATGAACCTCATGATGTGAATATCAATGGTGTTGATTTAGAGGATATTGTTGTCAAGCTAATGTCTGATCTTGACCGAGGAAAGGGTGCCACTAAAGCAGAGGTTATCTCTCGGGTCTCGGAGAAACACGATGTAGATGTAAGGACTGTTGAGAATGCAATCGAAAATGCACTAATGAACGGTCGGTGCTATGAAGTGAAAGATGAGGTATTCAAATCAATCTGAGAGTTAAGATTTGGTCGATGAAAAGTTGATCAAGAAGTCTTTGAGGATGAGACGTATTTTGGAATGTGAGCACCGCGGTCACGAAGTGCTTGGACTGCGTTCCAGAATGTTTCACCTGATGGGTACTCGTCGGGGTGGCTGATCAGGCGTTCTTCTAAGGCGACTACCTGCAATGCGTCAAGCGCGTACATTCCTTTCCGGTAAATCCAGATATCGTCTAATTGTCCGAGTCGGGTTCCGGAATCACTCGTTGTCCATGAAGGGTCAAGCGATTTCGAACCGTCGTACCGTTCGTTAGTCACTGTACTTCGGAGACGGATGTCACTCGGACGGACTTGCTTGATACTATCGAACACGTCTTCGATACTGTCGGTCTCTCCAATGTCTAACAGTTCTGCACGTGTCTTTACGGGTTGCTTGGTACTGTCTTGTTCACTGTGAGAGGTTCGTGTTGCGTGTTCTGATTGCAGGCGGTCGAGGAGACCTTGAGCCTCTGTTGTACGTCGTGGAGTCGTCGACACGTGGTCGCCAGTCATGACTATAAAACGATCTTGCTCGTACACTTCGATTGAGAGGTCATGGTCAGGAAGATCTGCAATGATAGCTTGGACATCTTCTGAGAGTTCCCCACGGACCAGGAGGTGAGCGCCTGTTCCTGACGTGCTGATGTCGGCGTAACTCTCGGCATCTTCCATGTGTTGTCGAACCATCTCTGCAATCGTTCCCGTCTCGGGATCCCTAGCGTGATCGTAGTCAATAAGAACGAACGGATCATCTTCAGTTAACGTAAACGCCAATCCGTAATCAGGGTCCGAAACCTCATCCAGATGCTTTGCGGCGGTCTCAAACGTAGTTTGGTTTGCCGTATCCATTGCACTCACAAATCTGTCTTCGTCTGTTCTCCACGGGGCTCGTGGGATTTTGCGACCGTCGGGTTCTGGTTTCCAGAGAAGCCACTGATCGTGCTTTTTCATGTCGGTAGGATAATGATCTGATTCAACCGTGAGGTGGTCTGGTAGACCTCGCCCGGTGGTGGGTGGATCATCTGTGTGAACTGTGTACCGTGTGCTTCGAGACAGACCCCACTCACTGGCATTTGACGTATAGATGCCAAGATTCGTGTACTGTGTTGGTTTGACCACTGCAGGGTCGTCTAAATCTAACTCATCAGTCAGTTGCTGATGGACACGGTGTGAATCAGCAACGTCAGCGTAGTTCGGCACAGTCACCATCAACAGGTGCTGACTATCGCCTCTGGCCGTGCAGGTAAACGCAGTTGAGATGCGGGCATCATACAATTCTCCTTGAGAGACTAGGTCTTGGACAGCTACCCAGGTTTCATCGGCGGTCGCTGCATCGAGGAAATACATGATTTCCCCGCGGAGATCTCCCTGTTCAAGAGCTCGGGCGTCAAGTTCGGCTTGAGCATCCTCAGTTGGTGTCGGGAATGCTTCTACATCCATCTCGCCAGGCTGAGTAATCGAGTAGCGACTGAAATATGCGGTCTGATATGCACGTCTTGTAGGGAGATTGTCTGAAGCGATCAGGTACGGGCGCTTGTAGATCGTCGTCGGTGTCTCAGTGACAGTCCTGTCGCCAGTCTTGTCACGTGTTTCTGCAGCACAAGATGGACAATCGAGGCCGTCCAACAGGTAGAATCGTCCGTAGTCCCGATGCTCTGGACACCTATGTTCCTCGATAGCTCCAAGCGTGTGCCAGTCTGTATCGGTGACACCACTTTCAGTGACCGTAAGAGAAACATACTGACCGTATAGCGTGTCTCGACCAACCCCTGGATCAAAACTTGTAAATCCGACGTTTAGATACGTGTGATCTTGTCTGCCGACAAAATTTTCACCTGCGATGTATGCCGCGTGCTCACCGTGCCACTGTTCTGGTTGTGCTTGGTTCGATACGAGAACGGTATCGTTACCATCTAACCATGGATTCCGAGTAAGGTACGTGTTTCCGACTGCAATACGTTCGTCTACGGGTATTTGGGTCACGTTCTCCGGCAAGTCATGAGAGAAATCGTCAGTAGGCGGTGACGATGGGGCGTACTGGTCGGTATCGTCAGTCCAGACGGAATCAGCTGCTGAATCAACAACATAAACTGGAGCTTGTTTTGAAAGCTCAGCGAGAGCGTCAATAATTTCGTCCGTGTGCTGGTCAGTTGGTGACCCCAGAACAACCCGGTCTGACCCGGTGTAGATGTATCCATCAATCTCAGCATCGTCAGTTTCAGCAGCAATCCTTTCGACTATATCACCGTTGCCACCGATATGACCGAATGCAATAAGCCGATCTGATTGGCTACTATCTTGGGTAGAAGTCTTCCCGATAGTAGTTCGTAGGCCTCGGTCGGTGGTGTCTCTTTGCTGTTGCTTTTCCGTAGGAGCTTCACTGGGTGACTCGTCCGTGGCAGAGACTATTTCACGGACTTTGTCTCCGACAGAATCCTGTGTAGGGTGAGGTTGAGGTGACTTTGTTTCTTTGATCGTCGAATTTTCTGCATCTGATGAGTCGAATATACCTGGAACTGAGGGAAGTTCTTGGATCTGTAGGTCTGATGGGGTAATCTCGTCAGTAATCGGGGAATCTTTGAGAACAGCACGTACGCGTTTTTCATGCCGAGCAGGGATTCGTGATTCTGTTAAATACGACTGAAACACAGATCGTTCGTCAGAGTCAAGCGTACCATCCGACTGAATATCTTGGATTATTTTATCAGCATCACGCTGGTTCGGAAACCACGCATCCCCCATCGCAATAAAGAACGGAATGAATGGCTCCGGTACAGTATCCTGAACTGAAAGACCAAGCCGATCTGTAAGGAAAATCGCTGCTCGATCATCGAGAGAGAGTTGATACCGGCCACTAGACATAGAAACCTCTAGCTTGTACCGGTCAGCAGAATCACGAATGAGCTTACTTCGCTGACGCATGACATAGCGTTACTCTAACACGACATATATCCCTACCCTATCACAAGCAGAATTGTCCTACCATCTATCATTTAATCAAGCACAGTGTCTGAAACACGCCACTCGATTTACTTCTCAACAATGGTTCTTTCAAAGATCTAAGGCCCCGTCGGCACACAGTGTTTTTGCAGCGGGAGCAACGGTCAACGATTCACGAGCAAGGGTGGCACCGAGACGTTTCAGTTCGGTTGTCTCATCGATTGCTTCGAGCCACTGGTCAGGAAGGGAGTCGATTCCGAAGCGTGCGCCAGCGATGGCACCTGCAACAGCGCCGATCGTGTCAGTATCACCACCCATCATGACGGCGTCGACGATAGCATCGGTTGCTGTCTCGGCAGTCAACCCGTGGTATAATCCTGCTTGGAGTGTTGTGACGACGTACCCAGTGTTATCGAGATCAATATCTATCGGGTCACCGTCACCCGTCATGACCCTCGATACTGATTGGGCGGCGTTGAGCACGTCGTCGGGTGCGGCTTCTGCGTGGCTAATTGCATTTTTTATGGGTTGGTCGTCGTTTCGGAGGAGGCCAGCAATTGTGGCGTTGAGGACGACGCAACTCCATTGACACCGCGGGTCGGCATGGGTGAGTGCCGAGGAAACACGGCTAGCGATGGTGAGCTCGTCGGGTTGCGAGGCGAAGGCAATACCGTACGGGGCACACCGCATGAGGCTGCCGTTGCCTGCGTTCGAGCCTTCGCGGAGGTGTTGCCAGTCTTCGATGCCGACTGTCTGCCAGGAGCCACCGGCAGCGAGCCGTCGAAGGGTGCTTGCGGTTAAGCGGCCGATATCGAACGGGTCACTGTTGTACCACTCGATGAACTGATCGACCACTGCTGGCGGATCGAATTGGCCTTCGTCGACGAGACTTCGGGCGATACACAACGCCAGTTCCGTGTCGTCGGTGATGGTGCCAGCTGGTTGGTGGTGTGACCCGTCGGCAAGCATGTCTGTGACGCGCCCGTGTGTCGAGCGAATCCGTTCGGGGGATGTGAACTCAACTGGCCGACCGAGCGCATCCCCGCAGGCAAGTCCCGCTAATACACCGCTTCCACGCGTTGCATCCATGCCGAATACTGTGGGTAGTAACTGTATAAGAATGGTCGACAGGTTGTGCATTGAGATTCGAAGATTGTTGTACCCGGATTATTCCAACCAAGCAAAGATTTATTCCGTGTTAGAGTCTAGGGTCGGTATGGACGAACCGCGCCCTAAACAGAAGGCAGACGCTGACGAGCGCGTTGAATCGCCGGATTTCGATGCGCTGACGCCACCTGAAGAGCTTGTTCGAGGTGATCGAACGCGCGATGATTTCTTTGATGCGATCCTTGGATTGGATAGCCCGTCGACGGCGAGTGAGGTTGCTGAGCTCGCTGGTCACGGGGTTGATGCTGCCCGGGAGTACTTGGAGTGGTTCGAACGGATGGGGATTGTCAAGCAGGTCACCGATTCGCCAGCAACGTACCAGCGGAATCAAGCGTATTTGAACTGGCGGCGCGTGCAGAAACTTCGAGACCAGTACACGTCCGGGAGGTTGCTTGAGTTCTTGAAGACCGAAACCGAGCGTGACGAATCGTATACCGAGCAGTTCGGTGTTGCAGCTCCCGAAGCCGTGTCACTCACGAACGCTGCAGCAGACACTGATCGGTCGGTGGAGGATGTGTGGGAGGCTGTTTCAGCGTGGAAAACAACTCGGCGACGGATTACGTTGCTCGAACGAGCACTGGCAAGTGGCGCTGGTGATCACGTCGATCAGTCGACTGCCGTATGACCGGCACGGACGATCGTGTCGGATCAGCTGATGAGGCGAGTGGTGCGCCGATTGATTTTGAACGACTCGGTGTGATCAAAGAGCGATTCGGTTCCGATACTCGGTTTCGTCGAATTGATGAACAACCTGGGTTTGCACCGGATCGGTTGGTGTGCGTGTACGACCCTATATTCTATCCTGACTACGTACAGGCAGCTCGATTAGAGATTGCGTGGTACGAGAACGGTGATTTCTCGCTGCATTACCACGAAAACCATGGTGACGATGCGTTCGATCATCGGTGGGATCGACATCCCTCTGATCATAACACGCTCGATCACATCCATCCAGGACCGGATGCACCGACGCCAGGAACTGATGCGACACATCCACGCGATTGGCGTGATGTCCTTTCGATGGCTCTCTCCGAGATCCAAGACCGCCAGCGAGGCTTCTGGACAGCGTAGCACCTTCGTCCACAGACACATGGTGGACTGTGAGGGATGCATGTGAGTGGTACACTTATCACGTGGAATGACAATCATTGGTTGTGTCCAGTCTAACTCTCCGACCTAGAACAGACTCATTACTCCGTGCGTGGAAGCACATGATTCAAAACGAATCGAACGGGACTGGATTCGAATTCTCATCTCCTCGCCAAACGAAATTCACAGATCGTGTCGACGTGTTTTGCAGTGACCCAAACAGTGAATCATTTGACGAGATTTGGACCACTGAAACAGCAGTAGAGCATTCGAATCCGGGAGGTACAATGCTTCGAAATACGTTTGATGGGGATATCGATGAACTCGCTGCAGTTATTCAAACGATTCGCTCAGCACCAGAATACAATCAACACTGGGAAGAAAGATTCACTTGGTCGTGGGCCTTGTGGGAGTTGTATACTCGGCTGAATGAGTCGGTGCCTGTTGTACTGACTACTGAGTCCTCGGCAGCCCTGTCTTGGTTAGGAGCATCTACGTCTGGCGCGTTTCGTGAACGGCTTCGAGTGTCTGAACAGTTCAGGGAGCACTACTGTTCTGTTGTGGGTCACCCGACCCAGGGGACTACTCATGAAACACCAATTAAAACAGAACTTGACGAACTGTTCCATGCGATACAAACGCTTACTAAAGATGATGTGGCAGCAGAAATTAAAGGCCCATACGGAGAGTTTTATCGGTATCTCTACGGCGGCAATGCAACAGCAGGTGGAAGAACCGGTTCTGTCAAATTAGTCGATACTGAGCGCGTTGTTCGAGCGTACGCGTCTGGGGAGGCGAACGATGCGTACGATAAGCCAGAGAAACCAGAATTTTGGGGCGGAACGTACTGGGAAAACTGGAAAGAAGCATATGCCGATCACGTTCGAACCGAGATTCGGCAACAGTTCACATTAGATGATCTTTCTCCAGAAGATATTGCACCGCTTTTCGAGGCGATAACAACTGCTGAAGGATCTGAACTCAGCAAACCCGTCGCGACGTATGTTATGGGAAGCCAATGGGGACAGTACACGTGGAATGATATTGTCGACCACTTCACCGACAATCCTGTAGAGGCAAGTCGGGCGTTGTCACTCTTTTTTGATGACTCGTACTCCGTGGTGAACCGATTGGATGCATTCAAAGAGCACACGATTCACCTGACTGAAACCGAAGACAGGAGTCCAGGTTCAATCGAGCGGATGGCCACCTCACTTCTTATGTTCACTGATCCTGAGGAGCATCTTGGATTACCACCTGCTCGGACGAAGAAATTCTTGAACTCGAAATCTACGCTCCCGAAGTATGAGTCTGGGTTTCGACCGCAACAGTACCGCGCGATTATTGGCCCGCTCAGAGAGCTCCGTGATAAAATACAGTATCAGGTGCGAGAATGTGGTAGTGACAACGCTGTTACGATGCTTGATGTTCATTCGATGATTTGGATCTATGGAGGGGAAGGCGAACCAACGTCAGACGATATTTAACTAGACAGCATAACAGGTTTCTAAGATCGTTCGGGGATTTTGTCAGTAGCACCCTCGATAGCTCTCAGCACTCGATGCCGCCAATTGAAATCCTCTGAGAATATTTTAATTTCGGCAAGTCGATCCTCACTTTCATATCCATCTGAACGGAGTTGGATTACTTTTGGCCGTCCCGTAGGATTTGAGTCGATTAAATATTCTCCACCACGGGGCCCGATTAACAGCATTTGTGCTTTAGCTCCCTCGCCAAATCGAAATTCTTGAACTGCATAGGCGGAGTCAAAATCCCATTTCTCACTACTGCTCCACTCAACACGATACATTTCTGGCTCCTCCCAATTCATTTTCTTGATAGCACTCTCTACACCGTTTGACGTTGGATCAGAACTAGTATATTCCATCTAATACAAGAATACAAAGATCTGTTATTAAATCTGTGTATGTTCAGAATATTGATCATACGGAGTGGACTACCTCTGAGGGCTGGTCACACTCATGAAACAGTATCATCGAAGGTGGCAGTTCCCGTATCCTATGGTTCGATTAGTAATTCTACCGTAATATCTCGGTTTTTGTAGTATAATCCTTTGAACCTTACTTGGCAAGTGGACAATAATCTGGGTGTTTTAAGTGATAGTCCAACGTATTAACTATTGTAAGCGGCCAAAAACCGCACTTAGACAAGTTTGGATGCACTCGAAACACCGTATCTCTCGCTGATAAAGAGAGGCCTTTCGAGCCGAGGACCAGGGTTCGAATCCCTGATCGAGCATTACTCTGGGCCTCACACTGTGAGGCGAACGAAACTCGCAGAGAGGATTCGACCAGCGACCGCACGGGCGACTGCGGTTCAAATCCCTGATCGACATTCAATTCTACTGCCGGTCTGTGATTGTTGAGTATGAACTCTGTCTTGACAATCGCTATATAAACAAGAGTTATTATGGC
>LKMJ01001948.1_pt1 | contig 18646 bp, 33 predicted proteins | sample 643391 | NCBI WGS metagenome assembly LKMJ01 (sample SAMN04112250, study PRJNA286221) | soda lake metagenome | biome: soda lake; feature: Kulunda Steppe; material: water; isolation source: sample PL-Br10 brine of Picturesque Lake | place: Russia: Kulunda steppe | collected 2010-07 | reverse complement strand
CCATCTACAGTCCTAGATGTGCAGGACATGGGCGTGCCATGCCGGACGCGCATGCTCTTGCCTGCGCACGTCTGCACAGGACCCACTGTCCCAAGCATGTCAAAGATGTCAGGAGGTGCCAGGCATGTCGCGGAGCAGGTCTCGGTGAGCCCGTAGCCTTGGCCAGCAAAGCAGCACAGGGCTACACGGATGAACTCCTCCAGCTGCACAGCAGCGACAGCCACCCACCCTCCAGCACTGTGATGGAGAGGAGATGTTTTTGCAGCTTTTCCTTGACAAGGACAACAAGGCCTATACATGCAGAGATCCACATAGCCGCCCTGTTCTAAATGAAGTTTAGGAACTCGTCATCAGTGCAGGCTGCCAGGGATTGGGTGGGTGGATGATTGTTCATGCTAAAGAAAGTACTGTATTGATATCGGCCTTGTTGCCCATGCATGCCGGGCAGGAGGCTGTGCTATGTGACCTTCTGTTGATGTTCATGCACTGCACCACAGCAGCATTTGGTTACTTTGCCTCAGACTTGCACCGCAGCCTCAGTGTGGCCAGCCTGCGAGTGCACCATGCCTCCTTCACTTACACGCCAGGCATATTTCACAACATGCGATCTGATTGTGGATTGCCAGATGCTCTACCAGGTGTGATGAGCCAACTTACCCACCCTGCACGCGCTTGCGTTGGAGGGCGTCCAATAGCAAAGTGAGGAGTGTTCTGCATGCCCTACTTAATGCGAGCAGCCCTAGGCAGAGGGTTGTGTGCAGCAAAAGTTTGATGGGAATGCCCTAAATAAGTTCATACCGATCCTTGCAGGAACTGTCCAGCCAACAAGGCAGTGCAAAACACATGCTGTTGGTGGCATCATCACATGGCTCTTGCCTGGGTTGCATACTGTAGACTTGCTTGGCCACGCCCACATGCATACACCTGTCCGCTTACATGTCCGTGTTGCCACCAAAGGAGGCAAGCATACCTCGTACCATTCTCAGCCTACCCAGCCTGCAACGCTGTAACAGATGTACATATTGCGCACAGCCTTGTAGTCCCAGACCCTGCTTGCGCGCCTGATTTGAGCCCTCCATGCTCCATCTGAACCTTCCCTCCATACACACTACCAATCTCCTGCTATGTGTAGCCTCGGCTTTAAGAGCGTCTGAGCCCATCATAGGCACACCCCAAGCACCTGTTTTGCGTGGAATCCAAGCCTCAGGGCATATGAGTCATATGACATGACCCATCAAAGACACACCTCTCTTGGCAGCGGGGCTGCTCCGGAGACCACCAGCTTGAGCTCGCCCCCAAGCGCCGCACGGACCTGGATACATGCACAAGGTACGTGTGCGCTCAAGGTATGTGTGGTGGGATGTGTAACTAAGCTACGTGTGTTTTTAAGGTATGTGCACACAAGGCATGTGTGTGCAAGGTGAGATATGCCACATGGGCACATGTGAGCCCAAGGTGCGTGTGTGCCCAAGGTGCGCGCAAAAGTTGTGTGCTCAGTGCATCAAAGGGCAAAGTCTTGTGGCCCGCCAGTATTGTACGCAACCTGGCTGTATATGAAGGGGCACGCTTGTGATGTGTGCCATGGCCTGACTTTGTACAGACAACCTCGCCACACTCCCTTGCAAAGCTCCTCACCTTGCGGAACACAAGCAAATCACCGATAAGTGATGCGCGGGCATGGGGCATTCCCTGTGCCAGGCGCTGCAGCTTCCTTTGGTAGAAAATGCGGAAGAGGTACCTAGGAGTGACACGTGGGTGAGGTTAGTAAGAGAGGGGCCGCATGCATGGGCAGTGGATAATGCAAAGGAATTTGGCAGGGGAGTAGGGGCTTGCCTGGGGGGTTGATATGGGTAGAAAGAGCAGTCCAGGCAGTCTTTGGCAGCTCAAGTGCAACTTCAGGCAGCTTGGGATGGTCATGCAGTCACACGTGGTGCAGTCATGCAGTCACATGTGGTGCACTCCCAGACAATTTCAGGAAGCTTATACTCAAACAACATCACTAAGCAGTGTGATTGCAGGCTGGACAGGAAGGTCATGCAGTCGTCATTGCAGCTTTGTGGCAACAAACAGCAGATGTGCATGTATGGAGGTTTGCCTGTTTTTGCGACTGCATACGATGCAACTGCTATTGAATTGTCTGCACACATGACTTATTCATTTATATGTGTGCATCACAAGTTGTGGGCTAAGCTAGCCAGAGCTCAAAGGCAGAGTGCACAGCCGCATGAACATGGAACGGGCAAATGGCAAAAGTGGTGCCCCAAAATAGCGCCATAGACAACAATCTAATCAATTGCAAGCTGAGAGAGATGCAAGAGCTAGCGCTGAGCTAGCACTGCATACTTCATAGGGAGCATTGCAGTATAGTGGAGCCAAAACATGCACTGAAATTTGAATACAAATATATGAGATGAGTGCTCATGACAAAGATGTTGGGTTTTGGCCTTTGGAGAATTACCAAGCAGTTGTTTGGGTGGTCTAAAGAGATCTGGTTGATGTAGATTTTAACTTGAGAGACTCAGAAATTCACGGGCAGTTGGTAAGGAGCTCTACATTTATCTTGAACATAATCCAACTTATTGTTTGAGAGCATATACGATCGAGGACTGGAAATACGAAAAAATGTTTACTGCATCACAATGATGTAGGATACAGCATGCACGGCAGCAAAAAAGGATGCACGAGTAGGAATCCAAGAAACTGGTTCCATGTGCACACCCCACCTGGCAATTGGGGTGCGAGATGCGAGCTTTTTGAATACGCCTGCTTTGACTCGCTCCCAAACTCTTGGCACGCCGACCATTATTGCTGGCTTGAGCCTGCAGTTTGTTAGAAAAGTATTCATGTTCATACGTGAGTTGCAGCATCTCATTCATTGCCATACATGCTTATAGAGATTGCACAAAACCCTACTTCCCTCTGCAATGCACATGCTTTCAGACCAGCTTAGGTAGTATTGAAGGATGGCTGCTTGCGTGCCTGTATAAAAGCGATACCTCAACATTCAGCTCACTAAACTTACGCAGCTGCATCGTCTTGGACACGCTCAACATCACCCTGCATCCATTTAAATTGTGCACCATGTTTGAGAACAAGGCTAAGTAGCAACCAGAAATATTTTTGGACTAAGTAAAACTCAGCGTCAATTTCATTTTCAGCGTGGCTGGTTCCATGTTGTAAATAAATTGCTGTGGGACGTAATGGCCAAGGGCGGCCACAAAAATCACCTGCCAGCAACCAATGGCTGCTCCAGTTGCCAGGCATGCCTCCACAAGTGCACGCTCATAGATGTGCGCCAAGGGGAGGTAAGACAGGTGGGCATCCTCGGGGCTTTGTGTAGGGAAACGGCGTGGTGCAGGATGGGGCGAAGGGGGGGCATGCTCCTGCGCATTGTGGCAGTGCCCATGCAGGTCGTGGGGCCACCCTGGGCAAGGGGCTTGTGCTTGGCAATTGCTGGGCAAGGGGATTTTTCCTGGCCATTCCTTAAGAATGAATTGCCCAAACAGAGGGAGGTCACTAGCCTTGGTACCAAGCAGAACCTTCTTGCAAGGCGTCATGAAGTTGTTTGGGTCATGGAGCACTAGCCTTGGCACCAAGCAGAGCCTTCTTGCAAGACATCATGAAATTGTCCGGGACATGGAGCTGCAGCGACCCCTTACGCTGAGGACGTGGAACACAGCTGGCAGCAGCAACAGCTGTCACCTTGCGCAGCTCTTCTGGCAGCTCAGCCAGCTGTTGCGCATGCGCCATGGCATGCTGCCCCCAGGGGTCCTGTGGGATGCGCAAGTGCGTGAAGAACTGCGACATCTCTGTAGGTGAGTGCGCATGCGCCATGGCATGCTGCTCCTAAGGGCGACCACAGGATGAAACACAATTGGCTCACAAAAAAACCTTTATCATTCTAGTTGGTGTGTAGGGAACATGGAAATCAAACTGATGCCCTGTGGGGCTTAGACGGCCCTATTGGGCCTGGTTGGTCAGTTGGACAGCTGGCCAGTTTGTCAGTTGGAGCTCGTCCTGTACAGTTTGGCGCTTGCCAGTAGATATACCACCATGAGCACAACACAGAGCCATTACCATTTCATTGATTTGGCTTGTGATTTCAACATCACCATGTTGTGCATCTGTTTTGCAGTCACACTTGAAGCACTTCCTCCCTCATTCATCATATGGGGTCAAGAAAAACGCACAAGGCCATGTTAGCAGACTCTGCCAAATGCTGCTCCAAACTATTGCCATTGCAGGCAGGGCATGTATGCGTTAGAGGATGTGGAACCCAATCTATGCCAAGACACACAATGCTGCCCATCTCCTTTTGGTTTTGCGCATCCAAATTCTACCCAGCATCCCCTACCCTGGGGCCTCGGAGATGCGCTAATGCAGAGGGATCACCCTTCAGTCCCATAGCTTACACTACAGGCATGAGTATGACAGCATGCCTGTCTCAGCACCTCACAGTCTGGCTTTGCGTTTCAGGATGGATTCCACGCCATGACCATCTTATGTCGTTGACACACCCCATAGGTTGTGCGCCAAGGCACACCCTCCCAAAGGATAGATTGCAATATGGCCCCACCATAAAAGCCTCCCTAAACAGCTCACCTTCATCGTGGTTATCTGGGAGTTCACCACACTGACGAGCGCACGGTGTGTAATCATCACACCCTTAGGCTTCCCTGAGCGGCAGCAACAGCAGCAGTAGTGGTGACGGTGGAGGCGGCAGCAGGGTCAGTAAATCAAGATCCGTAATTGGGCTGGGAAAAAGGGAGATATGGGAATGCAAGTGCCAACCAGGAGGGAACAAGGGGCATGCCCCTTGGGAGCTGATGCTAGCTTCCAGTGTCAGGAGCCTCTTTTGCAACAAGCTTTGCAGTTGCAATGCGTGGCGGGGAACAGCCGCGCTGTGCGTTGCTGCTGTCCCCGTGTGTCCCATTCTGTTGCTGTGTGTCCCATATGCTGTGCTGTCACTGCCGTTACTGTGTGTCCCATTCTGTTGCTGTGTGTCCCATTCTGTTGCTGTGCGTTGCTGCTGTCCCCGTGTGTCCCATTCTGTTGCTGTGTGTCCCATATGCTGTGCTGTCACTGCCGTTACTGTGTGTCTCTTATGCTGTGCTGTCACTGCTGTTACTGTGTGTCCCATATGCTTTGCTGTCACTGCTGTTGCTGTGTGTCCCATATGCTTTGCTGTCACTGCTGTTACTGTGTGTCCCATATGCTGTGCTGTCACTGCTGTCACTGTGTGTCCCATGCTGTCGCTGTGTGTTCCTGCTCTTGCAACCGCAGCGTGCGCCTTGTCACGCGTACGCCATGGCATGCATGTTCCTTACAGGCTGCAGCCATTTCAACGCTGCAGCACCATCCGCCCAACTCATGCTTGCCTCCCTTGCATGCGTTACAAGATCAAGCATGCAAGCCAACTTGTTCAGGGTTATGGGCATTGAGACTGCCCAGTTGCCACGCTTGTATGCATGAGTGTGCACATATCCTCACCTGTTGTCCCGCTTGTGTACATGATTGTGCACAAGTCCTCAGGGCCAGGACGGGTGAGGGTGCCTGGCTTGTCAGAAGGGGAGGAGCCATGGGGGATCTGGAGCTGATACTGCATGCATGGCACACATACCAAATCGGCGGACCTCCGCTGGGGGGCTGCCGAGGGGCAGAGCTCTGTAGAAGAGGCCTTACACCATGAGGCATCATGAATTTTGAGTCTTTGGGGTAATGCAGCATTGTTTAACGAGTTCCAATTCATCATGCAAATTCTCCGCGGTCTAACCCATGCGATGAGGAAATAGGCAGGCATGATGCCAGCCCCCCATTCCCTAGTTTGTGCAGACTGTGCAGACTGTCTTTTTGCAAGATCCAAACATCAAAGGGAGGGGGAGTTTGGGGCAAGCCTGGTCTATATGATTAATCCCATACTTGTATGTGACTCGTACAGCGCAAGCATCAGTGCCGCTTTGCTGAGTGCCGGTCTATGATTAATCCCATACTTGTACGTGACTCGTGCAGCGCAAGCATCAGTGCCGCTTTGCTGCATGCCGGCGCAAGAACGTTGCAGTCACCTGTGTTGCATAGATGGCTTGATGTCATGTGTCTGCACACCCTTTCAGTGAAACAACGAAGCTGAGGCTTGAGCAGGCACCTGTGTAACCTAAGCTATGAAACTACAACTCATCTTTGACAAAAATTAAGTTGGTGACAAGGATGCTTGCCTTATCGCCTGTTGATGCGGCTGGAACTGTGTCCGGCACTTCACTGCTGCTGACGGAGGACATAGCAAGGGACATGGCTGACGTAAGGGGAAGGGAGTACTCGGTCGGCTGGAAAAGGGAGTAGATGGCACAGAATCCGGCATAGCTCACCACATCTTCCACGCCACTAGCGTAGAGAGACTGTACAGAGAGGGCAAAGCAAGGACACTTCCTTACTTCTTTTGAAACCTGATGCCTGTACTATAGACAGAGACTGTGCAGAGAGGGCAAAGCTAGGAGGCTTCCTTATGTCGGCCTCGTCATGGCAGAGTTGCTGCAAGCATTGGGCATTGGCCTTTTCTTCTCTTACAACCTCCTTACCCACCGCCCGCCCCCCTCCTTCTCCACCTCCCTCCCCCTCCCTCTCCTCTTACCAACTGCAGACAAACTCCCTCCTTCCCCATGCCGTCATTCATATCCTTCAACCTCCTATTGCATGCACAGGGCTGCAATCAACTTAGGGACGAACATGAGCTTAATCCCTACCTGCACAGCTGCCGCGTGGCTATCTTGTGGGGCAAATCCACGCCCCCACACCACGACCCGCTTCACTCGCACAGGGTCGGCTCCCAGGCCTGCCGAATCCTCCCCTGCGCTGACTTTGTGGTCCTCTGCTCCATCCCTGACTTTGTGGTCCTCTGCCCCATTGCTGACGTTGTGGTCCTCTGCTTCATCCCTGACTTTGTGGTCCTCTGCCCCATCGCTGCAAGGCTGATCTGGAGCTCCGTGATGTGCGCGCCAATGGGCCACACCCTTGGCAATGGCCTCTGCCAGATCAGGCAGCTTCTTGTCCTGCAGGTCAGACCGGAACAGAAGGCAGGCAGGGGCTTGGGCTGTGAGCTTGGTTGATGCTCATGCCATGGGGCCCTTGCCAGTGTGGGGATCTTCTCAGAACTTTTTGATCATGTCGCAAGTGTCCTGGATTTCCAAATGCCGTGTGGATTTGCTTAGTTACTGCCCAAGGCAAGTTATGCACAATGTGGGGGGAAAATGGCAGTCATGCCAAGTTTGTAAATCTGGCGAGCCAACAGGCTAGCCTGCACTTCGTGGGTGCCGCAGGCACACATTATGAGAGCGCATCAGAGATTGTCAGTGGTCAAAGCAGAATTGCGCCACCAGCCATGCCCCTTCAACGCAAGGCACAATGCGGTACCTATCAGATCACTCTCCCAGACCACACAGATGTGTCTGTGACAACATGCCTGCACAAACACAAGCTCCATGCCGGAGTGCACAATACAGAAGGCCGCAGCGTCGTCGCCACCAAGAGCGTCGTACAGGGGCACGCAGATGGCGGCGCATGAAGAGCACGCAAGCATAACCTTAATCCACTCAGGACAGTTTGCCCTGCATGCATCAACATGACAATTACAGTCCATGTGGCGCGCTCGTGCACCAGTGATAACCCCTCCCGCCTCAAATGAGTTACATTGGCACTACGGCATGGTTGAGTTTATGGACATGCATGTTCATAAAAATGTCCATCATCTTTGCAATAACATCCTGAGAGAATTAATCATGCGTCTGAAGCACGCCTCAAACTTGCACACCAAGTAACAATCACATCAGCTGATGTGGATGCAAGCCAGCCCTAGCAACACGCTGTGCAAAGCAACCCCTGCTGCCATGCTATAGCTCATGGATCAGCCACTCTGGCCAAGGCCAATGTGGCTGATCCATGAGCTTCCAGTGTTCTTTCCCATGCTGTGATGCCAGTGATTACACACCCCTCGCCATGCTGCACGCACCCATAAATCCCTATGCGAGTGCCCTTCATCGCGCCCTTGTTGGCCATGGCCCGTGCTATCTGTTGCACATCCGATGCTACCTCCCTGCAAACAAGGTATGCTTGCAGACTCAGAGTACGTGTTGGCCCACAATGCCCTGCAAAGTATTTTTGATAGGCCATGTGCTCGCAAGTCAAGATGTCCAGGCAACATGGCCAAAGCACCACGGAAGGGTTGCGCTGTCAAATCACCTGTAGCTTTCAAACACAAAGCCACCAACGGTTCCATCTGCATTTGCTTGCCGGTGACCAAGGCACCTGCAGCACAGAAAGAATGCAAGCTTGATACGCCAGACAATAGAGGCAGAGGCGTGTTGGTACACGCTGCTCAGCCTGGTGTTGCTTTTGAAGGCACACCTGTTCAGAGGGAAAGTGCGGACAGATTTCTGGAAAGTCTCAAAGAGGGTCTTGCAGCCATCAAATTCCTACAAATTTGTAGGAGGGTGCCTTTAAAGGCATGTATGTCCAGGGACATCGCTGCCTTAAAGGGGGAGCCAAGGACAAGGCTTTGGACTAGATCTGCAGATCTGGACATAGTTCAGGCCTGAAGCTGCGTGCAAGCGATCATTTCCACCTTGGAGAGTGGTGCTGAATTGCTGCAGGCGTAGTGGCGGAACACAGGACTTTCCGATACATCTCCAGGAGGAGAAACCTGCACCATCCAGCACTCAGGCGCTCCGGGTGGACCCATCCTCGTTCAGAGAGCTTTCAAATTTTAGGGAGAGATAATTTCAAAGGTCCCGACGCGCGTAAATGCCAACTTCGGCCAATCCACGAGAAACGCTACCATTCGAAAGGCCCGGCGATCCTATTTCTTGAAACGACATTCTTTCGTTTATAGGATAGCACGCCTCAGGTATCGCACCTTTCAAGTCAGACAACGTAGCTGAGCAGAAACACGCAACAACAATACACGATAAAAGGTGAATGGACAAAGAATTGTGAATGCCATCTGTCGAGACGTAGCTTAATAGATAAGAAACAAGCAGGGAAAATGAGCGTGAATTGAGGAGGAGGTTTATGGCTGCAGCTGGTGCAAGCACCAGAGAAACCCCAACCATCAAGCTCAGGGACAGTAGGAGAAAGATAGCAAATGCGAGTGAAGCAGATCCAAAATGCCAGTGTTGGGACAAGAGATGTACAAGAGGATTGTAAATACACCTGCGTCTGGAAAGCCTGTATGATCATATGATCATTCATGAACACGGCCAATGCCAACATGTCCAATGCCAACATGCCTAAGCTAGAAGAACACAAGGGAATACATGAATTCACTTCGAAGTACTGAATTTGTGAAGTACACTGTTCCTCAATTGATGTAGGGAGTGTCTGAAATGCCTACGAGGTTTTCTTTCTTTATGTTATGGCAAGCTCGGCAGCCTAGGGCAAGACTGGTGCCACGTCAGGAGCTGTGACAGCCCCAGCACCGACAAAAGGGGCAGCGCACGAAGCCAGATGGTCACGTAGCCTGGGAAAGTTGACCATGCCCGCATTGCACCTGCAAAGAGGACAGGCATGGTGCCCCAGCCGTTCTGCACAGGCATCCTTCTGGTGAAGTACGTGTGTACGTGCAAGCTAGCACACAAGGCAAGCCTCAGCTTTGAATCCGTGTAACAGATGAATCCTTTGTCCAGAGATGTGCCATTTGGCATGAAAGCACCCCGTGCCAGGTACGCAGCTTGGATCTTACAGTGCTCTCACATTTGACCGTACATGCAACACCAGCTTACATGATCTCAATCCCTGCCATGGAACCAAGCTTTCAAAAGCCACCCACATATGCCATGCTTCTGATTGCATGGCCCTCCGACACAATAAATTGAATCCGATCAGCCGCTCGATTCTTTACATCTCAAGCGCCTGAAATGCGGCTTAAAGCCAAGGGTTGGTGAAAATAACAAAGGGTGGTGAAAATAACAAAGTAGTATCACCTGTGACACTTCAAGGGAGTCTCCAGGTAGCCGTTTGCCTTTGCCTGGTCACAGTCAACATACCCTTGCTGCTGAAGCTGTTGTTCTACCTGTGTCAGAAATGTGAAAGAAGCTGTTGTTCTACCTGTGTCAGGAATGTGAAAGAATCCTCCCTGTGTACCATATGCAGGCGCTGCATTGATGCACACGTACACCTTGCGTACCCAATTTCTGTATTTCTTAAGGTAAAATTGGCTGATGACTCATGCATTGTTGTAATTGTGAGTTTGCTCCCTTGCTTGCTGTGGAGCTTCCTTTCTACCGGGTTGCAAGTGCATACTCACTTGGTCAAGAGTGATAAAGAAGGGTGTGGTAAAGCACTGGAAGTGGTCTTTCCTTTTCATGTTTGCCCCGCTAAGATCCTGAGATATCACGTGCAGGTGGAGTTGACGGCAACTGCAAGCAGCGGCAAATTAAGTTCCTGAGCAATGAACATGTCTTTCTTCAAGATTTGCACCACCTGGTTTAGAAAGCTTATGCAAGGACGTGCACCATCCTCATGCACAACATTCATTCATGAGGGCGCACCCACAGACACAAATCCATTTGCACGGGCACCAGCAAGGTGGAGATGCACGGACACAGCGAGCCAAGGGTTGGCGTGTAGGCGCACCTAGGGATGGTGTGGAAGCCCAAGCGGAACACCAGGCGCTGGCGAGGCTGCAGCTGCTGGCAATGCCACACGTACTGCAGCGCCACCGTCCTCATGTGGCCCAGCAAAGGCAAGTGCCTAGGCTGCAAGTCTGCAATGCTGTCCAGGCCATCCTCGCGCGCCACCACCAGTGCGTGGAACTGGCCTTTTGGATATCTGCGTGCGTCAGGCAGGCACATCACCAGTGCAGGGACTGGCCCTGGACGTGGTCACGCAAAATGGAGGCAGGCACTCCACCACAGTGCATAGAATAGGGGCAGACATGCCACAGGTGGGGATGGGCTGTTCATTACTTAAGCTCAGCACCACAATCTAGATCGGAGATAGAGGCAGTTTCAATTGCAGCAGGAACAGCATTGGTACAGCTCCAGCCTTTCCTGAAGAACAGGCAGAGGATTGTGCTAGGCCATGACCCAAAGAAGATGCTGCTACTCGATGCCACTGTTTCATTCCGGCAAAACTTTTGTGAGCTGCTCTTACATGACATGTCATGGATCATTTAATAACAAGAATCTCTTACATGTCACGGATCCTTATACACAGATGATCCACGTGCACATCTCCCTGCTTGCTTCTGTCAATCCTGTGAGTGTTTAAAGGCAGTGTGAGCGAATATGCTGACAATAGCCACAGGATAAATGCCAGCCTAACCTATTAAATAGATGAAGGGGCGTAAAAAGGATGATCAAGGGCTGTGAGAACACTGTTAAGAGCAAAAGGCTCAATACAATCTGTTGCTTGTTTTGGTCTATCAGACAGGGGATCAGATCAAGCAGATTGGTGCCCAGAAGCTGTTGTGCAAATTATGTTCAGGGAATCCCTCTTCGAGTTCAAGCAGAGTACGATCATGGCCAATTGCACAGCTACCTTTCGCAGCCAGGGTGAACATATCTGATTTCTTGCCTCATCCTGACTGCCTGTGGTTCCTTACGTGCTCGGATCAATAGCCATGTAGTACAGCGCTTGTTGGAAGTGGTTCCACACACGAGATGCTTTCTTGCGACCGGAGGATGGCTGCCTGGTAAGCACTGGCTGTGCGATGCCTGGCGCTGCACCAGGCACTGCTGCGGCTGCACTTCCTTGCGCCGCAGCCACTTCAGAGTCTGAATGAGAGCGCGCAATCGGAAGAGCTAGGCTGTGATTGGGTAGGCTTGCTGCTGGATCTGTGCGTGGAGGGGGTGTGAGAGATGCTGCTGCTGGCGGGTTTCCTTGCCCAGTGACACCTGCTGCTGTGTCTGTGCACGCAGGAGGCCGTGCGGGACTGGTGGTGGGAGGACGCACTCCGGCGGCCTGAGGCAGCAGGTGGGAAGCGTGGTATGCCACCAGTGGGGATTGGGCAAAGGGCGACATGCCTGGGCCAGCCAGGGGGGCTGTGCACAGCCGCACTCATTTTCTTCGGAGCTGGTCTGCTTTTGACCTTGCAACACATTCAGGTCCCTCCGTGCTTGCCCTATATGCGGCAGAAGCAACCCCATTGTCTAGCAGCAGGGTCCTGCAGCTGACAAAACAGATGCAGACAAAGCTCGAACGCGCACCCCCCCTCAAAGCGCAGGAGTTGTGTGGCTTGCTGCTCCAGCCCTGGCACCCAGCGAGCCCACGAATGATGGTTCTGTTGCTCCAGCCATGGCACCCAGCAGGGCCCCCCAAGGCAGTGATAGGCTGTTGACGCAGTGACGTTGACACAGTGACGTTGACACAGTGATAGGCCTGTTGACACCGTGATGTCAACACAGTGATAGGCCCGTTGACGCAGTGACGTTGACACAGTGATAGGCCGTTGCCGCAGTGATGTCAACACAGTGATAGGCCCGTTGACGCAGTGACGTTGACACAGTGATAAGGCCGTTGACGCAGTGATGTCAACACAGTGATAGGCCCGTTGACGCGGTGACGTTGACACAGTGATAGGCCCGTTGACGCGGTGACGTTGACACAGTGATAGGCCCGTTGACGCGGTGACAGACAGAGGGCCACAGCCGCGGCGGGGGCTCCAGGGCCCTCACTCACCTGGGGCCTCACTCACTCAGCTGGCCCTCACTCACCAGGACCCTCACTCACCAGGGCCCTCACTCACCTGGGGCCTCACTCACCTGGGGCCTGGAGAACAGCGTCCGCATGAGATCCACAGACGCAGAGGAGGCAGGTGGCGGCGCCCGCTTGCCACCTCTCTTGCCGCTGTCCTTGGGGGGGCTCAAACCCAGTCTTGCACCGCGGCCGCCGCTGCCTGCTTGTACCGCCCGCATGCTCCCTGGGTCGGGCGGTGGCCGCGCTGGGGGGTCACGCCCCCCATCGTATTTCTGCCAAGCCTGCGCAGAGGACGCGCACCAGAACACTGAGAGTAGACACAAAGTGAGCCCGCACCTGCAAATAGGATGGCATCCAGAAGAACACGCATGCACACTGGAAGTAGGCGCGCGCAGGACTCATGCAGGCAGCATGCATCTGTGCACGCCACAGCTCTGTATCCAATCCATACTACCCTCTGGGACAGCATTTGGTTATGGGACAGCATTTGGTCATGGAGCGCCAAGTCTCCAGGTTTGAAAAGACCACGCATCAAGCAAGCATGCCTACAAGCATGGATCTGATAGTGCATGCTGCGCTTGTGGACACGTCAAAGAACAGGCAGCAGCTTCCAACATGCAGCCCACCCCACTTACAGCGCACGGTGGCCCTGCTTGTCACAAAGCCAGCGCACGCCAGTACCTGTGTACATGCCTTAAGTGAAAAGCCTCGTCCTTGCACAAAATGGCTTTTGATCATGCTGCCCAGAAACAGGTCTGCCACCTAGTAGCATGCATATGCCATAGAACTCAATGCTTGCTGCCCAGATCCAGGGAGGGGTACTAACCTGCAGAGCATCGGCTATCTCAGCATCAGTCTTGCAAATAGTGACCCCGCTGACGCCTTCCCTGGCAGAGGGGCAGGAGCCTGTGGCAGAAGGTAAGGCGAGAGGGAGGTCCAGGCCTAAGTTTATCCTTGCTGTCACCTTTTTATGATTACAATCCCTGAGGACGTAAAACCAGGTCTATGATTAACAATGTAATCATTTTGACAGTTCAGACTTTGCAGGACCCTCCACCCTCCTTCCAACTCACACCTCCAGAACGAGCCCAATGCCCAACTCGTAGCCTTGAAGGAACATCTCCCGTTTAAGTGCACCCAGGCAAGCCATGCCATGAGGCAAGCACTGCAAGTACGCATGTACGCCCACGTAGCTACACTTGTGTGCACATACACGCACAGCTGCAAGCAGTTCACCCACCCTGCACGGCAGCCCTGCACTGGCACCCTCCACTCACCATTCTGCCACTCATTCTGCCATTCATTCTGCCCTGGCACCCTCCACTCACCATTCTGCCATTCCCGCTGCATCTGGTAGACGATAGGCACCATATTCCGGCCAAGCTTCCCGCTGGGATGGCTGGTCCTGCCCATGGCCCGCTCGAGGCACACCTGAGGCCCACCATCAAAAGGGCAGCCAATACAAAAGTGTGAGGTGGGACGAAAAAAGTGTGACGTGGGGCGGCTCTCATGGGATCTCATTTGGAGACCAGCACGCGCTTGCCGTCCCAGATGCCATGCTCAGGGCCTTGCATGTTGGACAAAGCCTGTAGGGGCGATCGCTCTGCGCGTATTGTGACAATGCAGGTTGTTGCGCACAAACTGGCGCGCCATCCGTCCAGAAAACCAGATGCGTGTCATGTCTTGATGAGCCAATATGTGTCGCAGCCAAGCATCCGCCTCCTGCCCTGCAATTTAAATACGAGCCAGCATTTCCTGTCCCAATGCGCGCAAGACTTGAGACCAGAGCCTCATGCTCCCATGCATCACAATGTCCCCACACTGAAGCTCAATACACAGAAAGGTGCACCTACCTCAAAGGGCAGGTCCAGAATCACTGCATAGACTGGCGCCTCGAACTGGGCTGCTATGGCTATGAAGTCCTTGCGCTGGTCCTCATTCAAATTACATCTGTCAAAAGTGGTGAAACGAGCACAGGGACGAGTCAATGGCAATGCACCTGTCATGGGCAGAGTGATGAAAGTGACTAAGCAATTTGCCATGCGTCTTCCCAGGGTGTAGCCTAAAATTGCAGGCAGAACAGTGTTTAACAAAGCTGCAACCATATCTTGTGGTGAATCCCGATATGAATGAAATGAACACTGATGATCAATATGAGAGCAAAGGGCAGACGCTGGAAGAGGGTTGCCTGCCACCCCACACAATTACCTAATTCAAAGACCAAACATTCTCCAAAACCACAATGCCAACATGTGTGACACTCACGAACCCATGCCAGCACACATCCATACATCCATGCACGTACGCATGAGCACACAAACACACACACACCGGTCGACCACCACACTCTTCCCAGACATCAGGGCGTTGCGCGCGGCGGTCACACACTGCTTGCGGGTCCCAGGAGTACCATCGCGACGAATGGTGTCCTGGTTGACGCGAACGAATGGCAGTGTGCTGCCCTGCACCAAGGCCTGGCTGAAGGTGCTCTTGCCTGCAGCCACCATTCACGCAGCTTCTGTTGAATTGGGCCGTGCATGCTGGCGGCCTGGCACCATATGCCCCACGGGCTTGTCGAAGTGGACAATTGATTTGATGGATTCATGCAAGGCAACTGTGCCGCGCGTTATTCGGCACAGGCGCAAAAGAGCCTGCAATCGATGGGGCCACCCAGAGCTGTGAGTGCCCTCTGCCGTCAGCCTTGCCTAGCCACCAGACACATGCTCCAGTGCCCTCTGCCGTCAGCCTTGCCTAGCCACCAGACACGTGCTCCAGTGCCCTCTGCCGTCAGCCTTGCCTAGCCAACACACACACACACACACATGGGCACGCACAAGCGGGCACGTGCTCCAGTGCACTGGAGTACCGATCATCACGGTTGCTGGCAACACACCATGCGCACCACGGCCACCACGGCCTTCACATTGGGCCCGCCACCATAGCCTACACACTCACCATTGCCCTCATATTCACCACCACAGCCCCATGCGCCCTCTGCAGCCCTCACCGCCGCCCTCACTTTCACCACCACAGCCCCCACACCCACTGCAGCCCTCACCATTGCTCTCACACTCACTGCCGCGGCCTTCATGCCTACCCCTGCAACGCTGCTACCCCTTACAGCACTCTACTGGACCTGGGGCAGCGCAGCTCGCCCCTTCCCCCTCCACTGCTCCGAATGCCGTAGCTGGCCAATAAAGCATCCCAGGTTCTGCCGACCCACATGTCCCTGGTTCTGCCAACCCACATTTCTTTTTTACTGATGCCCTGGTGTGCTCATGCCCTGTGAAACGGTGCTGATGTTTGTTCAGGCCAGCCTGCAAGAATTGGCACACACACATACACACACACGAACACATATACATGCACGTACACACAGCCATGCACACACACACATACACGCGCGTGCGTGTGTGCGTGCATACACACAGGCATGCACAAACAGACACACAAGTACAAACACACAGACATGCACATACAGACAAGCAGACACCCAGACATTAGCGCAGGCAGGCCCACACAAGGTATCGGCATCAGTGCGAAATGTTTGCCAGCAGCCCCCCCCACGGCACTGCTCCTGTTGAAGCCCTAAACCAGCCAAGCATCCCAGCAAGTGCCCTTGCCCCAGCATCTGCCCGCAGGTCCTTAGAGACATTCCTTGACGCCATACATTCCAAGCACCTCAACCCTGAGCCCCCACCCACCACTCCCATTGATGCCCATCAAGATCAGCAGCAGCGGCCGGGCTGTGCCCGAGGGTTGCCCAGCTCTTGCAGGCGATTCCCGCGGCCCCGCAGCACGCGCACCAGCCCCACCTGCTGCTGCCCTGTCTCCAGTGCTCGCTGAGGCAGCCCCAGCTGAGGCAGCGCCAGCTGCGCCGGTGCCTGCCGTGCCGCTTGTGCGCGGCCTGCTCTGAGTGCGCTGCAATGCTGCTCCACCCGCGACAACTTCCGCGCACGTGCTGTCGCAGGCCGCTCTGTGCTCAGCCCCACAAAGATCGCCGGACACGCCAGCGCTGGCAGCAGCACGGGGGCTGCAGGCGCCGGCCTCGGCCATCATCACCTCTGCCGGGGCTGGGGAATCGCTCGCGCGCCGTCTCTTGCTACGTACCGTGCCCCCCTCCTGCTCCATGCCCGGCTCCTGACGAGTGGCGCACCCCAGCTGCTGCTGCTGCTGCTGCTGCTGCTGCTGCTGCTCCTGCTGCTGCCGCCTGAGCTGATCCAGATCACGCAGATCTGGCTCAAAGGAGCATGGGACGCCCTCCCCAGCCTGATGCGGCGGGCAGACCGCAAGAGCCCCACACAGTGCTGCCTGCTGCGCCTGCGAATGCTGTGGCGGCTGCGGCGGCTGCAGGGCTGCGGGGCTGCGGGTTGTGAGCTGGGCCCCTTCTGAGTCATGAGAAATGGGTGTCGCATGCGCAGCTGTAGGCAGTGTGAGGGAGAGGGAGGGCTTGGGGGGGGCGGGGAAGCCTGCGCCAAGCTGCAAGTCGACCCGGGCCGACTCCAGGGCCGCCCCCGTTGAGAATCGGTCGTCGTGCCGTAGGAGCGCATGCTGGCCTGCACGCGTGGCCCATAATTTGCAGTGGATTGAGCTAGCAGCACACAATCTACCGGCGGCTGCAACACCCATGTCAAGGTCTTAATGTTTGGTTGGGTGTGCCAAGACACTGCACCTGTACACTTCATGTGAGGGATGGGTAAATAGGGTCTAATCAAAATGCCAAAGAGGCTCTATAGAGGCTCAAATAGGCTCTAAAGAGGCTCTACAGAGCCTAGACGAGGGTCTGCCAAATCATATTTACCCATCCCTACTCATGTGCCATCATGACACATGACTCGCACGTACGTGCATGTGTTTGTTTTCATATGGGCATGCATGAACCTTCTGATGCATGCGTGTCTGCAATTACACGCACCCTCGCTTCAAGCGAGTAGCTTGTACGCATTTTTAGCATGTGCGTGTGTAAATGTGTGGGTGCACACACAGCAAACAAGTAGGCAGGGAGACAAAAGGAGCAGAAATGGGGGAAAGTAGGGGCAGGGACAAGAAGAGCAAAGGGATGCATGCGAGCTGAGGGCGCACGCATACTAAGGGCACAGGATTTGCTCACACAGAGGCACGTCAAGTGCACATGCACGTAGAGTACACAGGCACGTAGAGTGCACAGGCACGTAGAGTACACCGGCACTTAAAATGCAAATGCAGACATACAGTCAAAACCGACAGAAGTAGATGGAGAGAGGGCACTAGAGGTGCTGACCGAGGTCGCAGAACGACCCCCGCAAATGACAAGCAGAAGTGGGACTATAGGCAGACGGCAGGGTTCACTATCAATGCAAGCCTTTGTATTTGACCTGTGCAAAGAATTTCGGGGTCTGAGGCTCCTGCGCGGTAGACCTGGGTTGGTGCTGCTTTGCTTAAACTTGTGATCTTCAAGACCTCCTCGTTAATGCCCTGACAGAGGAGCTCCAGGCTGCAGTGCTGCCTACACAGTTTCAACATGTGCACATGCATCGAAACACCTGCTGGTTATGGAAGCTGTGGCTCCGTTCAGAGGAGCACACAGGCAAAATCCACACGAAGGCGGCTTTGCTCAGGCATCTGCCCGTTAGCGAGCAGATCTGCAGATGCTTGTGCGCTTAAGGCTCCTTCATGCAGGTGAGGTCCAAGAAATCTTGTTTACCTCTTGAAAGTACTACAAAATTTTCATGCCCATGCATGTGGATTTCTGTGGTGTGTTAGTACGTGTGTGTGCATTTGTGCTAGCCTGTGTGTGTTTATATTTAAACATGTCTGTGTGTGTATGCACAAGTGTGCGCGTGAGCGCATGCACATGTGCGTGTTCATGCGCGGACATGTGTATGCGTGTGTGTATGTGTGTGCGTGCATATGCATGTGCGTGATCGCGTGCATGAATGTGTGTGTGTATGTGTGTGTGTGTGTGTGTGTGTGTGTGTGTGTG
>LKMJ01001946.1_pt1 | contig 18656 bp, 17 predicted proteins | sample 643391 | NCBI WGS metagenome assembly LKMJ01 (sample SAMN04112250, study PRJNA286221) | soda lake metagenome | biome: soda lake; feature: Kulunda Steppe; material: water; isolation source: sample PL-Br10 brine of Picturesque Lake | place: Russia: Kulunda steppe | collected 2010-07 | reverse complement strand
TCCTACCGGGTTCGAGCCTTGAAAGTCACCGCTTTGGTGGATGTCGAAACGCTGTACATCACCGACATCCACTGCACGACGACGAAGAAGCACGACGCGAAGATTGGCCCGCAGGTCGCCCGCAAGAATGCGGCCGACCTGCGTTCATTAGTACAGACTGTGGCTATGATTCGAAAGCCTTCAGAGACGAACTCCGTGGAAACGGTGTTCGTCCCCTGATCAAACATCGTATCTATTCCTCGCTCAATCACGCCCACAAAGCCCGCATGGACAGTGATCGGTATCACCAACGCTCCATGTCTGAAACCGTTTTCTCGTCGATCAAGCGCACGCTCGGCGCAGCCGTGCGTGCGCGAAGTTGGAACTTAGAGTTTCGAGAAATGGTTCTCAAAGCGGCCGTCTACAACCTTCGTCGGAGCGTCCGATTTCCATGAAATTGACCGCCGTGTACCGAAACTACAGATCCCATAATAGCGTTCCAATACATATGGATGTATGGTAGACACCAACTTTTTTAATTCAGAAATAAATAAGAATTTTCAATAGACGAGTGTTATAATAAAATTATCTATTCAAAACGTATTGGTTATCCTAGCGATGCAGTTTTATCCTGCCGGTTCACGAATTGAAAGCAATGAGTGACAAGTTACCGCCAGTGGATATTGTTGCTGAGCGGTTTCGTCCGCAGGAACCGATTGGTAGTGGCGGATTCGGATGCGTATGGAGAGCCGTCGACGAACAAACAGGAACTGATGTAGCGATCAAATTTCCACAAGAACCGAGGACGAATGATCGTTCAGAGATTATCTCTAGATTTCGAAACGAGTGTGAACTTCTTAAACAATTCAGTGAAGGGATTCACCCTACGTCTCTTATACGGTGTATCGATAGTAGTTCGACAGAACCGATGTACATCATTCTAGAATACATTCGGGGGCCGACACTCCCACAGCGTGTGAATGGTCGATCGGTCGGAGTAGATGCTCTTGAGCAGTTTGGAGTGCCTATATTGAAAGCGCTGGAAAACCTCCATCGAAACGGTTTTTGTTACCTCGATTGCAGACCTGAAAACGTTCTTGTAAGAAGTCAATCAGACTCACCTGTCCTTATCGATTTTAATACTGTAGAACCAATAGATTCTGTTGAGATAATGTTCCACGATGATTGGTTCAAGGCACCTGAACAAACTCCGTCCGGAATAGACCAAGCATCTGGACCTTGGTCTGACGCCTACGCCGCTGGAAAGCTCTTCGCGTACCTTTTGATTGGAAGAATTCCGGATGAAGACGATTCAGAGCGTGGTGTCGATGTTTCTGACTATGGGGTTGATGCACCAGCAGGCATCCGTCGTATAATTCGATGGGCAACCCATCCAATCCCATCGGAGCGGCCTCAAACGGCTGGTGAGCTCCTTTCTGAACTTCTGCAACAGCTCAATCGGGATACGGCTGTCGCAGAATTGGTAGACACAAGGCGAGGTACGCGCTGTTCTGTGCATCCTGGTGATTCAGTTGGACGTGCTGGGAATTCCGACGAACTGCCAGACATTGTTGTTGAAGATTCAAAACAATGTGTCTCTCCGAGTCACTTCGAAATCGATCACGATCATGAGTCCTGGCTGGTCTACGATCGAAGTCTCAATGGAACTTGGATTCATGCTGACGGTCGATGGCAGCACCTGTTAAGTGAAACAGGGTATCGACGACTTCAGAGGACTGCACCTGAGCGTGTTCCCCAGGAGCAACCTTACTCAGCAGGTCGCATATTTGACAGTACGGATATAGCGCTCGTCGACCCGTCGTACGAGATTCAGTTGACCTTTCGTACCCAGGATAGTCACCAATGACTATCGATATTAATAGACTTGAATTATTAATTCACAACCAAACGAATGAGGTTCGAAAAACACATAACGTCTCAAGCGTTTCGCACGATCAAGATTTAGCACGAATTGCTCGGTACCATAGTCGTCAGATGGCTGACTCTGGGCAGATATTTCATGAAACACCCGATGGCGAGACACTATCTGATCGGCTAAGGCTGTTCGACTACAATCTGCGAGCCAAAACCAGCGGTCAACCGTTTTGTCACAATTGTGGAACAGATCTACGACAGTTTGTATCTCCATCGTACTGCTCTATTTGCGGAGCCAAACTTAATTCGAAGAAACCACAAAATGTTGAAGCTGGTGAAAATGTTGCATATATAACTTATGAACCGGTAAGTCACACCCCAGCACTTCAAGACATCGCTACGACAGTAGTAGAAGGTTGGTTTGATTCACAAGAACATCGAGAGAATCTACTTGATGAACGGTTTGAGCGTGAAGGAATCGGAGTAGCAATTAAATCACAATCAGCTATTCGAATATATATAACGCAGAATTTTTCATGAAATGTGGTTATAAGAACAAGACCACAGTTGTAGCAAGAGTTCGTATTCAGAGACCTGCGAATATAGGAGGGTTCGGTGCGCGTTCTGAGTACTGATAAAAATAGAATATCACCATAATTTAACACCATTATATTACATCTATAGTGGTATTTATGTGGGTTGATTTGTAACGTAATTGTATATGTCAGGTTCAACAAGTACGGTTGAATGTCCTGAGTGTCAAGAAAAGTTTGATCCTTCAAGAGCGGGAGGATGGTGTACAAATCCGGATTGTGGGGAATTTCGATGGCAGTCTGATCAGGCCGACAAAGAGACAGAACAGTCGGTTGAGGAGTCAGATATCTCCGATGATAAAGCCGACGAGGTAGAATTCTCTGTACAAGATGATGTTTCTGAAGCTAAACCAGAAGCGGTGAAACAGGAAGGTAATACCAAAAGTACAGAGGATAAAATCAATGAACAAAACGAATTTAATCAAGGGGTAAATGAGGTACGTTGTGAAGAGTGTGAAGATTTAGTTCCAGCACATAAGTTCTGCAAGAGTTGCGGTTCCTCACTCTCACAAAAAAAAGAAACGGAAGAGGAAGACACCTCACAGACTCTTAATGAGTGTCCCGAATGTGCAGGCGATGTAGAACCCGACTGGGCAGTCTGCCCGAGATGTGGAGAAGGATTGGAACAGTACCGCGGATCCGAGGAACAGAACGACGAAGAAGCTGCCACCGCAGACTCGGAACCCATCAACGTAGAATCAAAGCCTGACGATTCTGCATCGGCACCGTCCGCGACTACCTCGGAAACATCTGACTCCAGTGACACCCCAGAAAGGGTCATCGTTTCAGTCGGTAACAAGGAGATTATAGCTCAAGAACAGGATTCGTTGGGCGCTGCGGTGCGAACGGCATATGTTGATTCAGGAGGCGACAGCGACCGGGCCCAGTGGATCAGTCGAGAACATATCGCATTTGAACGTGAAGGAGACCAATTCTACGTTATCGAAAAGAGTACCAATGGGACCAAACTCAATGGGGAGGACCTTGATGATGGCGAACGGCGACCCATCACTGACGGAGATACGATCGACTTTGCAGACGTGACGACCGGCACGATTAACGTAGAATAATAAACATATACAATGACTGAAGCAAATATCACAGTAGATCTGAACCGACCATACCTGCCCCCACTCGGACAGAGCCAACAAATCATAGGCCGTGTGACGGTCGAGCCCGGTATTCAGACAAGCAATGTTGAACGGCACATCGCGCTGGTAGTTGATACGAGCGGATCTATGTCCGGAGCGAAGATGGAACGGGCGAAAAATGGCGCAAAATACGTTTTAGGATATCTCGACGACGATGATATTATCTCGATTATCGGGTTCAACAGTTCTCCGACGACCCTTCTCCCTGCCTCACGCTACGGAGAGATTGGTCGAGAGTACGTTGTCGAAAAAATAGATGAGTTAACGGCTGGTGGAGGAACTGATATCCACGGTGGTCTTAACGAAGCGGCAGAAGAACTCAAGGACATACCTCGAACAGACAATACCGCTCGTCGCATATTATTACTTTCAGACGGGAAAGACAACAAGCGAGGGCCTGCGGATTTCGAGCGTCAAGCACAAGAGATTGACGGGCATGGTATCCGTATCAGAGCCGGTGGTGTCGGTGACGAATATAGCGAAGAGACAATCAGGACTCTCGGGACCGCAGCTCGAGGGGAGTGGTCACATATTGAGGAAGCGGCCGAAATTCAGGAGTTCTTCGGCGAAGCCGTCGCTGAGGCGGCGACGGTAGTTGGTTCGAACACAGAACTTGAGATGAATATTGCTGATGGTGTCGAATTCACAGAAGTATATCGGGCAATGCCGCAAGTCCAGCAAACTGACGTAGAGTATATGGGGCCGAATATAGCTGTGGTCAAGTTGCCGGATCTACGAGAGCGTGAGACTCAGCAGGTTTTGATGAAAATTCAAGTACCAGGATTTGAAACGGAGCAATCGTTTGAAATCGCTGATCTCACTCTGCGTGCAGGATCTCAAACGGCAACCACATCAATTGAAGTTACGTTCACAGACGATGGCGACCTTCTTGGGGTTGAGAATCAGGACGTCGGACGAGCACTGGATATGACAAGGGTCAAAGACGACCTCGGCAAGGGCAACGTTGAGGACGCTGAAACGCGAGTAGAGCAGTTGGAGACGAAATATGGCGAACAACAGGAGATAGAGGAACTTGAAGACGACGTGACTCGTGTCAAACAGGGCGGCCGCGCTGAACAAGAGAATGCGACGAGGGTCAAACCCGATGATGGTAAGATCTAATTGAGTCGCATGTCATCAGAGAGCCACTGGACGCCGTCGAAGGGAGACCTCGTCGGGGGACAATACGAGATTGTAGGAGAGTTTGGACAAGGTGGGATTGCCAAAGTCTGGGAAGGAGTTGATCAACGAGATGGGAAAACAGTTGCAATTAAGCATATTCTATTCTCGGGAGATAATTACAAGCGGGCACCAAAACGAGTTGAAGAATTATTTCAGCGCGAGATTGAAGCTCTGCGTAAGATCCAAAATTCAGGTGGTCACCAGAACATCATCGATCTCTACGACACGTCCTCTGAACGCGGAACACAATTTGCTATCGTTGAACCCGTAGAAGGAAGAGAACTTGACGACGAAAGCATCTCGTTTACGGCCCAGGAAGCCAAGCATGTCGTGATTGAACTCGCAGACGCGATGGCGTTCCTCCATCGAAACGAGATTATCTATCGTGATTTAAAACCGGATAATGCGATGCTTCGTCCGGATGGATCTCCAGTACTTATTGACTTTAACACGGCCAAAGAAATTGAAGCAGACGTACGAGCAGAACTTGTCTGCCCCAACTGCGGGAATTCCGTAACAGTCTCCGATTACATGTGTTCGAAATGTGGAGAATCATTTGATGGAGGGATGGACACACATGTCGGTGGAGGGTCACAATACAAACCACCCGAAGCCGAAACTCAGCGATCCATCTTTCGTCAGGGTCCGTGGTCAGATGTCTACTCGCTTGGTAAGATACTACACGAACTTGTAACGGATCATCCGGTTCCGAATAAGGATGGCATCGGTCCACAGGACTTCGCCGGCCCCAGTGCCTGTCCCGACTACATGAATGAGATCATTAGACGGGCAACGAAGGAAGATACTGGAGAGCGATATAACAACGCGAACGTGTTCAAACTCGTCCTTCAGCGAGAGGATCCCGAACCACCGGTCTCTGCGTGCCTAGTTCACCAGCAGACAGGTCAAGAATATGAGATAGAGCCAGGCGATACGATCGGCCGGCGCGGTGCAGACGGCCCAGAAGCAACCATCACAATTGATGATCCTGGCGGGAATTATATTTCAGCTGTACAAGTTGAGTTTGATGTCGACGAAAATGACAACTGGATACTGCGCGATAGAAGTTTGAACGGGACATATTTGCAGCGAGGTAGCGGATGGGAGCGAGTATTGTGTGAGAATGGTCGCCAACGGCTCCATGACAAGGGTGGCGATCCAACTGATAGACACGGTAACATCCCTCCAGAATCGGCGCAGTTAGGTAAAGATGTCTTGGTTGCACTAGTTGATCCAAGCTACAACGTCACTTTTTCATTCAATTCAAAACTATGAAATATACAACAAACTACGATATCGGAAAACGGAAACGACAGCAGAACGGTATTAACGAAGACAGTATCGCAGTAACAATAATTGAGGATGGGCATCGTGAGGGATACAAAAATGGTGCTGAAATCGTGTACAGCGAAGAGAGCGACGGAGGACCGAGTGTCCACGGCCCGGAGGACCACCATGATGACCAGGTGACAGAAAAAACTGTTGAGGGTGACAAAAAGAATAACAACGAAACCGAAGTGTTCTCCCAGCGTACTATCAGCTCACAAAAGGATAATAAACCACAAAACCGAAACGCTGGTATATTCGTTCTTGCGGATGGGGCAGGCGGAGAACAGGCAGGAGACATTGCATCCTACATCGCAACGACAGTAATTCCTGAAGAATTGAGTCGTACAGTGCACCGAGCCCAGCGGTTACAAACTGGTGGGTTTAGTCTTGATGTTGATGAGGGCGAATTCGGAGAGGCTCTTTCGAACGAAGAGATAGAAAATTCAATTGCTGATGCGATCAACATCGCTAACCGAAAGATTGTTCAATATGCTACCGACGCTGGACTTGGCGGGATGTACACAACTGTGGTTGTTGGCGTCTATATCGGTGAGAAACTCTACTACGGATGGGTTGGAGATAGTCGGTTATATGTTATCAACGAAATACACGAAGAAATCAGTCCTCTCACAAAAGACCACTCTCGGGTACAACAGTACGAAGACGAAGGACAGATAGATAGTATCGAGGCTCATGTACACCCCGATGGGAATGAGATCCTACGAGCCATCGGCGGTCGCGGAGGAGTGGATCCCGGAGAAGTTCATCATCAAGTCGATACTGGCACAGTGGAGCTATTTCGCGATGATATTGTGCTCCTGACTAGTGATGGATTGATAGATGCGCAGACAGAGTATCAAGAACTCTATCGCGAGTATGTAAGCTCTAATCGTGATGAGACGGTGGGTCAACGAGTTCTCGATGCGGTTGTCACGGACAACGATATCCGTGATATCGTGCTCGATCAGCCGACAATAGACGACGCAGCAAATCGGTTTATCGAGTATTCGAACGAGAAAGGGGGCAAAGATAATATTTCTGTGATTCTCTTTAGCGACAATCTGCTTCCGGAATCACCGGATCCTGAGGAGAGTTCACTACCCCAACGCTCTGTTACTCAAGATAGCCCTCTTGAGGATCGAGAAACTGTCGTCAGGAATACCCGGTAACACAAGTACACCAGCGAATGTAGCCACAAACCACTAGATAAGAAACTATCTTTCCAACACTTACAAATTTATTTGTCGCGAATTCTGGGATGACAAAACAAATAGAATCCAGAACTGATAATTACTCTACACCTACGTGTCAAATATACTTATATCATTGTTTCGATTAGACGACGTACGATCTTGTTCGATTTTAGCACGAGTTTCTTGTATTGCTTCACGGTATCGTCCAACAAGGTCTGTAATCTCTTGCCTGTGATCGTCTGCAACCTCCTCGTCGTTCACTGAGCACCAAAATCGGTAAAATCCAACGAGCTGGCCTTCGACCCGCTCAATTGTGAGAGCTTGTTTGAACTCATCGGGCAGATCTTCATCGTAGCCACTTGTTACTGTCTCTGCTGCCTCAATTATCGCCCCCTCAACAATCGAGTCTTCCAAGAACTTCCGTGCATTATATTGCATAACAAATCTATAATAAGTATGAATTAAAAAATTAACGTTTGATTTTCGCTGTATATCATGGTTTAAACTCGTAGTTCAAAAACAAGGTTTGATTAGTACTTGTTTTATTGTATTGTTTGGATTTAAAGTTGTCGTAATAAGTAAATTTTTATGTAGTACGTAGCATAGATTACTTACAAAGATGTCTAAGGAAATCCGCGCATTAGATCCAACGCTGTCATTTATTGCCGGAATGATTATAACACCTGCATTTCTTTACGCGACGGATATTCTTATCCGAGTTGAAAGTTCAATTTATGTTTTGCTTACATTTCTCTTTGCGGGACTCTTGGGTGGGTTCACCACCACATATTTGGCTGGCCAAGAGGGGTTAACTGATGAAAGTAGTGACGTTGACGGGGCCGTAGCCGCTGCGACCGGATTAGGAATCGTTGTTTTATTAGAGATAATATATGATTTTGTTTCTGGCACGGGTGGCCTGTTTGGTGGGTTGATCCTAGTAGCGTTCGGGGTTGCGATTACCTACGGTACTGGCATGGTTGGAACTATTGTAGGTGTTTCTGTGAACAACAGAAGACAATCAAGTATATTTGAAGGCGAATTTGAGACAAAAGTAAATGATTATCGAAAAAAACTGTCTGAAGTAGAACAATGTGTGGACGCTGAGCAGTTTACAGAGGCAGATGAGCTCTTGAGCGAAGCGCAATCTCTACGGAAGCGGTGCGAGCGGATAAAAGGGGATTATGATATTCACAGTAGTCTCTGGTCAGAAAATCAGCGATATGCCGAAGTACAGGGACTCTTAGCTAGTCGACGAATTCAGCCACTCCTTGACAAAGCACGCAATTTGCAAGATCAAGGAGACACTAAATCAGCTATCACCAAGATGGACGAGGTTGTCGATATCGCACAAACGGCACAAAATGACGCGTCGACGTACGATGCAGACATTGACCTCCCAATCTCCGCTGACGCGGCGAAAAAAGAACGGGCCTCAATGCTCATCCAACAGAAAGTCGATCAGGTGGATGACCTGATTGCTCGTGCGTCACGGAGCGCCAAATCTGGAGACATTTCGAACATGAAATCCGTTTTGAAAGAGGCCCAATCGCATGTGGACGATGTCGAGTCATTAGAGCGAAACCATGGAGTTTCTGCCCCGTCGACATTCAAGCGGGACATCGATCGTCAAGAACGTCGACTGGTAGAGAAACGTCTCAAATCGTTAGTTGAGACTATTGACAATAAACGTGGTGAAGCAGAAAATGCAATAAAAAACGACAAACACAACGATGCACAACGTATGGCGTCAACCGCTATAGACAATATTGATACTGCGGAGGAACTAATTAAAGACCACGTCTATCTCGGGAAATCAGAAATCAAAGGCCAGTTAGAGAGCCTCACGGCGGTATTGATTAAATCGCTGTCTAGACAGGTTGCGGAAATACATGAAGCAATACGCTCACAATCTGGCCAAGACCGTGCAAAAGAATTTGAGCAGAAACTGATTAAGACAGTGAATGATCTTGAAGATCTCTATCATTCGGAATTGTCTGATGATAAGCGGCAGGATATCATTATCGCGGCGGGTGAGACTCAAAAAGTCTTGTTGGCTACTCGACTCCTCCGGTTTGAATCGCGCGCAGCTGTCGCTGAACAACAGTTCAACGACGGAAAGTATGAGAAAGCAAAAAATACTTTCGAAGAGATTGTCAATGGTCTCGAAAACTTGAAAACAACTACTCCTGACGAGGCAATAACAGAGTTCGAAACGGAGCTAGATGAATTAAAAGAAGCCTGCGAAACTAATGCAGAGCGGGCACGCAAGCTCAACCTTGGTCTCGAATCTGACCTCTATCCGGAATCACCGGCAACTATCGGCCCGCGGCTGCAAAGCAATGCCGGAGCCACAAGTGATACAAACGTATTTAATCCGTCAGGAGATACGAACGTATTTGATTCAAATACTGCTGACAGCAGCGGAAACGAAACCAATACAAAAGTATTCTCTCCTGGAAATATGGAATCAGATGAAACAACTATACAGAATGAAGAAGACACCTCAAGCAAAGAATAGTAAGAACAAGTGTGTAAATCTGCCAGATACTATTTGTTTGGAGTATGATTAGGCGGTGATTTTAATATGGCACGCATAACATAATTTGTTGATGTCTTCGAAAACAGTTGAACAGGTTAGTGACGAAGAGTTAGAACCGGATGATTCTGAAAGAGAACGTATTGATGACGAAATCGGCCGGGAGATTCTTTCCATTCAGGAAGAGAATTGGGGATCTGTGGATGACCTTTCCGAAGAGTCAAATGTCAAAACAACATTTAAAATCATCGGCCATAAGTACATTACACATACACTTAATTATGAAGATGAAGAAATGCTGCATGAGCTTTCTACTCAAGAAGCAAAACAACAAGATGGTGAAGCTCAATATGCTGATGTAACAGCACCTAACCGGGATCAAGTGGTACCTAACGATTTTGAAGAAGGATTTATTGATTTTCCAAGACCTGACACAGAGCGGGTTGATGCATGTACCAATTGTGGTGGTAACGGCCGAAATCGTTGTAGCAAATGTAATGGTGGCGGTCGAAACTCTTGTGGCTGGTGTGGGGGTAGTGGGACAAACAGTGACAACACGAAACGATGCGGCAGCTGTGGTGGATCTGGATCAAAAGTGTGTGGCAAATGTGATGGAACTGGGTCCGTCGCATGTTCAACCTGCAAAACAACGGGACAGACGTGGAAGATGGAGTTTGTTCGTCGGGAGTTTACTCCTGAAACGACAACTGAGATCGATGCTCCAGGGATCCCCGATGGATATGTTGAGAATGCAGAGGGAGAATACGTCGCGACGGAAGAGATGGAACCTCAAGAAAACGAGATTCGTCGCGAGGTCGAGGAAAGAGATGTTGAAGTAGAGAAAGTTGATTACGTATACGACAACAGTGATTACGAAATCTACCGTGTTGAGGGAGATGTGAAGGCTAAGTCGTACCCGATGAATCAGGCCAGAAAATGGGCCCCGTATGTCGGAGCAGCTGTCATCGTTTTGCTTGTCGCCCTGTGGTATTTTGTTCTCTAACTCATTTCTGCAAATATCGTCTGTTGTCTCGTACTAATGGCTTCAAAGCTCGGCACCGCAGTGTGGACAGTACGCTGAGCTCTCAGGACAAGGTTTGTTACACGCAGTACAAGCGTGTGAGTCGTACACCGCTGTGCCGCCATTGCTCATCGTACTACTCTGTAATGCTTGGTTCTGTGACGAATTTCCGGTTGGCGATCCCGTCTGTTGAAGTGTTGTCTCGTCCTGTTCAACGGTGGTTTCAGCGGGTGCGTCAGAACTGCCCCGGTTGATCCCGAGATCGGTGCTTCCAATCAATGCCAGTGGCTCGCGTACAAATTGCGAAATACCACCAAATCCAGCAGGCCTCTGTTTGATAACAAGTGTGTCTGCAACAATGTCGCCGGCTTGCTCTTCGTTTTTATTCTTCATGACGACGTACAGAGCAAGCGGCCAGAAGATGAGGCTCAATAGGAACACAATCTCTCTGATGACTACTTGGAGTAGCGAGAGAGAGCCAACCGTCGACGTCACTTCAAGCCCAAACAGTGACTTCCCAAATGTCGTACCGCCGCTGAAGTAGGTAATCAGAGGGAAGTACAGCATACCTGCTAATGGCAGTATATTCATACCGGCGTCAGTTGAAATATTGGCATTAAAGACTGACTGGGCAACGTAGATTGGTAATAGTATCATCGCGCTCAAGAGCGCGTAGTCAAGTGTACGGCCAAAGCCACGATAGACCGTGTTCCGACGGATGAGTGAACTCTCACCACCGTAGATCTGTCGACCTCCATCACGGACGAAGATCGCTTTTGTGAGTCCAAGTGTGAGCTTGACGAGGACATAGGTTGCGATTAGCCAAAAAAAGAGAATACCAAGGATTAGTACCAGCATTAACCTTGAACCCCCTGTTCCACTTCCTTTTCCACCCCGCAAAAAGGATAGCAACAAAACAAATAATTTCCAATCTTTCATAAGGATATATCAATTGTGCATGTAAAAATATGTTTCCACTCTAATTGTATATCAGGGAAACTATTACAACCAATAAAAGATTATCTGTGTGTATGTCTCGAAACAAAGATGGCACGAAGATGAATAAAAAACATTTCCGGGGAGATATAGAATTCAATGAGCTCACATACAGAGAATGTAAAAATTCGGGGTATCTCTGTGAAGGGACGGTAACGTTCGACAGTGGGAAACAGATCGAGTTTCAAACTGCACAAAGTCCCGAACATGGTAGCAGAAAGAACTTTCGGGAAGATATCAATGAGGCGGTGAAAAAATCTAGACGATCAAAGCTCCCGCCTCGTCATCAACAGTATAATAATAAGAACACGAAACCAGGGGGAGGAAAGATTGTCGACAAACGAAAGACACAGTCCCAGAATCGGTCGCGGCCCCAAGGCGAGAGCACGGATGGAGAAAACCAATTGAAATCTCCAGACGAGAGTATTGGGGAGGGAGAGGGATTCTCACACAGTTTGTGACCATCTCTAACTGTAAATGTATATTTCTATGTCCTAATTTTGGTTTTTAATACATCAACTGTTATGCCGGGCAACCGATTATCTGTCCCAGAAATGTGTATTATACGTATTTTTATGCCGATACGTTGAAGACGTATTAGTACGTATCAAGCTATATGTCGAAAGATAATCAAACTATCGAACCAGTTAGTGACGGACTTGCTAGACTGGAGGGGCTTAGTAAGTCTAATCCAGCAAATGTCTCCGGGAGGATTGAAGAATTATGTTCGTATGTCTCAAACAGCGGAGAAGATGCACGTGTCGCAGCGGAAATATTACGCGATATCGCCGACGAGACACCGGAAACGATCGCACCTCACTTCGGCAAACTCCTCAAATTGGCTCGGCAGACCAATAGTGAGGATGTTCGACAACCGTTGATTGAAGCTTGCGAGTACATGCGCGATCAAGTGACAGAGACGCAACTCCATGTGAATGCAGATGATATTTTTGCAGTCTTCGACATTGGGACAGATAATGACAAAATCCTTCTTTCGGGCGTGATCCGTGATCTAGCTCAAATTGATCCTGAAAGGGTAACTCAGCGAATAGACATAATCAATCAGTTATTACATGCAAATATTTCGTTGGCTTCGGTTTATGCGATTAATGCGATTGAGTCCATAATCAGGCATTCTCCCAACACTGTAACCAAATTTGAGGATAAATTATTTGAGATAGTTGAACAGTCGAACGCAGCCGAAGAAGTAAACTCGGCGCTCTCAATGCTTTGCACCATTGTTCATTCTGGTGAGGCCCAAATCGATGAGAAAAGACTCGTAATAAACCTCCGAAACATAGCACTTGGTGAAGGTAACTATGGCGGTGCAGTGATGCAAGATGCAACACATGAAGTTGGTAAGCTAATTATCCACCAACCATCGTTTTACAAGGATTTACTTGATGTAATTGTGAGAAATCTCAATGCATCAGATGCTGGTGTGCGTCACCAAGCGGGATGGGAGTGTCTTCGTATCGGTAATAATGAACCTAATGTTTTTAGACAAAGTGAAAATATAAGTTCAGAATATATTTCCCAAAGAATTGAGGAACTGAACGATGAATTTCAATATGATGAACAGTTTGATCAATACCAATCAACTATAGCAAATTTCAACAAGGGAGATAATCAATGAGCTCTCTTGTTGATAAGATAAGAAATATCGGTGGTAAAATTAAATCAAACAAATATAGTAGTGTAGAAGATCCTAATCCTAATTTTTTTATTAATGAAAAAAGTGATCCGAGTACTATTGAAAAAGTAAAAACAAATGAAAAAATTATGCTTGAAAATGATGATAATCTATGTACGTGTCCTGGGTGTGGTAGTCGAATGGTTGATAAAGAGGTGAGTACTACTAAGAGTGAATCTAATGCTAAGTCACACACAGGAGGTAACGCTGGAGGCATAAATGCAGGTGTGGGGGGAGAAGTTTACAGTGAACAGACAACCACGAAATCAAAGACGAGAGGTCTAGAAGTATCCCATCCAATACCCAGTTGTAGTGATGGTAATTGCAAACATTTTGTTAGCAAAGCTGAAGGAAAAGATTATATTTCACATATGGAAAGTGAATATCAAAAGACCAACGTAGAGAACAAGAATCAAAATCCGGATAAAAAAACAACCCCAGAAGAAACGAATAGTCCCACTAGCGATTCAGATAAGAAGCAACAGGAAGGGCTCAAGAGCTTGGATAAGACGACGGACGCCCCATCTCGAAATCGAACCCCATGAAAGTTCATATATTGGTGTCTGCTGATGATTTTATATAGAAACTATGATCTTCACACACTTCAAAAATAAATTAAAATGGGATTAATGAATCTGCTATCAGAGACTGGTGGTACGATAAATAATGGTCTGGATCACATCGACCCAGAGGAACACTTTGCAATCCCACTGAAGCGGGTTGAGGAGGACAGAGTCGGGCTTCATAGAGATCTACTCAAATTGAAAAAGAACCTATCTCTGATGGTACTAGGCCAGCCAGGCTCAGGCAAGACAAGTACGATCACATTTCTCGCAAAGCAGATGCAGGCCGATCATGACGAACCAGTCGTCATCTTTGATTATAAAGGAGATTACGGCGAGAAAGGAATCTACGATCCTGACACCGCGATAATACTTGCACTTGATGGAAGCACTGAGATATGGAATGTATTTGAGGAGGGTAATGGTATCCGTGATTACCAGACGATAGCCGAAGCACTATTCCAAGAAGAGAACGATCAGAGCGAAAATAAATTCTTCACGGAAGGTTCTCAGGATCTATTTATGGCATGTCTATATTATATTGATAATAGCCCCAGTTATCCGAATCCAACGAACGAAGATCTTCTCGAATTCATTTATCCTCAAGGTCCACAAGACGTTCCAGTTGATCGCATCCGTAACGAGCTGCTTCAATCGAACAGTCGACAGGTCAAGGCTGCTGCCTCCGAACTTGATCCAAACAGCCCTGAAACGGCGACAAATATGTATCAAACGCTCCGGAAGCGTGTTGCCAGGGTGTTTGATGGTGACTTTGCCAAGCAAGGAGAGTTTTCTATTCGCGAGTATATGGAGAATCCTCAAGGAAGAACACTAGTGCTAGACATGTCGGGTCCAGAACAGGACGTCATGGCTCCGATGTTCAGAATTTTTCTGGATTGGAGCATCAAGCTCGGCTTAAACGACCGCGACCGTTACACGTATTACATCCTTGATGAGTTCGATGAAGTTGGTGAGTTGCAGCAAATCCAGCGTCTGTTGTCGACCGGACGAGCACAACTCACCGAGGCAGTGATCGGTGTCCAGTCACGGGCACAATTACAGGGAGTCTATGGAGAGTCGGGGGCGGAAACGATCCTTCAAAACTGCCCACAGAAGCTTTTGATGCGTATGCCGGATGACAAGGAGTACGTACGAGAGCAGGTAGGTAAAGAAAAATATGAGATCGAGCAGACCGGCTACGCAGCACAAACAGGATCATTAGGGGGTCCATTGCTTGGGATCATATCGATGTTGCAAGACCAAAAACAAATACAGGAGAACGAACGGTATCCAATCGAGGAGCAAGATATCACCCGGTTTGATCGAGGGGAAGGTATTTTTATCACCCAAGATGGGTGGGTTTGGGGGCGATTTCCACTCTGGGAAGAACTCAGTGAAGAAACACGTGCACATTTAACTGGTGAGACAGTGAGCGAGCAGCCTTCATCAGATCAAAACCAGGGTAGAGATCCAAACCGTAGTAAAGGAATCCTTGATTTTGTCCGAGACAGGTTCGTCGACCAATCACCGATAACTCTGATAATCGGTTCGGAGACGATCTCCGTTCCAGTTGGTAAACCGATCGGAGAAGAAATTAGAGATGCGTACATCCAAACAGGCGGAGACGAGGCTGATGCGGGTTACGTGCATCGAGAACATTTCCGTTTCGATTTCGAAAATGGTTGCTACGCAGTCATATCGTTAGGGAAAAACGAGACAAAAGTAGGCGACACTGTCGTCCGTTCCAATGAAAGAGTTCAGGTTGAGGATGGTGATCGACTCAAACTCGCGGATAGAATCTCGGTGATAGTTAGGATAGAGGATTAATTCCACAGGAATTCTGGAGAATTTATACACTCTCACCGCATTCCGGACAGAACGATAAATTGTCAAATTTCGTTAAGTCAGTACCGCACTCGGGACACAACTCTCCCATTGAAGTGTCGAACACTTTCGTGCTGGACTTCTCTTGTTTGTTTTTAGTGCTATGTCGATTCTGGCTTTTACCATTCGAATCGGATTCGTTGTCATGAGTGATCTCGCTAACAACCTGTTCGCGATTATTATCAGACACTCGGTCCTGTATTTTATTATTACTAGTGTTAAGTACGTCGATGATTTGATCGAATGTCTCATCCGAAACATCCACAACCGGGTCTGATTGTAGGTCACGGATTCGATTTAGGACGGCTTCAGGTTGGGTGACAGCGTGACGGTTGTGCTGGAGAGTCAACGCTGTAAGGTACACGGCATTTTTTTGGATATACACAATCGGAGCATCGAGTAATTCTACAAGATGATCTCCTATCTGTTCAAGTGGAAGCCGCTCCGGCAGGGCGTTTCCGACTTCCAAGAGAGCAAACGAGCTATTGCCCTGGACAGATTCGTCTGGATCTGCTAATAGTTGAACAATGGTATCTACGTGGCTGGCGACCGCCTCAGGATCAATCCGACCAACGTGTCCCATGATGTACGCCGCGTTACCGCGAGCAAGACTGCTGGGATCTGAGAGAGCAACGTGAATATCATCGACATACGGCGAAATACACTCTGGTTCGGATTCAACGATATTAGTCAAAAAATGGAGCGAATTAGTTCTGACGCGCATGTTCCCCGCCGCCGTTTCGGTTACAGCTTGGGGCACTGCCTCTGTAGCGACTTGTTCGTTCTCAGCAGCCAGTTGAGCCAAGGTTTCGAAAACGAGCGCTTGAACGCGAGGATTCGGATTGGAGAGTTGATTAAGTAGAATCTCTATATTATCACTCACAGTTGACGGTGAGACACCAGATAGCGTTCTTATCGCGATCGCAGACTGGAGCTGTACTTCCGAGTCAGAGGATCTGAATCCTTCGATCAATGATTCACCACACTCGTCAAGCACCTCTGGTTTGTGTTCGCCAATGAGGCCGATAGTTCGAATTAGATTCGAACGTATTTCTGGGTCATTGGTGTGGAGTTGTCTGATGACGGGTTGCGAGACAGGAACAAGGGCACTAGCGTCCTCTTCAGCTGCGAGACGTATCGTATATGCTGCACCTTTGAGTTGGTCTCTGTTTCCCGACGAAAGTGTCTCTACAATGGATTCAAGTGGAATGTCGTTCGCTGACGCACCTTGTTCAAGCTTTTCGATTGCTTTCCAAAGGTTCAATATATTCATTATGCCAAATTTCAACAGGAACGATTAAAAGCCTGACCAAACAAATTAAAACATGTGAACTTTCGAATTTGGAGCCTCAGTCACCACACGACTCCAACATAATTTGAATAGAATAAGAACATAGGCACAGCCAAATCTATTAATAGAATTCGTGTCACCCACTCTTGTGACGAATTACTATACTGAGCCACCATCTACTTATTGATGAGCTAACTGTCAAAAATTCCGTTATGATTGCTAAGTGTTTCACAGGTTTCGATTCATAGGAGGTTCCAAATTTTTGATAGTTGTGCCGTGTTGGCCTGACACAGCCCTCGACAAGCGGCAGCCGCGTCGACTCCCACCTTCTACTAGGCTAAACCCATCAGTCGCCCCGTTGACGCCATAGAACGCCAGCAGCGACGGCGGCCACAAGCAGGACTGCCAGTAGCCACCAGAGAATGCCCGTTTCAGCCGTCCCACCAACGGTCAGTACTTCGGCGTCGATGCCGCTGACACTGAGCGTGTATTCACCAGTCGATGTCGGTGTTTACTCGAAGCTGAACGTTGTCGACTACTGGCCGTCAAGTTCGACTGTGTGGCTGTCAATGACCGCACCGTCGAGAGTCAGTTCGATGGTTTCCTCACGGGATTGCTGACCGCGGTTTTCGACAGTCGCAGTCACAGTCGCCGTTTCACCGGGGGCAACACTCGATTCGCTGAGGCTGGCGTCGGTGACACTGACTGGTTCTGCACCGGTTCCAAGGGCAAACACCGAGAACTCAGGGACAGTGCCCACAAAGCGGTAGTGTGTGTTGTCAGCGTCGACCTGGTCTGTTTCGCGGGTGTGTCATCATTGTCGAGTTGGTGGTGCAACATGACCTCATCAGCGTCGACGCCCAACGAATCGAGGTACGATTGACGAATACTGAACTCGAAAGTTGACCCGCTAATTTCGCCGGGTTCGAGTCTGTGCTCAATGCTGATGTAGCCTGCCGAGACAGTGTTGGTGTCGATCTCGAAGGAGGCGGCGGCCATACTGACGGTTTCAGGAGCCTGTACTTGCTGTCCTGCGCTGGTCGAACCCAAGAACGCGGCCCCGCTGGCGAACAGTGGGTCGACTGACTGTCTATGCGGTCGGCCGCCTGACGCTTCGAGTCAGGTTGGTTTCGCACGTCGTCACCGACAACTCGAAGTCGCGGTCGGTGTTGAGTCTGAGTTAAATTACCTCGGGGGCGCAGTGTTGCAAACACATCTCATTTGAGTCGATAAGCCAGTCTATCAACCTCCCTGGACATCTTAACCAACAACTCAGAGATCGTGTAAGCACTGTTGGTTAAGTAGTCTCGCTATTCTGGTTTGATCATCCGCTTAAGTAGTTATGTCGTCTCAATCACCAGTCGACGTCC
>LKMJ01001945.1_pt1 | contig 18657 bp, 16 predicted proteins | sample 643391 | NCBI WGS metagenome assembly LKMJ01 (sample SAMN04112250, study PRJNA286221) | soda lake metagenome | biome: soda lake; feature: Kulunda Steppe; material: water; isolation source: sample PL-Br10 brine of Picturesque Lake | place: Russia: Kulunda steppe | collected 2010-07 | reverse complement strand
GACGGCGGCCGGTAAGGCTATCAGTACGAACAGCGCGATGGTGGGTCGCTGGCCGTACCGATCCGAGATGAGACCGGAGACGAACTGCAGACCGATCGCGGTGACGAAGAACGCGCCGAACACCGTCGAAGCGAGCGGCTGAGAGAACCCTTTTATATCGATGAGATACGTCGGGAGGAATCCCGTCATCCCCTGATAGTAGGTCATCAACAGAAGCTGCAACAGCGCGATCAGTATCACGTTACGGCTCACCATCGCGCGCCCCAACTCGCCGAAGAACGCGCGGTCGATCCCGCCCGAGTCGGGCTTCACGGAGGTGCGGTGAGGGACGAACGCCACGATCCCGACGAGGACGAGGACGAAAAGCGGGAGGAGATAGCCGAACCCGAACCGCCAGCCGAACGCGACCGCGAGGATCCCGGCGACCACCGGCAGAACCGAGGTCCCGATGTTTCCCGCCGCCTGGCTGAAGCTGACCGCGGTCGTTTTGTTCTCCGTGAAGACGTCGGTTATGATCGTCACTCGACTGGTGCCGTAGAGACCCGCACCGACACCGAGCAGGAGGGTCGCGCCGACGAAGAGCCAGTATGTCGGCGAGAAGACGATCACGACGACGGCGAAAAGCGCCGTCGCGACGCTCGCGAAGATGACTCGCTTTTCGCCGATCAGATCCGCAGCGAGTCCGCCGGGGAACTGCATGAGGGCGTACGCGACCCAGAGCGCGGAGATGAGGAGTCCACCGCCGGTGTAGCCGACGCGGAACTCCGACATGATGTCCGGAAGGAGCGCGGGATAGACGATCCGGACGCCGAGCGTCAACAGCCATCCACCGGACACCGTCAGGAGTATCCACCCTCTGCCGTTCGCTGTGAGCGCCTGCCAGGTCGCCGCGATCCGGCTTCGAAACGTCTCAGTTGAGCTCATGTCCCCCGTCGACTGTCACAGCGTTCGCCCTCCCGTTTCGGCCGCCCGCGTCGCCGTCCGAACGGAACGTCCACGAATCCCGTTATCTCGGATCCCAGCCTTCGAACTCGTCGCTTTCCTCGATACTGACGCCCAAAGCGTCGATCACGCGACCCAGCGCGACGTAACCCGCGGCGGTGGTGGCGGCGCCCACCGTCGCCTCCGTCCCGAGAACCTCGTGAACCGCCTCGTGAAGCGGGTCGGTCACGCGACCGCGGGCGACGGCGCGGGTGTAGGCGATGAGTGCCTGCTCTTCGACGGAAAAGTCCGTCCGGTCGTCGCGTCCGATCGCCGCGATCTCCTCGCGGCTGAGGCCGGCGTCGGTCCCGATGTTGACGTGCTGGTGCCACTCGTACTCGGAGCCGATCTCGGAGGCCGCGGTGAGGATGACGATCTCCCGCTGGCGGTCGCCGAGCCCGGAGTGGTTCCAGAGCGAGCCGAGGAACTCCCGGAATCCCGCCAGCACTTCCGGGTTGTTTCCGATCGCCGCGTAGACGTTGACGGCTTTTCCGGGCTGGAGTGACGATACGATATACTCTGCGTACTCCTCGCCGACGTCTTCCTGCGTGACGTAGTCGACTCGTGGCATACCGATAGCCCGGCGAGACGACACCTAAATATTTTCATTCCCGGTGTCGGGAGCCGGCTCGCCGAGTGGTTTTCGCATTTCCACGGGATTCCCTTCGGGACCCGCGCCCCCGTCCACTGGTACGGATCGCTGTAACGATGTACCGGTCACCCCCAAAAAGACGACAGCGGTCCGTACGAACCTGCGGGTGGGTTTTTGCTATCCGAACCCTATACCAACCTATGCGCTTCGGCTGGGGAACCGGACGGCTCGCGGCGGCGGTCACGGTCGGCGTCGTCACCGTCGTCGTCTCGTGGCTCGCTTCCGTCGACGGCGAGTACGTCGCCGTGCCCGTCGCCGACGCCCTCGTTCATGCGCTCCCGACAGCCCTCCTCACGTGGGTGATCGCGGCGGTCGGCGAGCACGCGACACTCCTGTTCGCGCTTTCTGCGGCCGGAGTCACAGCCGCGTTGTTTGCCACTCTGGTGTTCGTGAGCGTCGCTCTCCTCACCCGGATCGGTCCGGACGCCGAACACATCGCGGCCCTCTCGGCCGTCGTCGTCGTGACGACTCTCTCGGTAATGCTGGCCGGCGGCGTGAGACACGCGATCGGCCTCGGGCTCGTCGGCGGTTCGGTCGTCTGGCTCTTCGGGCGGTTCGATCGGGATTCGACCGAACCGGGTGGGTGGTCTCGCCGGGATGTGGTCGCGCTCCTCGGTGGCGGGCTCTTCGGGGGGTTCGGCGCGCTCCTTTCGAGCTCCGGACCCGACCTCGAGACGCCCGTCGTGTCGCTGCCGGATCGGACGCGGCGGGAGATCGAGACGTTACGGGACGACGCGCGATCGCGTGAGCTGGACGTCCCCGGCCTGCCGGGCCTTCTCACCCCGATCGGGGAGTTCTACGTCGTCGATATCAACATCGAGCCGCCGGCCGTCGACGCCGATTCGTGGTCGGTCGCGATCGGTGGCGCCGTCGAGACCGACGTCACGCTCACGCGGGATCGACTGGAGCTTTTCGAGCCGGTCTCGGAACTGCTCACGCTGCGGTGTATCGGCGAGGAGTTGAACGGGACGCTCATGAGCAGCGCCATCTGGACCGGCGTTGCGGTGACGGCGCTGCTCGAGCGGGCCGGTCCGGAGGGCGAGTACGCGAAACTCGTCGGCGCCGACGGCTACTCGGAGGTCGTCCCGGTTTCGATGCTCGAGGACGCGCTTTTGGTCTATGCGATGAACGGCCGTCCGCTCCCGCGCGAACACGGCTTTCCGGCGCGGATACTCGTTCCCGGAAGCTGGGGGAAAGTCAACGTGAAGTGGATCACCGATATCGAGATCCGCACCGAGGCGACCGACGGCTTCTGGAGCGAGTGGGAGGGGACGAGCGCGGTAAATACGATCGCGAAACTCTGGCGAGCCCATCCCACCGAGGACGGGATGGTGGTCGCCGGTCACGCCTACGCCGGCTCCCGCGGGATCGAGGCCGTCGAGGTGTCGACGGACGGCGGCGAGACCTGGGGGGAAGCGACGCTGAGCGATCCGCTTTCTGACCCGGCGACGTGGCGACAGTGGCGATACGAGTGGCAACCCGACCCGACGCGCGACAGCGCCGAGGTCGTCGTCCGGGCGGTCGACGGGGAGGGCCGCCTCCAGACGGAGGCCCACAGCGACCCGAAACCGGACGGGGCGACCGGCTGGGTCTCCCGGCGGATTGAGACGACCGAAGCGACCGATTTCTCCCGCGGCTATCGCGAGTGACGCACCGTGGGGCCGCGCGATCCGTCCTGCTCTCCGGGATGCGGAGAGGAAAGCCTATGAACGGGATGTCCATAGGGCAGGTATGGACCGGAGAACCCTCATCACGACCGCCTGCGTCGCTTTCGCCGGCGGCTGTATGGGGAACGGCTCGAACGACGGGATCGATCGGGACTCCGCGGACGACGATCTCGAGGCGGTCGGAGCCGAGGCCGACGCGGTCGTCGAGATGACCGACGAGCCGCGGTTCGATCCGCGGGTGCTCGAGGTCGAGCCCGGAACGACCGTCGCCTGGATAAACGAGACGCCCAGGACCCAGACCGTCACGGCGTCGGAACGGAGCCTTCCGGAGGGGGCCGATTACTTCGCCAGCGGCGGTTCCAGACGCGAGGCGATCGCGACGATACTCTATCCCATCCGCGGGGCGGTCCGCACGGACGAGGCGTTCGCCCACACGTTCGAAACACCGGGCACCTACGAGTATTACTCGATCCCTTCGGAGCATCTCGGGATGGACGGGCGAGTGATCGTCGAGTAACGCGGCGAATGCCGACGGTCCATCGGAAGAGCGCCCCCGTCCTCGCTCCGAAATCTTCATGAGGATGAGATCATCGCATGTATGTATGCAGGGTGAACGGTTACTGACCCGGTTGATCGAAGCAGACGTACTCGACGAGACGGGGGAGATCCCCGTCCGTTCGGAGTCGTTCGACGATCGCGTCGACGCCTACGAAACAGAACTCGCCCTGCAGGAGGAGGGGGCGGAGCTAGCAGAGCGCGTCCGCGAGGAGGTGCCCGAACTTCAGGTTCCGAACCTCGGTTCGACGTTCGATCCCGACGACGTCCCGTATCTCGCAGAGCTTCTGGCGCTGGCGGATCACCTCGAGGAGACGGAGACGGCACTGCAGGTCCTCCCGACGCTGGATCTGTTCGGCGAGAACCCGCCGCCGGTCGACGGAGCGCCGGAGCTTTTCGTTCAGGTTTCCGGTCCCCGCCTCCGAACGCTCGTGAAACTGTACGAGCGAACGATCGTGTACGCGTGGGGACACGACTGTCCACCGTGTGAGATCGTCCAGGAGGATCTCGACGACGCGCTCGAGGAACCGATGGAGGGGATCCCCCTGCTCGCGGTTTGCGGCGATGACTGTCCCCAGTTGTTACACGAGACGTTCGAACTCCGAGGTGCGCCGACGGTACTGTTCGTCATCGAGGGACACGTCGACCTCCGGCTCGAGGGCGCCCAGCACAAGGAAGTCCTCGAGAGCGAACTCGAGCGGTTCCCCTCGATCACTCCGCCTTCCCAGCGGTCGGGCCTCTCGAGTACTCCTCCCTCGGAGCGGTCGTCCTCGAACGAACAGAGAGAGGACGGAACGGACGAGGGCTGCTCGGAGGAGTCCTCGGAGACGGCCGATCAGGAAACGTGACTGGCGCTTCTCGTTTCGAACTCTCGATTTGCTCTCACCGACGGCCGACCGCCCGATCACGCGGTCGCCGTTCGGGAAGATATGAGAATGCCGTTCGATATTCCCAAATTTACCTCCGTATTTCGCCCTTTATCCCGGGAGATCTCGGCGCATCTCTCGGGCGGCTGTTTTCAGCGGGGTAACCAGAGATTTCGCTTCGGTGAGCCGCGTTAGTGGTCACCAGATCCGCTCGGTCGGACTGTTTTGTGGGTCGCCAAAACATTGCGAATGTATAACATATTCCGAAGCAAATATACGATAATCTAATAACTTTCACATCGATAATTCGTTTTTATCGTTCAGGTCATATTTGTTTTAAGTTTAAAGTTATCGAATCAGGGATGTTGATAGGAAAACATTAAGTATAGCCATTCATATTACCACGGTATGCCGTCACCAGACAAAGAAACCGGCAGCAGTGGTCGAATCGACTTGGACCGACGAGATGTCCTGATGTCTCTCGGGGCTGCCGGGGCAGTCGGACTGGCTGGCTGTGCGGGGAATGGAAACGGAAACGGAAACGGAAACGGAAACGGCGAGGATGTCGACGGTCTCGGCGAGCGCGTCCCCGAACCGATCGTCTTCGAGTACTGGTCGAACATGGGCGCGGAGACGACCCAGTGGGAGGAGTCGCTCCCGATCATGGTCGAGAACATCGAGGAGGCCCTCGGTGTCGACGTCGAGGTCGTCCCGACGGAGTTCGCGACGCAGGTGTCGAACATCACGAACGATCAGCGGACCCACCACCTGGCCGGCTGGTATCACACGAACACGCCGGACCGGCTGGACCCACAGGAGATGACCCGCCGCTTCGCGATCGACTGGGCGGGCGGTCAGGGCAACGCAAGCCCGAACAACTGGGCGAGCTGTGAGTTCTCCGAGAACGCGATCGGACAGGAGTCCGCGCCGGACGAGGAGGCTCGACAGGAGATGGTCGACGAGGCCCACCGGATCATGTGCGAGGAGGTTGCGGCCCTGCCGTTCCTCCAGACGATGCTCAACGGTGCGGTCAACTCCGAGACCGTCAATATCGCAGGTCACGAGGACGCCGGCATCATCAACACCAACGCGAACGTGTTCATGCTCTCGGAGCCGGCTGACGGCGACCGCTTCACGGTCAACGGGATGCCGACCGAGTGGGAGACCACCAACTTCCCGACCAACCAGAACTCCGGGGCCGTCTCGATCTGGAGTCACCTGATCCACTCGCCGCTCGTCGAGTACGACGAGAACCTCGACATCACGGGCGTGCTGGCCGAAGACTGGGAGACCGAAGATGACGGTCGGCTCATCAGAGCCCACCTCGAGGAGGACATGCAATTCCACGACGGTCGAGAGATCGTCGCCGAGGACGTCAAGTTCACCTTCGAGCACATGTGGGACAACGCAGGCGCGTTCCCACACGGCGGCGCGCCGCCGTACGATGAGATCAACGTCGTCGACGACAAGACCGTCGAGTTCACCTTCGAGCAGCCGTACCTGCCGCTCATCACACGCGAGTGGCCGCGGTGGGGCATCTTCAACTCCGAAGTGTGGGAAGACGAGGGTATGCCGGACAACCCCGACGCGGGCGAGGCGCCCGTCGTGGGCACCGGCTCCGGGCCGTTCGAAGTCGACGACATCACCGTCGGCGAGTTCGCACAGCTCGATCCGCACCCGCACACGCACCCCAAGTACGACGTGGATCACGGGATCGACTTCGAGGTCTACCGCGACACGACGGCCGCGACCGAGGCGTTCCTCTCCGAGGAGATCGACCTCTACCAGCAGGCGACCCCCGGCGCGCTCAGCCGCATCGAGGACGACGCCGGTGACTGGGCAGAGACGCTCTCGATTCCGGGCTTCATGGGCCACCAGATCTACCCGCAGTGTAACCTCGCCCCCGGGATGTTCCGCGCGTTCCGTCTCGCCGTCGGGAAGACCCTCGATATAGACCTCATCAACGAGGTCGCCTGGCGCGGCGACGGTAACCCGGACACGCTCGGGAGCTCCTTCCGACAGACCCACCCGTTCCGGCAGGACTGGTGGGAGGACGAGTTCTTCGTGTTCAAGGACAGCACCGGGCCGGAGCTCGACGAAGCCCGTGCGGTCCTCGAGGAGGACGGCTGGGGCTGGGACGACGACGGCTACCTCCGATACCCCGAGGACGCCGACACGGAGCCGCTTTGGCCCGCCGAGAGCGAACCGCTCGAGCACCCCGACGACTGGGACTGCATCGACGAAGACGGTCTGACGTTCTGATCTCGTAGCGACCCCTTTATCTACGAGGCTCAGTAAGCATTTCAAACAGACATACTACCCATACACATGCTAAATCGGATACCGATACTATCCAAGGTTTTAGGAGGCGTTTCAGGCGCCGGCGATCACTACGCCATCCGTAACTTCCGGTCGGGGCTCGGAAAGATGCTCGAATCGAAGGCGACGATGGTATACGCGTCTTTCATCATCTTCGTGCTCTTTCTCGGCCTCGTGGGGCCGTGGATCGCCCCCTACGACGCGACCGATCGGGTACGCGGTGACGACGGCGAGTTACTCCGCGGTGAACCGCCATCTGCAGACCACCCGCTCGGGACCACTGAAGTCGGTTATGACGTGTTCTCGCGCATGCTGATCGGCGCGCGACCGACGGCGATCGCCGGGTTACTCGGTGGGATCTTGATAATCTCGATCGGAGCGACGGTCGGGATAACCGCCGGTTACGTCGGCGGGCGGACCGAGAACGTGCTGATGCGGTTCACTGACCTGGTCTACGGCGTCCCGCTGATCCCGACGGCGATCGTTCTGATCGCCTTCTTCGGGGTCGGATTCTTCCAGTCGATACTGGTGATCGCCCTGGTGTTGTGGCGCGGGAGCGCCCGCGTGTTACGATCCCAGGTGCTACAGATCAAAGAGCGGGAGTTCATCCTGGCCTCGAAAGCGACCGGAACGAGCACGCCCCGGATCATCATGAAGCACATCTTCCCGAACGTGGCGACGATGGCTGTGATGTTCTTCGCGATCGGGGTCGGCTACACCATCATCATCCAGGCCGGCCTCTCCTTTTTGGGGGTCGTCGATCCGTTCGTCCCCTCCTGGGGCGTCATGATGCGGAACGCATACGCCTCCGGACAGGTCGGCGCCTACTGGTGGTGGTCGATCCCGCCGGGTCTCATGATCGCGTTGACCGTCGTTTCGACGTTCATGTTCGGTCGAGGCTACGAGCGCGTCGCCGGCGGCGGCGATGACGAAGGTGCGATGGCGAGGGCGGGGTAATTCACAATGAGCGAATCAGAACCAATACTCGAGCTGGACGATGTCACGATCCAGTACCGGACGGCCGGCGGCATGTTGACCGCCGTCTCAGACGCATCGTTCACGATCGGTCAGGGTGAGTACTTCGGACTGGTCGGAGAATCCGGCTGCGGTAAGTCGACGATCGCGAAGACACTCATCGGAGCGTTAGACGACAACGGCGAGGTCACCTCCGGCGAAATCCGCTACAAGGGCGAACCGATCCAGGATTACACCGAAGAACAGTTCAACGAAGAGCTCCGCTGGAAGGAGATTTCGATGATTCCGCAGGGCTCGATGAACAACCTCGATCCGATCGAGAAGATCAGCGATCAGGCGATCGAGATCGCACAGGTGCACACGGATATGAACAGATCCGAGGCGCTCGAGCGGTTCGAGGAACTCTTCGAGGTCGTCGGAATCCAAAAGAGCCGGATCCACGACTACCCGCATCAGTTCTCCGGCGGGATGGAACAGCGGGCGATCATCGCGCTCGCGCTGTTTCTCAACCCCTCGCTCATCCTCGCGGACGAGCCGACGACGGCGCTCGACGTCATCATGCAGGATCAGGTCTTCAAGTATCTCGACGAGATCCGCGAGGAGGGAGACGCCAGCATGATGCTGATCACCCACGACATCAGTCTGGTGTTCGAGTCGTGTGACGAGATCGCCATCATGCACAGCGGACAGGTCGCCGAAACGGGCGATATCGAGACGGTCTACGACAATCCGCGACACCCCTACTCGTTCATGTTGCAGGGTGCCTTCCCTGATCACAGATATCCCGACAGGGAACTGGAGATCATCGAGGGTCACCCTCCCGAGAACATGGGTGAGGTGAACCGCTGTACGTTCGTCGATCGGTGTCCCTACGCTGTCGAAGAGTGTCGGGAGACGGCACCGAAACTCGAACAGTGGGAGGGATCGGACGTAGAGCACAGGGTCTCGTGTTTCCGAAGCGAAGACGCCTACGAGGAACACCAACGAAGTATGCCAGAAAGCGAAAGCGCGGAGGTGCAAGGAGATGACTGACGACGAGCCGGTTCTCCGTCTGGAGAAACTACAGAAGTACTTCTCCGATGAGACCCTCAAAGACCGACTCCTCGGTCGCGAGACTCAGCCGGTCAAGGCGGTCGATGAGGTCACGATCGACCTCATGGAGAACCAATCGATCGGCGTCATCGGCGAATCCGGATGCGGGAAGACGACGCTCCTTCGGACGCTCATGGGGCTGTATGAGCCGACCGGCGGAGAGATGTACTACAAGGGCGATCCGACGTCGGAGTTCTCCAAATCCGAGTGGCAGAACTACCGCCGGAACGTCCAGATCATCTTCCAGGACCCCTTTAACTCGCTGGATCCGAAGTTCACGGTCCGCGATACGCTCAAAGAGCCGCTGCAGGTCCACGGACTGGACAACCACGAAGAGCGAATCCACGACGTTCTAGAGGAGGTGCAGTTGAACCCGCCGGAGCAGTACATCGACCGATACCCGAAACAGCTCTCGGGCGGCGAAAAACAGCGCGTCTCGATCGCACGCGCACTGATCCTCGAGCCGAACGTCATCCTGGCGGACGAGCCGGTGTCGATGCTCGACGTCTCGACGCAGGCGTCGATTCTGACGCTGCTTTCGGATTTGATGGAGGAGAAGGGGCTGTCGATGTTCTACATCTCTCATGACCTCTCGACGGTCTCGTACATCTGTGATGAAATCAACGTGATGTACCTGGGTCGCGTCGTCGAGCGCGCGCCGACCAAGAAGGTGTTGCGCGATCCGAAACACCCCTACTCGGAGGCGCTGATCGAGGCGATCCCGGTTCCCGATCCCCATTACAACCGCGAGCGGACGAAGATCGAGGGCGCGGCCCTCGATCCGGTTGATCTGGGTCAGGGCTGTCGGTTCCGCGATCGGTGTCCCGACCGGATGGAGATCTGTGAGAAGAAACCGAGGTTCGTCGACGTCGACGGCGAGAGCATCGCCTCGTGTCATCTGTACTACGACCACGAGGCCGAGGACGCCGCGGCGGATATCGACGAACAGCGGCTTTCGGCCCAGGCGTCGGCCCCGGGCGCGGAGGCCACGGGTAAGGCAGGTGAAGACTGATGTCTAGAGCACGTTATTACGCGTTCCGAACGCTTCAGACGGTTCTCATGCTCTGGATCGCGGCGACGCTTCTGTTCTTTTTGTTCCGGGCGATGCCCGGCGACTTCACAGACCAGATGCTGTTCGCCGGTGCCGATCCAGAGGTCGTCGAGCAGTTCCGCGAGGACTGGGGGCTGAACGATCCGCTGTACGTCCAGTACTGGCGATACATCACGAACCTCGCGACGGGTGACGCCGGCATGTCCCTCGAATATCGCGTCCCGGTCTGGGAGTACGTCAAGATGCGGCTGTTCAACTCCTTTATCCTCATCGCACCGGGGATCACTGCCGCGTACATCATCGGGTCGATCTACGGGCTCATCGCGGGCATGAACCGCGGCTCGCTCGTCGAGAAGTACGGCATCGTGCCGATCATCTTCCTCGGCGCGTTCCCGTCGTTCGTCACCGCGATCTTCCTGATCGTCATCTTCGCGAGCTGGCTCGGCTGGTTCCCGACCGGGGGCATAATCACCGCCGACACGAGACGGCTGTTCGCCGACGCGCCGTGGTGGCGGCGGTATCTGACAGGTGACTTCCTGTGGCATGCGGTGTTACCGTTCACCGCGGTCATCTGTCGGTACCTGTTTTTGCCCTCGCTGATCATGCGGACCAGCGTCTTCGAGGTGCAGGGTCAGGGATTCACCTTCTACAACCGGATCACCGGTCTGCCGAAGTTCAACCGCTTTAGGCACATCGCGAAACACGCGAGCCTGCCCGTCATCACGCTGTACCCGGTCTCGATGACGCGCGCGATCGGTGGTCTGGTGTTGATCGAGATCGTCTTCAACTGGCCGGGTATCGGTGCGGCGCTCGTCGACGGGGTGCTCGCACGTGATTATCCGGTCGTGCAGTTCGTGTTCTTCCTGATTGCGGCGTTCATCATCATCGCCAACTTCGTCGTCGACATCGTCTACGGGATCATCGATCCGCGAATAAGCGTCGAAGGCGAGTAACGAACGTCCGATCTTTCTATCGTTTCGAGACGCACCCGAACACGCTCACTGACGGGATCGTCTCCTCGGACACTGCTGACTGTTTCGTGTGCCGATTTGAACGGAAGAAGGCCGCAGACCGCGTCGTTCGAAGAAAAGATCTCGCTATCGCGTCCGGTGAATTATTCGACCACCGTGACGACGGGGTACTCGGAGTTGAGGATCACCGACTGGGTCACGCTTCCGAACAGCGCTTTCCCCGTGGGTGATCTGTTTTTCCCGCCGACGACGAGATACCGGGGTTCGATTTCGTCCGCGACCGCGAGTATCTCTTCGGTCGGATCCCCGATCCGTCCGATTGCGGAAACGCCCTCGGGTGAGGCGTTGTCCACCACTTCCTCGATGAACCGCTGGGCGACGTCCTCCGCTCGATCCACCTCGATGTTGAAGGAGTAATCGGCGGATTCGTCGATCGATTTGATCGCCTCGAAATGCTCTTCGGCGTCCTTTTCGGGCAGGACGTGAAGCACCTGAAGCTCGTCGTCGAAGGCGCTCGCCAGTTCGTGTGCCGTCTCGATTATCCTGGTCGGATCGCGTTTCTCTCCGACTGCAGCAAGTATTACCATATGTGGACCTGACATAGCGATCACATATATCTTTTCGTGGTCTTCCCGCCGGCTCTCGCGGCACTCTGCCCGATCGAGTGTACCGGGATGCTTTCTATTATAACTCGCTCGGACCAACGTCTGGTATGGACGAGCGGATACGCGAACACGCGGCCGTACTGGTGGAGTGGAGCGCACGAATCGAGGAAGGCGACGACGTCGTCGTCGACGTCGCCGAGGGGGCCCACGATATGGCCGTCGCGGTCGCCGAAAAGCTCGGATCGGTCGGCGCGAACGTCGTGACGACGTACGGCTCCGATGAGGTCGCCCGGGCGTATCTGCGGGCTCACGACGGCGCGTTCGAGACCGCGTCCCACGAACTGGCGCTTTTGGAGAACGCCGACGCCTATCTCCGACTCGGCGGTGGGCGGAACACGACGGCGACGGCCGACGTCGATCCGGACGTTCGACAGGCCTATTCGACCGCCACCAGCGAGATCCGGGAGGCCCGGATGGACACCGACTGGGTCTCGACCGTACATCCGACGCGGAGTCTGGCTCAGCAGGCGGGAATGGCCTACGAGGAGTACCAGACGTTCGTCTACAACGCCGTTCTCCGCGATTGGGAGTCACTGGCCGAGGAGATGGCGGAGCTGAAAACGATCCTCGACGACGGCTCGGAGGTGCGGATACTCAAAGACCGGCCCGATCAGCCGAAGACGGACGTTCGAATGTCGATCGAGGGCCGGACCGCGGTGAACTCGGCGGCCTCGGTCGCCTACGACTCGCACAACCTGCCGTCCGGTGAGGTGTTCACCGCGCCCTACGGGACGAACGGCGAGGTCTTTTTCGACGTCCCGATGACGATAAACGCCCGACGCGTCCGGGACGCTCGGCTGGTCTTCGAGGACGGCGAGGTCGTCGAATTCGCCGCTGCGGAAGGTGAGGACGTCATCGAAAGCGTCCTCGAGACGGACTCGGGAGCGCGGCGACTCGGCGAACTCGGAATCGGAATGAACCGCGGGATCGACCGCGTCACCGACAACATCCTCTTCGACGAGAAGATGGGTGACACCGTCCATCTCGCGCTCGGGCGGGCCTACGATGCTAACCTGCCCGAGGGTGAATCCGGAAACGAGTCGGCGGTCCACGTCGATTTGATCACGGATATGTCCGAACACTCCCGGATCGAAGTCGACGGGAACGTAATTCAGCGAAACGGCGTCTTCCGGTTCGAGGACGGGTTCGAAGGATAACCCCCACGGACGCACTGCGTGTTCGGGTGTTACTTCCAGCCGACCCATCTGGGAAGGTCGAGGGGGATTAAATTTGCCTGCGGGCGCGGTGCGGCCCCAAGACGGGGATGCCTCGGGACTTGACCCCGAGGTACTTCACGAGCCCGGCTTCATCCGCCTCGGGGCTGGGCGTCGACGTCATGCCACTGATTCAGAATGCGGTCGAACGCGGCGGGCACGTTCGCGTCGGCCTCGAGGACGCCCCGCTCGGGACGGAACTGAAAAACGTCGAATGGGTTGAGCGGGCAAAAGCGGAGATCCACGCGGCCGGCGGCGAGATCGCGACACCGGCGGAGATCCGCGAGACGCTCTCCTAGCCCGGATTCCCCGTTTGCGATCTGGAGCTACCGCTTTCGGTCCATAATAAGACGGCTGAGGAGAGTAAGCCCCCTTCTGTTCGTCCCGGCATTCGGCTGAGCGCCCGCCGCGTCTCCGGGCTACCAGTTGCGACGGGCTTGCACCGGTGAGGATTCGCCGTTCCATCCGTTCCCGCCCGTCTTCCGGCGTCGCGATCGTCCGAAGACGGCCGCGATACCTGCCCTCGACGGGTTAACTCCCTTCCCTCGCGGGTCGGTTCGCTCGTTCGCGGGGAGCCCCGCGAACGCCGCCGGCCGTTTCGACGGCCGAGCGCGTCTCATCGGTCGAGGCGGGTGGTGTCGTTTCTGTTCCAGTGCCGGCGGTCTCCCGCCCCGGGCTTGCGCCCGGTCACCTGCCCGGAGGGTGGGGGGACTTTCCTCATGAGCGCGGCGGCGATGCCGCCTCGCTCACGGGAACCGGGCTTCCTCTGCCGATCGTAGCTAGGCCGGTCTGCGGTTTAAGCCGTTCGGTGATAGGGATTCTCGTCGGCGCTCATACCGTTCCGGCGAAGCGCGGAGGCACCGTCGAAACTTCCGGTCGGCGACGATAATCCCCGTGAGTACCCCATGGAACCGACGGCGACGCCCAGACTTAACCGCCCGCCGGTCGACGCTTCCGTATGCGCATCGAACGAATCTCGCTCGACGTTACCACGAGCGCCCCCGGGGGTCAGACCGCGGCCTACCTCGTCGGCTCCGGGGACGCGTTGCTCGTCGATCCCGCGGCGTCAGACGAACGGATCGAGGCCGCACTCGATCGCGTCGGCCACGTCGCCGTCACCCATCACCACCCGGATCACGTCGGTCATCTCGAGGAGTACGCCACGGCGACCGACGCGACGGTGTGGTGTCGATACGGGCGAGCGGAGGCGTTTCGCGAGGCGACTGGCGTCGACCCCGACCGAACGTTCCGCGAAGGGACGACGATTCCGGTCGACGATGGCGCCGTAACCGTCCACGACACGCCGGGACACGCCCCGGAACACGTCGCCTTCGGACTCGAAGACAGCGTGTTGGTCGGCGACCTCGCGGTCGCGGAGGGAAGCGTCGTCGTCGGCGCGCCCGAAGGCGATATGCGCGCGTATCTCAGCTCCCTCCGGCGAATCCGTACGATGGGCGTCGATCGGCTGTTGCCGGCTCACGGCCCCGTCATCGACGACCCCCGATCGACCTGCGAGCGGTTGATCCGACACCGACTCGACAGGGAACGTCGGGTGCTTTCGGCCGTCGAAAGCGGCAACCGGACCGTCGAAGCGATCCTCGCGGCCGCCTACGAGAAGGACCTCGACGGCGTCAGCGAACTCGCCGCGATGACGGTCCGTGCTCACCTCGAGAAACTGCACCACGAGGGACGACTCCGATGGGACGGCGAGCGGGCCGACCGTCCTCGTTGAGGTGGCCCGCGCCGATCAGTCGGTCGCTTCGTACCGACACGGAACGAGATCGGCGACGGTGGCGGTCACGTGTATCTCCGCCGGTTCGACGACGACGATCGTCTCGAAGTGCGATTCGTCGACCCGCATCGAGTCCGTCCGCTCGGTTTCGATCCGATCCCCTTTTCGGACCGCGATCTGCAGTTCGTGAGTTCCGACCCGGGATGTCTCCCCGAACTCGACTGCACCACCGGGATGGAGCGTTCGGGTGTTCTCGACCAGGACGGTCCCGTCGTCGGCGCGGGCCTCCAGTGCGATCGTCCGTTCGCCGTCCCGATCGTGTTCGACGGAGATCGGCCGTGGCCGGGGAAGTGCCTTCGGTTCGACCGCTTCGAGTGTCAGAACCGATTCCGCCCCGGCGGTGACCGTCGGGTCGTAGTACGTCCCGTCGACGGAGACGTACGATTCCTCGACATCCATCGCCTCCGCGAGGTAGATTCGATCGGCGGTGTACTCCCCTTCGAGCGCGCCGTCGACCTCGCGTTGGACGTCGGTAGGGAAGTCGTCGTAGGAGATCACTTCCCGCGGACACTCCTCGTAGCGGCGATCCGCCGACCCCTCGTCGTCGGGGGTGGCGGACGATTCGTTCCCGTCGGAGTCGGACGGCTCGGATTCGCTCGAGGGTCTATCTTCCCCGGGGCCGCCGGAAAGACAGCCCGAAACCGAGGCGCCTCCGACGGCGAGCACGAACGATCGTCGCTGCATACGTGTCGCTACCGTCGCAACTGATAAGTGTCTCCTGAAAAGTCAAACGATCGTTTGGCTCTCGATGGCTTTCGCTCGGAGCCTCCCGGTTCGCATCAGACGTCGACGCCGTGGTACTTCAGATAGCCGTCGGTGATGAGCGACCCGTAGAACGATTCGACGGCCTCGTCATACGGCGGTGCGATATCGAGGAGTTCCTCGGCGACGGCTTTCCGCGTCGCTTCGATCGATCCCGTCGAATCGTACAGCTCGAGGATTCGATCCTCGAAGCGGTGAAGCTCCGCTCGTGCGGTCTCGAAGGCCACGTCGGGATCGCTCGGCCAGACGCCGAAATGCGGGAAGACGATCCGTTCGGGATCGAGCGCCTCGAGTCGGCCGATCGCCGTCTCGGAGTCCTCGACGTCGAAGTTCGGCAGCGTCGCCGGCGGAATCCACCGATCGGCGTCGGCGAGATAGCCGCCGAGACACTCCGCGGCGAAACACAGCCGCCGTTCGGGGTTCCAGACGGCGAAATGATCCGGCGAGTGGCCGGGGCCGTAGACGAGTTCGAGGCTGTTGGCTCCGATCTCGATCGTCATCCCTTCGTCGGAAACGGGGATGATGTTCGCCTCGGGGACGGGTTCCTGTTCGCCCATCGCCTCGAAGTGATCGCCCATCGCCTGTTTGCTGCTCGCGATGAGCTCCGAGGGGTCGGCCAGATGCGGCGCGGTCAGCTCGTGGATGTACACGTCGGCGTTGGGTGCGTACTCGAGGAGTCCGCCCGCCCCGCCGGCGTGGTCTGTGTGGACGTGCGAGAGGACGACGTGTTCGAGCGCCTCGGGATCGACGCCGAGCGTCCGAACCCCGCCGACGACAGTCTCGACGCTTTTGGCGGTTCCGCTGTCGACGAGCGTCGGCTCGTCGTCGTCGAAGAGATACACCGACGTAAACGATCCACCGAACAGCCCGGTGTCGATCCCGTAGACGCCCTCCGTGACCTGAAACGCGCTCATACGAGCGATATTCGGTGTCGTTTATAAAAGCGTTCGGTGCGGAGGGTGGGTAGATGAATCCGCTCCCGTTCGATTCTACCTCCGGCGTTTGTCGAACTCTCAGGGATCAACAAAGATCCTCATAGTTTTCAGTACGACAGATCGTGGAGATGTTTAAATCGGTGTGCCAGATGTAGCGGTTGTATGCAGCAAATCGACTTCGCTTGCTCCGAGTGATCTGCGCCGAATTGGCAGACCTATCACTCACCGACTGGATTTTGGTTAGCCTCTGCAAATCTGTCATCAGTTGCAACTATGTGACTAATCCACATTGTAAACCATAGGGTGAGAAGCCACATGCCTGAAGCGATAGATCCGGATGAAGACAAAGAGATAGCGACAGTGACGTCCGCCGATGGGACTGAAATCGTCTACGAGCGGTCGGGAAGTGGGCCGCCGTCCGTCCTCGTCCACGGCTCCACTGTTGATCGCGGGATCTGGAAACTCGGCGACGTCCGTTCGACGCTCGCGGAACACATCACGGTCCACGCCATAGACCGACGGTATCACGGCGACAGCGGCTCTCCTGACGAGTACAGTGGGAAACCAGAACCACAGTTCGACGACGTGGTCGCGGTCGTCGAGTCGATCGACGACCCGGTGACGCTCATCGGCCATTCCTATGGCGCGCTCGTTGCACTGGGTGCGGCCCCGCGAATCGACAATCTACGGAGTGTGATCCTATACGAACCCCCCATCATCTCCGACGAGGTTGTAGCCCGCATAGAGGAGACGGTCGGAGAGGTGATCGCCTTGATAGAGGCGGGGGAGAACGAGCAGGCGTATACACTCTTCCTCGACGACATCGCCAAATTCGCGCCGGACGAACTCGACGCGATTCGCTCGGCACCGATGTGGGACCGGTACGTGGAGAGGTTCCCGCAAACACTCTTACCCGAGTTAGAAGCGGGTGCGGAGAGCGGTGGGCGGGATCTCACCCCGTTCGAAGACCTCTCTACACCGACGTTACTTCCCGTCGGGACTGAGAGCGGGTGGCTCAAAGAGAGCGCTGAGAAACTCCACGACACGTTACCGAACAGTCGCCTCGCTACCTTCGATGGGCACGGGCACGCGGCACATTTCGTCGCACCAGACCGCTTCACAGACGAGGTGCTGTCCTTCATCAACGACGTGGGCTGATACTGCCGGCTGTAACTACAGCAACCAGTAGCGGACAACATCCCGCGGTTCAGCCCGGCTATTGTCGAATATCTCGAGGAAATATTCACGGGATTACAGCCGGCAGTATGAGCGGTGATTTTCACCCATACTACCCCCCGTGGTGCATTCGAGTCTTCCGAAAAGCCACAGATGCAACAAACCCGCCGCATCGGATACGACCCCGTATTCAGCACGCTGTTTTTGAGAGATAGCTGAGATCTCAATTGCAGCTTCGGCAACTACGTGACCTGTATCGAACGATCACAGAATCTCGAACAGACCGAACCGTAGTGCGAGACTCGTGCCCTGTATGCGTCAGCGTCGAATTTTTTCACCCGGGTACTGTCACAAACCGACTGCTGCGTAGCGGTGGATTCTCTCAAACGATCTAGCAATAGTACACCCAGTAGGTGTGTCCCTGTGAACATCGGATTTTCGCGTGTTCTCCGAATGCGGCGACTGTTGACCTGATTTTCGGCTCCACGTCTTCAGCTGGGACCGCTATGCGCTTGCCCTCTTCACAGGTAGGGCATGCCACTTGAGCTGCATCTATCCGTTCTGTCTCTTTGCCTGGTGATGTTGCTTCGGTCATCGGATCGAGCACCCTGTCTCACTATGAGTGCCAGTCACATAGAATCAGCTAGTGACGAATCTGCACTGGCTAAAAAACGAGCAGCTGATGAAAGATACGCACCCTCTACCTCGCACGCTTCAATGCTACTTATGGAAGTTACAAGGCTAAAACCGGCCCTTCAGGGCGGGGAGGATGTCAACCGGAGGTTGGCAGAACTGCTGGTGCAAGATGGAGAGGATCTATCCAGCGGTAGGGACTGACATCCGAGAACGCTGACCAGCGAAGACGATCGCATGAAAAATGTCTTTACGCGAGATGGCAACGTTAGGGCGAGCATGGACCTAGAAACCATTGAATATGAGCGGAAAGGTGATATAGCGCTCATCACATTGGACCGGCCAGACACT
>LKMJ01001944.1_pt1 | contig 18665 bp, 17 predicted proteins | sample 643391 | NCBI WGS metagenome assembly LKMJ01 (sample SAMN04112250, study PRJNA286221) | soda lake metagenome | biome: soda lake; feature: Kulunda Steppe; material: water; isolation source: sample PL-Br10 brine of Picturesque Lake | place: Russia: Kulunda steppe | collected 2010-07 | reverse complement strand
TGCTCCGACGGGGATTTGAACCCCGGTCATTGCCGTGAGAGGGCAATATGATTGGCCGGACTACACCATCGGAGCGCAGCAATTTTCGATAATATGGATGGGTGTTTAACGATTGCGTTTTGCGATTACTCGGTGTCGAACGGTGAACCAACGGCATCGGGTTCGTGGCCTGGGAGGCTAATGATATTTTCACGGCCAACGCGAAGTTTGCTGATTAACTCGTCATCTTCCATCTCGGAAAGGAGCATACTTACTTTTGATTTTGACCAGTCCGTTTCATCGACAATCATCCCCTGTTTCATCCGACCTCCGTGTGACTCCAACAGGTCGATGACGATATCTTCGTCCGACAGTTGTTCTGGTTCCCCCTCCGAAGGAAGTTCAGTTTGTACATCCGAAATTTCAACAGTGTCAGTACCAGATTGCTGAGAGCTGTTTTGTTGTAAATACCATAGTAGGACAATCCCAGCGACCAAAGCCGCGGTAACAACCACTCCTAGAGCCATCACCACAGAACCACTACCACTTTCTTCGCCTGCGGTAAGCTCGAAACCCTCCGTAATACCACTGCTGAGGGTCGTCTCGACTGAAAGAGCAGTCGCCGGACCGTTTGCAAGGCTGCCAACCGCGATGAGAAACACCCCCATGAAAGAGAGAATGACGGTAGTCCGTTGGTTCATTTAATATATTATTCAAATAACGAGCGCATAAAAGCACTGTTTATCGACGCTGTTGGCAAGACTGTCAATAGAGCCGAACCGTCAGTTGTATGCTGGGTCTGAATGTTGCTCTTCTATCTCGGTCGGATTAGATAATCGGGGAGTGAACCCACCAGTAAGGATAATCGCGACTACCATCAGCGTCGCACAGAGCAAAACAAAATCAGAACTGGGGTCGAGGCCCGCGAGACCAGCAGCGGTAGCGACGACCCAGACAGCGACGAAAAACACGACAGTTGCGACGACAGCCATCACGGCGATTCCGATGATTGCGCCGACCAATGCAGACAGGATACGCTGTATGAGTGCCATACAAACGCTTCAGTCCACGGGTATGTACTTCTTTTCAGTTATATTGCCCGACCAGACCACCCAAAAGGGTGGTTGAGAAGCTGGGTGGTGAGCACACACATACCGTACGACGGGACGGCGGAAACACAATCCTTAAACGGAGACCTTTGTTACGATTGGGTAGCGGGATGGGATAGCCAGGAGATTCCGGCGGGCTCATAACCCGCAGACCGGTGGTTCAAATCCACCTCCCGCTATATTTTGTCGCGAACAACATCGTGAGCGACAACGCTGTACTGGATTTGAATGAGACAAGACGCAGCGGGAGCGACGCAACCGACCGTCTTGTCGTGGTTCAAATCCACCTCCCGCTATGTTTTGTCGCGAAATACTTCGTGAGCGAGAACGCTGTACTGGATTTGAATGAGAGAGCGAACGAGCGTAGCGAGTGAAGGTCACGTGGTTCAAATCCACCTCCCGCTACTTTTTGCAAACTCATACAGACAGCGAGACGTGTATTCGCTGAGTAACTGCTGAGGTCGCACAGTTGAACCTCCCGCTCTGGCGGGCAGCCGACAGAATATTTTGTCAGAAGCGCCAATGAGAAACTGCATGAGTAAGACACTAACAGTAACTGGGATGGCTTGCGGCGGTTGTGAAGATACCGTAGAAGAAGAGTTACTGGAACTAGATGGTGTGACAGGCGTGGCAGCGGACCACGAATCAGACACAGTAGAAGTGACGATGAGTGATTCCGTAACGAACGAAGAACTAACCAACGCAATTCAATCGGCAGGCTTCGAACTCAATTAGCGAAAGAAAGCGGTCGAATATCGCCAACGGTATCATTCTCCCCACCTAGTCAATCGTATGAACGGTGCATGGGTAAGCCTCTTTTCGGGCGGAAAGGATTCTTCCTGGACGCTCTATCAAGCGCTCGAATCAGGCCGTCCAGTCGAGCGGTTGCTCACAGTCCATCCCGACGGCGACTCGTATATGTATCACGTCCCGGCGACGGAACTGGCAGCACTCGCCGCAGAGAGTGTCGGAATCGAACTCGTCGACGTGCGGCCTGACGATTTCGATGCTGGGAGCGCGACTGATGCAGGAGAGCAGGGTGATACTGAGATAGAACCACTCGAAGCAGCACTGACCGAACTTGATGCAACGCTACCAGACGGGGTTGCTGGCGTGACAGCAGGCGCGGTCGAAAGCGAGTTCCAGTACGACCGCGTCGGCGCAATGGCAGACAGATTGGGGATTGACGTCTACGCCCCGATGTGGCAACGTGACCCGGACGAACTCCTTCAGGAGATGTTTGCGGCAGGTTTTGAAATACGCATCATTCAGGTTGCAGCGGCGGGGTTGGACGAATCTTGGCTTGGACGCCAGTTGGATACAGAAGCCTTGGCAGAATTGAATGCACTCAATGACCAGTACGGTGTCCACCCGCTCGGAGAGGGTGGGGAGTTCGAAACCCTCGTCACGGACGGTCCACATATGGACCGACCAATCAAACTCGAAGGAAAACCGGAGTGGGAAGGCACACGTGGGGTCTTTCACATAGAAGACGCCTGGCTCGGGGAGAGCAAGGAACAGTAAAGAGGCTAATGCCCACCGAGTCCGGGTGCATCAAGCGGGTCCCAGAATGGAAGGTGTGGATGTGGGATGTGATAGCCGAGAAGCATCAGCCCGTGCGCGAAGAGGATGTATCCCAATACCACAAAGGCAATACCGAGCACCCGATGGAGTCGCTGTCGGTGAACAGCATCGACGCTGTCGATGACAGTTCCATAAATAAACACCGCTGGGATGGTGCCGAGACCGAGTGCCGCAAGCGCAGTTCCACCGGCGATTGGTGAGCCGGTGGTAAAGGCAAAGAAGTACGCAGGATACAGGATGGGACATGGGAGGAGGGCGTGAATGGAGCCAAGCGCAACGATACCGGGGCCGCTCGCAAGCCGCTCCACCCAGCTCGTTAACCACGTAGTCACGTGCTGAGTTCCGGGAAGGTGGACGCCGAAGGAAATCCGCCCAACAATATACTGGACACCAATAACCACGATAGCGCCGCCGATTGCAGCCCCGACAACACCCATAACGATATCAGCCATCGCTGTAAGTTCCTGTGTGCTGACGACGAACGCCCACCCGAGCGTTCCCATGAGGACACCGGCAAGGGTGTATCCGAGTGTCCGTCCGATGTTGAACAGCATGTGCTGGCGTACTTCAAACGGTGTGAGATGTGACCCTCGTTTCTGTCGCTGGTATCCTCCATCTGGTCGCGTGTTGGTCATCTGGCCTGCATAAATCGTCACAAGTGGCCCACACATGCCGATACAGTGTGCACCACCGAGTAAGCCGATGATGAAAAAGAGGATGATATCTGTCCCGATGAATGCTGTTGGCATAGGTAGGGTGAGTGCTAGTTCTCTCTAGACCGCACGGAGTGATAGGAACGTTGGTTCGATTGGCTAATCAAGCGTATGCCGAATATGGTAGCGGTGTCGACTATGCCATTCCTGCCGAATATGATTGTCGTATCGAATGAGTTACTCGTGCTGATGACGGGCATGCCAAAGATGGGGCATAATGGCTCACCAATCCCCAATTTACTCGACGTTCTCACCCTGATAACTGCCATCGTACCGCCCATCGTGCTCGGCCTGGGCGAAGACAAGTTGAGCAATTCTGGCACCAGGTTCGAGCGAAATATCATGGTGTACCTGAAGCAACCCTTCACCTCGACCTTCGTATCCGGCATCCCAGACTGCTGTATTGAGCATGCAGGAGTTCCGGAGCAACGACGACCGTGGATACAAAAACCCGATATGGTCATCAGGAATCCGAATCAGTTCATCGTAACGCACAATATAGCCGCCCGGCGATAGCTGATACTGGCCATCAACAGTCTCTATTTCATGGCGTGGTCCGATTGTTTTACCCTCGCGCTCGATACTCCCCGAAGATTCCTGTTCGAACACGGCATCGAGCGTCAGGTCAACACCGTTTGGTTGTGGCTGGTCCGGTCGAAGCTCACTGAGGTGGTCGGCGACAAATTGGCCGCTGCGAAACATGACTGAAATTGTGGGGAGAGCCGTCAAGTCGCTACCGATTTCCAGGCACTATCAACCGCTCGGAGGGGATGCGGGACTCGGTAGCAGCACTGTCGTGGTACTGAACGACGTTCCTCACCACTTACCGTCAGCAATAGTCGCCTGTCACACGCCAACAATCCCACTGTACCACGGGGATTTATTGAGCTAGCGAGCCGATATTAGCATGCTATGAGTAAGACTGTCACAGAGAAAATTCTCGACGACCATCTCGTCGAAGGGGAGCTAGAGCCCGGCGAGGAAATCGGTATCGAGATCGACCAGGTGTTGACACAGGATACAACTGGCACGCTGGTCTGGTTGCAATTCGAGGCACTCGGTCTTGGTGAGGTGCAGACAGAGCTGGCCGCACAGTACTGCGACCACCAGACCTACCAGTTTGACTGGAAGAATACCGATGACCACAAATTCCTCCGCTCGGCTGCTGGAACGTTCGGTGCGTACTTCTCACGACCGGGTAATGGTATCTGTCATAACGTCCACCGTGAGAATTTCGCGGCCCCCGGCAAAACGCTGCTTGGCTCGGACTCACACACGCCAACACCGGGTGGTCTCGGGCAACTGGCCATCGGTTCAGGCGGACTTGACGTCTCGGTAGCGATGGGCGGCGGTGCTTATTACGTCGAAATGCCCGAAATCGTCAACGTCAGACTCGAAGGAGAGTTAGACGAGTGGACAACCGCGAAAGATGTCATCCTTGAGATGCTCCGTCGGTTGACTGTGAAAGGTGGCGTTGGAAAAATCTTCGAGTTCACCGGCCCCGGTGTCGAAACCTTGTCTGCCCCAGAGCGGATGACTATCACCAATATGGGGACAGAACTGGGGGCGACATCCAGTATCTTCCCGACCGACAACCGAACACGGGAGTATCTCGAACGCGTCGGTCGACAAGAGGAATACGTCGAACTACAGCCGGACGATGACGCCGAATATCACGACGAAATTACCATCGACCTCTCGGACCTCGAACCGCTTATCGCTGAGCCATCAATGCCCGACAACATTGTCCCAGTCCGCGAGGCCGCTGGTGTCGAGGTAGACCAGGTAATTATCGGCTCCTGTACCAACGGTGGCTACGAGGATATCCTTCCAGCGGCAAAAATGCTTGAGGACCGCTCAATCAACCTTGCAACGGAGATGATTGTCGCCCCAGGGTCGAAGAAAGCAAGCGAGATGCTCGCTCGCAACGGCTGGACCGCCGAGATGATGGCCGCGGGTGTCAACTTCTCAGAGGCCACGTGTGGTGCCTGTATCGGTATCGGGCACGTCCCGGGAAGCGATTCGGTCAGCCTCCGAACGTTCAACCGCAACTTCGAGGGCCGGTCGGGCATCGAAGATGACAACGTCTACCTCTGCTCGCCGGAAGTCGCCGCTGCAGCGGCACTCAAAGGCGAGATTATCGACCCACGTGACCTCGCCGACGAACTCGGTAACCTGGAAGCACCAGGATTCGAGATGCCAGACAAGTTTGCAGGCGCCGAAAACGACATCATCGACCCGGATGAAGCCATCGACGACGAACTCGTTAAGGGTCCGAACATCGGCGATGTGCCACTGAAAGACGCACTCGGTGCACATCTTGACGGTGAAGCACTCCTGAAGATGGATGATAATATCACGACCGACCACATCATCCCGGCGACTCAGGATATTCTGATGTACCGGTCGAATATTCCGAAACTCAGCGAGTTCACGCTCTCTCGGGTTGACGAAACCTTCGCTCAGCGTGCGCTCGAATCCGACGGCGGCTTCCTCGTCGCTGGTGAGAACTACGGGCAGGGTTCCTCACGAGAGCATGCTGCACTCTGTCCGATGTATCTCGGCATCGACGGCGTGCTTGCGCAGAGTTTCGCCCGAATCCACCGTGCGAACCTGTTCAACTTCGGCCTGCTCCCGCTCGAGATCGATGAAGAAACGTATGTCAACATTGACCAGGGAGACGATATCGAGATTGTTGATAACGTTGCTGAGGCTGTCGAGTCCGGTCAAGAGGAGTTCACGATTCGGATTAACGACGACTGGGAGACAACTGGTTTGTTGAAAGCAAGCGCTCGCGAGCGAGAGATTCTCGCTGCTGGTGGAAAGCTTCCACACGTTCGCGCACAGCACGAAGAAGGCAGCGGTGCTCCTGCGGACGACTAAGTAAGCACTCGGCAGTTGGAAAGCGATACGCAGACATCGCATCCTATTTCTTCGCGGGAAGCAACCACTTGAATAATGCACCCAGCCCAGCCAGTTGAGCAAGCCGTTGGTATCGAGTATTATGTAAGTGACACCGACGGAACTGGTGGGCAACTCCGTCAATCACCCGCCGATTTCAGAGTTGAAGAGCGCGAGGCCTTCGAAACCCAGCCTGTCGATGCGGATACCGGTGATTACCCACACCTCGTCTTTCGGGCAACACTCGATAACTGGGATACCAACGATTTTGTGAACCTGCTCTCGAACCGACTGGGCATTTCTAGAGAGCGCACTTCATGGGCGGGAACGAAAGACAAACGCGCCGTGACGACTCAGCTCTTTTCAATCGACATGGGGACCGCTGACCAGTTACCCGAAATCGATGGCGTTCAATATGAGGTGGTTGGGCGGGCGGGTCGACCAATTTTGTTCGGTGACCTCGCTGGCAATCGATTCGAACTGGTCGTGAGGAATCCCAGCAATCCAGCGGTCGTTACCGAAACAACAAATCAGCTGCAGGAGTTTGCTGGCGACGGTGAAGGGAAAACAACTGGCATGGTCGGCGTCCCAAATTACTTCGGTCAACAACGGTTTGGGAGCAAACGACCAGTGACTCATACAGTTGGGCTGGCCATCGTTCGCGGGGACTGGGAGGATGCAGTGCTACAGTACGTCGGCAACCCATCCGAACGGGAGCCGGAAGCAACCCAGAAAGCCCGGCAACTCGTTGATGATACCAGAGACTGGCAACAGGCGCTGGAGTCGTTTCCCAACCATCTCCGATATGAACGCTCGATGCTCCACCGATTGGTTGAAAGCGACGGGACACCCGAGGATTACCGTGAAGCACTGGAAACGCTTCCAACCAACCTGCAGCGACTGTTCGTGAACGCTGCACAGTCGTATATATTCAACCAAATTCTATCCCGTCGTCTCGAAGCTGAGATGCCCTTTGACCGGCCAGTACCGGGCGATGTCGTCTGTTTTGCAGATAGCGATGCTCCTGCTGACCTTCTGTTGCCTGATACTGACCGCCTTCAACGTGTGACAGAGAACCGCGTCAAATCGGTGCGTCGTCACTGTGAACGCGGGCGTGCCTTTGTCACCGCGCCGCTGGTTGGGACGGAAACGGAATTTGCAGACGGAAAGCCGGGAGAAATAACCCAAAAAGTTCTCGATGACCTCGAAATACAGCCGGCTGATTTCTCCTTACCGGGGGAGTTTGATTCGACTGGGACCCGTCGGGCAATTCTTGTCCGAACGGACCTCGATATCGAACGTGACCCGCTGACGCTCTCCTTTTCGCTCCCGAAAGGCTCGTATGCGACTGTCCTCCTCCGAGAGTATCTGAAGACTGACCCTGGGGAGCTATGACGACTACGTTTCCCGGACAGAAATCCCCGTAATTCAAGCGGGTTCCATCCGAATGGGGAATGGAGGCGCAGGTGTGGCAGTAGACCGCAGTCGGCTGTTTGCACTCTGGAAGCGAGTGGCATCGCTTTCCTGGCCGGTGATGCTCGAACAGGTATCCCGGACGCTCATGCGAACGACCGATATTTTCGTGACTGCACTATTTTCGCCGCTGGCAGTCGCAGCTATCGGGCTAGCCGACCTGTATGCCCGCCTGCCCCTGCGGATTGGGCTGGGCCTCGGTGCAGGGGCCATTGCTCTGTCGAGTCAAGATACCGGAAGCGGAGCCACGACCAACCGCGATGAAGCAATTACGCAGGCGATTCTCATCGGCGCGATAGCCGGAATTCCGTTCATGATTTTTGGCTACTTTCTGGGAGAGGAGGCTGTCGCAATACTCGGTATCTGGGCCGACGAGGACCAGATGGCAGAGGTCGCTGCACTCGGCGGTATCTACCTAGCTATTATTTTCGCAACGTCACCTGCACGCCACGTCGCGTTGATTGCAGCGCGGTCGTTGCAGGGTACCGGCGATACTCGAACGCCGATGTACATCAATCTGGTTGGCAACGGAATGAATATCATCCTCTCGATAGTCCTGGGACTGGGGCTGCTCGGTGCACCACGAATGGAAATTGTCGGTGTCGGCATCGCAACGGCAATCGGAAATGTGTTTGCAGCATCCGCGCTCGTGCTGGCGATTGCCTCCCCTTATACTGAAGCTGGGTTCGTCATGCCGCGACGACTCGTTATCGCGAAGCAACTTCTCGTCGTTTCCGCGCCGAAAGTCGTCGAAGGGCTGGTTGCCACAGTTATCGAGTTTCCATTCAACTCGCTGTTGCTGGCGTTCAGTGCCGAAGTCAACGCTGGCTATCAGATTGGACGACGTGTCTATCAGCAGGTGAGCAGCCCACTCTCACGAGGACTCTCTGTCGCTGCCAGCATCGTCGTCGGGCAAGCACTCGGTGCTGGCGACCCGGAAGAAGCCCGGTTCAATGGCTGGGGCACAGCAGCGTTCGGCCTGCTCACGGTTGGGACAGTCGGTATCATCCTCGCCGCACTTGCCGAACCGCTTGCGAGGCTCTTTACCGATGACCCTGAGACGCTGCAAGCCGCGATTGGGTTTGCAATCACCTATGGGTTGACCGCTCCATTTACCGTGCTCTATGTTTCCATCTCTGGCTCATTACAGGGTGGCAGCGATACAAGAACGCCCTTTATTGCGCGAACAACAGGACTGTTTGTCTTCTATCTCGGCTTCTCGTATGTAGCGAGCATTGTGCTTGGATTTGGGCTTATCGGAATTTACGTTGGTATCTTCCTCTATTATCTCTCTGCCACACTTATCGTCGCTGTCGGCTTCCAGTATGGCGGCTGGGCCTCCCGAGCAGCGGCGATGATGGCTGACAGGGGAACCACCAGTTCCTCATAAGAAGGAAAAACCAGCCCGACCGGAAAACATCGGCCTTATCGCAAGCGAGTCCCCCAGACCAGATATGGAGTGTCGGCACTGTGCATCACCGCTCGACAGACCGGGAGATTACTGTCTGGTCTGTCGAACGGCAAATGCCGACACCGTCGTCCTCGAACTTGGTCGTGAACGGTCGACGATAACCACGCTCGCTGAAGAAGAGAGACTCGCCGAACGAACGGTGACAACCACTCCCGAAACTGATGACCGACATGTGAGTGCCGAGCTCCGCTCATATGCCGGACAGATTGCGGATGACGTTCGGCGGAAACGACCCGAAGAGGTGTATGTCACAGGGGATAGAGAGGTCTTGCGTGAGGTGCGCTCACAGCTCCATTACTCGTTTTATCGCATCGAAGCCGAAAACCCGGTAGAAGCAGTTATCGACCGTCGCGGTGAGCCAGCGCTGGAAGTCGTCGAGGCATCAGTCGCCGAAAAGCTTGGAGGAATGCACTCGACGCTCATCGGCGGACGAACGGGCAGAAAAGCACTCTCAGTCGTTGCTGAACATCCACATGTCAAGAAAATCATCCCCGGTCCAATCGATGCAGGCGGCTCCAGTTCACGGACTGGGCTTCGAGCGAAAGTCACGCGAGCCGACGATAACGGTAACGTCCGACTGCTCGTCAGGGATGGGTCAAGTGTTCAGGAAAATCGCGTCGTGACGACAGCAGGAAACCGGGAACTCGGTGAGCGCGTTCGGGATGATATCAACGACGCCCTTGTTGCTGCTGAGTTTCAGGAAAGCTGAGAATCGATTTACCGGGGCGTGAAACGCGCCACGGGCATTATAGGGGTAGCAACCTATGTTCCGGATATGGTCGTTTACGAACGTCGTGCTTCGACCGGTGGCGACATTGTCGGTGAGTGGGACGACGCTCTCTCGTGGATTGCCCATCCACACGAGGAAGGAAAACGGGCGAGTCATGCGCTCAAAACTAACGAGGGAGTCTGGCTCATCGACCCGCTAGATATGCCGGGCCTCACAGACAGGATTGGTGAACTCGGCTCCGTCGCTGGCGTGCTCGTCCTTTCTTGCTGGCACGCACGCGATTCGGGGCCGCTTGCTCGACAGTACGATGTCTCCGTCCATATCCCGGAATGGATGGGTCGCGTTGCATCGCAGGTAGCAGCCCCGGTCGAACGGTATACGCTTACACCGGGTGGGAACAGCGACTTTCGCATGCTATCCTGCCGACCATTCCCCGGATGGCAGGAGGTGTTTCTATATCATGAGCCTTCATCTACGCTTGTCGTGCCGGATTCTATCGGAACGACAGCGTACAACCGGATTGCTGATGAACAGGCGGGACTCGAACTCTTTCGTCGCCTCCAGCCACCGCGGGAACTGCGGGGGTTGCAACCAGAGCGATTGCTGGTTGGGCATGGCCCACCCATCGACGATAATGCGGCTCGTACGCTACGGAACGCACTGGATAACGGAAGAGGCTCGTTTCCCAGAGCGTTTCGCAAACATGGTGTCGATTCCATCCGCATGTTTATCGAGGCCGTTCGAGAGTGAAAAGATCTGAACGGAAGGGAAATACCAGTCGACCTGGAAAGGCCGAACTTAAGTTAAACCGGTCGGAAGAACCCAGCATGGAATCTCGTAGCTATACTGCAGATGCGACGCCAGGAGAGACCGTCACGGTCGCTGGCTGGGTCCACGAAGTACGCGACCTCGGAGGGATTGCCTTTGTCATCCTCCGGGACACGACTGGAAAGATTCAGATAAAATTCGAAAAAGACGAGATGGATGACGACCTCGTCGAAACTGGTCTCGGTGTCCACCGAGAAAGTGTCATCGCCGTCACCGGTGCTGTAGAGGAGGAAGAACGGGCACCAACGGGTGTCGAAATCACGCCTGAGTCCGTTGACGTGCTTGCAGAAGCCGACCCAGAACTCCCGCTTGACCCATCGGGGAAGGTGGATGCAGAGCTTCCGACCCGACTCGATAACCGAACCCTTGACCTGCGAAAAGCGGAGGTCCAGGCTATCTTTGAGATCCGAGCGGAGATGCTTCGCTCGATTCGTGAGGCCTTCCGCGATGTGGGCTGTACGGAAATCAACACGCCGAAGATTGTCGCAACCGGAACGGAAGGCGGGACTGAACTGTTCCCAATTACGTATTTTGGCGAGGAAGCGTTCATGAACCAGAGCCCGCAGCTGTTCAAACAGCTGATGGTTGGCTCCGGTCTTGAGCGGGTCTTCGAGATTGGGCCAATCTTCCGTGCGGAAGAGCACAACACCCCACGGCACCTGAACGAAGCGACCTCTATCGACTTCGAGTCAGCCTTTACTGACGCAGAGGGTGCAATGGATGTCTGTGAAGAGATTGTCATCGCTGCCTACGAGGGCGTTGCTGAGAACTGTGAGGCAGAACTCGAAGCGCTTGGTCTCGAAGAAGAGTTCGAAGTGCCAGACAAAGGCTTCGAACGCATTCCGTACGAGGAAGCAATCGACCGCATCAACGCGACTGGCGAACTCGATGAGATGCTGGGCTGGGGAGACGACCTTCCAACCGAAGCCGAGCGTGCACTTGGAGAGGAAGTCGGTGAACACTATTTCATCACCGAGTGGCCAAGCGAAATCAAGCCGTTCTACATCAAGGATAACGACGATGACGAAACCCTGTCGACCGGATTCGACCTGATGCATCCTCGTCTTGAACTCGTCTCCGGTGGTCAGCGTGAGCACCGACACGAGCGACTTATCGAGGGCTTCGAACAGCAGGGACTGGAGCCCGAAGCGTTCGAGTACTACACCAAGATGTTCCGGTACGGGATGCCACCACACGCCGGCTGGGGACTCGGTGCAGAGCGACTCGTGATGACGATGCTCGGGCTTGATAACATCCGGGAGGCTGTGTTGTTCCCGCGAGATCGTCAGCGTCTGAGTCCGTGACGAAGACGCTGAGAGCTAGCGAGACGAGTATGCGAGTCTCGCCAGATAGGCAACGGCTTTCGCCGTAGGCGAAAACGTCCCTGGCGAGCGGCAGCTTGCTGAACGACGATAGGAGTTTAGCTGTGTTCCCGCGAGACCGACAGCGCCTGTCTCCATGAGACGGCGCTCTCCGTTGAGCGGGGGCTCGTCAGAGCTTTGCTCTGACGGTGTTCCCGCGAGATTGTCAGCCCTCCGTGACGAAGACGCTGAGAGCTAGCGAGACGAGCATGCGAGTCTCGCCAGACCGACAGCGCCTGTCTCCCTGAGACGGCGAGTTGTCGGAGTCGGTATTTGCTGACCGATAGGTTTCGCTTAATTCGGTGTTCCCAATTCGATAGACACACCAGATGCTACATTTATACTGCACTCCTACTCGTTCAGCGTGAGCCGTAATGTCTCGCTGCTCTCGCTGGCAACAGTCGTGCTGACACTCTGGATTGGACTAGCTGTAGCCGGACTCTTTGTTGCTGATTTCGGAGAAAGCGAGCCAGAACCGGTTGATTTCGATGAAACGGTCTCGGTGGGGTTGACGCTTGATGAAGAACTGCGTCTTGACGATGACGGCGGTGAACTCGAGGTTGACCTCCCACAGACGCAGGTCTTTTACTCACAGTATCCGTACGTCGTCGGCTACTGGGGGGTCGAACAGTTTGTTAACAACCACGACCGCGAAGGTCACGAGCAACAGTTCGGTCACCCGATGGCCACATACGTCACCGTCTATGATGACTACTCCATCGAATTAAGCGACGAATCCTATCCGGTTGTCGATGGAAACCTGCGTTGGCGGTCGGCCGAAGATGTCGTCTACGTTGTCGAAAGCGAGGCTGAAACCCCGACGGGAGAGACGGCTATCCCGTTCGAACAGAGGAATAACGCCGAATCATTTGTGGAATCTTACGGTGGCGAGATTCTCTCCTGGGAGGCAGTTCTTGCACACTCGTTTGCTGTGGATGATGCCGAGACTGTTCGAGAGCGGACGAGCGACCAGTTAGCCGCTGCGGATGAACGGGTGAATAAAACCAGCGAAGCGATTGAGCGACCCGTGAGTGTCGTAGTAGGAGAGGATGCCGAGTCCGTCGCGGAAAGCGAGGAGTTGCCGGCAGACTGGGAAGCAGTTGATACTGGTGTCGAGACAGCAGAAACAGTCGAAGAGGGGCTCGAACTGGCTGACACAGAGACGACAGTGCTGATAACTGAAGGGACGTATGCAGAGCAAATCACAGTTCGGGACACAATAACAGTCGCCGGTGCTGGAGATGTCCATCTCAACGGTAGTGGCGATGGAACTGTCCTCGAAGTGCGGGCTGACAATGTAGCGGTAACTGGCCTGCAAATAGACGGCATCGGGAACGAAACTCCAGGTGCAGCGGCCACCGACGACCACGCACATGGTGGTCATGACCACGACCACGGTGAGGCAGATGAGGACGCCGAATGGGACGAAGATATCGAAGACGATTATGCCTCAGGCAATGCGGGTATTCTCGTCGACAGCGCAGCTGCAGTCTTCATTCAGGACATCACAGTAGAGACGCCCGCGAGCGGAATACTGATGCGAGACAGTCCGGATGCGGTTGTTCGGAACGTCACAGTCGATGGGAATCCGGATTACCTTGATGCGCACATGGGCGTCGTCGCACTGCGGTCACCAGGGATTATTGAGGAGTCGACGTTCAGACAGGGGCTTGATGGCGTCTACACACACCATGCGAACGAAGTGGTCGTCCGGAACAACACGATGGTCGAAAACCGGATGGGCATTCATCTGATGCATACCTCCGATGCACTAGTCGCCAATAACGAGATTTCCGACTCCATTACCGAGGGGATTTTCGTAATGACTGGCCCCCAGAGAAACGGTATCGTCGGTAACGAGATTCAAAACACGCCAACCGGTCTCGACCTCGGCGGTTCCGAATCATATGTTGCTGATAACGTCATTCTCGGCAACGAACTTGGCCTCCAGCTTGATGCAGTATCGACGGTCGTCGAGCACAATGTTATCGCTGAGAACGATTTCGGCGTTGACACGCGTGCAATGCTCCCGACAAACCGCGTCACGGAAAACGACTTTATCGGTAACGGCTATCACGTCGTCGCCAGTACCGGTCCGGAACGCATCTGGACACACGACGAGCGCGGAAACTACTGGGAAGGTGCTGTCGGGACGACGGATGGCGAAACCCTTGAAAAGCCCTACTCCCCGACTGACGCTATCGATGCAGAACTCCATCGCGTTGGTGGAACACCGACGCTTTCACAGGCTCCGGCAATGGATGCGCTAGCCGGCGTTGAAGGCGCAGTCTCTGGCATGCGTGATGGAGAGATAACCGACCGCGCTCCACTATGTAACCCAGTGCATGCGGAATGGTTGGACGAACACGGTTGGAGCGACCGCCAGCCCTCCTGTCCTGCTGAAACGGAGTAACCGACTGATAACCGAGAGCATACTCATGGATGACTGGATATCGAACGAATCGACGAACGAGGCGATGATGAATCAGGTGATGGTCAACGTATGACGAGTACACACGAACAACAGGCAGTGTCCGAGAAAACAACAAACCAATCCGCTGGTGATTCAACGGTCTTACGAGCGACGGATATCGAACACGCTTACGGACAGATTGAGGTTCTTGAAGGAGTCTCCCTCGAACTGCATGAAGGAACCGTTACAGCTCTCATTGGACCAAACGGCTCAGGAAAAACAACCTTCATCAGGGCGCTTGCAGGGTTGCACATACCGACTGCCGGGGAGATTTCATACACCGGTCCCGACAGACCCCGACAGATTGGCTATCTCCCACAACGGCCAGCATTCAGACCGGGACAGACTGTCGAACAGGCCCTGACATTTTATGCTTCACTGGTTGGCCTCTCAGGTGAAAAAGCGCTTTCAGCGCTCGAGACCGTTGGCCTGCTGGATGCGAAAGACCGGGATGTCGACGCGCTTTCGGGTGGGATGAAACGCCTCGTCGGAATCGCACAGGCACGTATCGGGAACCCGCCGGTCGTTATTCTGGACGAACCAGGGAGCGGCCTTGACCCAGAAATGAGCCTCCATATTTTCCAGTCACTAAACGACCTTGCAGCCGATGGAACCGCAATCCTGCTCAGTTCTCACGACCTTGCACTGGTTGAGGAGACGGCCGATACGGTTGTGATGCTGGAAGATGGAAACCTCCTGTATCATGGCTCGCCAACGGAAGTCATTGCGGAAGCCGGTGCAGACTCGCTATTGGATGTATTCCGAGAATCGAGGCAGGCCGAGGCTGGCACCGTCAGTGTTCGCGGGGTGACAAACGATGAGTGAACAAGTTGAAACGGGCGATTCAGGGATGATGGGGCAAACTGAGGAGAGTACTGGGATGGACAAAGCAGTCGTTGAACAGCCGTCTACTGGAGCAATCCTTGCATCATTTGTCCGCCGTGAAATAAACACCGCAATCCTGACAGGGAGTTTTATCGCACTAACCCTGACTGTGTTCGCTGTCGTTATCGGTATCACCCTGGTCGGGAGTGGCTTTTCAGCAGGGTACGTGACGACCGTTATCGAGTTGCTCACACCGCTGCAGTTGCTCGTGCCCGTCGTTGCGTTCGTGCTTGGGTTTAACGCCATCCTCAGTGACCGACGGAGCGGCGAACTCGACGTGTTGCGGACCTATCCTGTGGCTGCGTGGCAGGTCGTTGTCGGCGTGTATCTCGGTCGAGCACTCGGGTTGGTGATTGCCATTGGTGGCCCACTGGTGTTGTTGTTCATCCCAATTGCAACAACTGACACGCCACGACTGCCGATGTATGCCTCCCATACCGGGGCAGATACACCGATTCTGTATCTTCGACTTATCGTCTTGACGCTCCTGTTCGCACTTGTAATGCTTGCAGTTGCGATTGCAGTCTCTGCACTCGTAAGTTCAGCACGAACAGCAGTACTGGGGGTCGGGTTAGGGATACTCCTGATTTTGTTTGGACTTGACCTGGCACTGTCTGCAGGCTTTTCGGTCGGATTTATCAGTGATTCTGCACTGATGTCTTCACTGGCGGTGAGTCCACTGAGCGCGTTTAGAGGACTCGTGCTCGAGATGGCAATCAGTGTGACGGAAGGAACAGGGCCCGACACTGCGTCACCACTCGCCAGTCTCATCGGCCTTGCTGTCTGGGGCGGCGGGTCATTGGTTGTCGCTACGTGGGCGCTCAACTCATAACTGATTCTCAGCAGTCACAGAACAAATCGCACTCTCCGGTAGTTTTATAAAATACTCTGCCTGACATGTGTCCAAGAATGACACACAGGGGTAAAGCAAGCGAGTTATCCAGAAACAACAATCACGACAGTTCTGCGGGCCGGGATAATCAAGGAGTACTGACAGACGGCGGGGAGCGCCGAGATGAAGAGAAACCAGATGAGGGGCACCGAAGGGAACAACCGAACTGGGATGGTCGAAGAGACACGCCAGACGAGCAGTTGCACCCACAGGAGGGGAGTCAAGGTCACGACCCTGGTGAGTATCAAGGGGATGAACGGGAGTATCAACAGGGTCATAGAAACGAAACCCCACAGGAGAGGACAAACCGATATACGGAACCACGAGACGAGTACCAACACGAACAGGGAGGACGGCCCAATCAGCATCACCAGCAACAGCCTAGTGGCTATGACCGATATCAACAGCCACCGCAACAAGGAAGGCAACCACAGGGACGGCAGGGTGGACATCAGCATAATCAGGGGTATCAGCAACCGTCACAGGGAGGTCACCATCAGCCCCACGGCTATCAGCAACCGTCACAGGGAGGTCACCATCAGCCCCACGGCTATCAGCAACAGTCACATGGAGGTCATCAACAACCACGGGGCCATCAGCAACCGCCGCAGGGAGGTCATCAACAAACCCAGACGCATCAACAGCAGCCTCAGGGGCATCACCAACCGCCCAGGCAGACTGAATCAGCTGAAGATGACGGAATCAGTCGACGAAAACTGGTGTTCGGCGGCCTCGGGCTGGCGGGAGCAGGGGCAGGCGGTTGGTACCTTTTTCAACTAATTGGAGAGGATGACCCGGATGCGGTCGCTGAAGATTTCGTCGCAGCTACCGACGATGCAGACTGGGCAGAGGCAAACTCGCTTTTGCATTCAGAGAGCGTTCTGAGCGATGCCTCAGAAGTAGTTGGAATTATGGGCCAAGCCAGCGGTGCTGGGCCGATTCTGGATTTTGCTATCGACGAACTCGATATCTCAGCTTCAAATAGCCAGGTTGTGCGTGAGGAGGATGAACAGGCGGTTGTCGAACTCACTGTGACAGTTGATGTGCCGGTCGTCAGTGACCTCAGTATCGACCTCGAATTTGAGATGCAAACAGATGATGGGGACTGGCGGGTGTATAATATTGGACTGGCCTGACAAGCGCAATACTCTCTTTGAGCGGCTTTCCTAGGAACCCAACGCAGCGAGCAGTTCGTCGGTAATCTCGTCCTCTTGGTAGAGTTCGCCGCCATGGTCGCCAGCGAACGACTCAGCATCTCCTGTCTCTGCGAATCCGATAATTGACGAACCCATCGCTCCCTGAACGTCACTATCGACAACGAACGTCAGTTCGTCCGTCGGGGCAAAGGCATCTGCTTCGATGTGCTCTGAAATGAATGTTGCACCCCCTTCCTCAATGAATTCGTACTCAACCGACGAGTAATCTGTTCCGTAGCTTCCAACCGGTTCGAACCCTTGTCCGTCCTGGTAGTGGATAAACTGATACATACACAGACTACTACAGAACCACGCAACGCCATCCTCTCGGTCCTCAACTGCTTGTGGTGTGTCGTCCAGATAGAACGATTGGCCAACAGGACCATGGTGGCTGTTGATGACCATATTACACTCGTCACAGTGATGCTCATCGCCATCTAGCGAGATTGGGTCAGGGGCCTCTTCATCATCACCGAGACAGCCGGCAAGTCCACCTACCGCGCCAGCTACAAGCGTCCCAAGAACGACTCGTCTCGTCGGATATCTGCTCGCATGACTGCGCTCAACCATACCTCTTCTAGCCAGTATCAGCACAAAGCCCCTCTGGTGTATCCATCGAATAATTCACACAGTATGTCCTACTGTCTTGCAACCGCAACTGTCGCAACCGCCAGTGAGCCAACCAGCCACGAGAGAAGACCAACCGTGCTCATAATGGGGGAGGCTTGCTGCAGGTCAGTCTGCACTGCCGTTGAGAGCACTGTCTCGAAAACAAGACCGCGATAGGCACTGGTTGGTGAGACAGAGAGCACAGTCGTTAGCCAGCCATCCCCGATTGTGCCACCAGCAACCCCCCTGAGAATGAGCAGGTCAAGACCGATGACGACCAGTGCAAAGATGACAAGAGCAAAAACGAGAGCGCTTCGCTGAGTGCTTGCAAGCGCCGAAACGGCGATAGTCATGGCAAGGACGACCAGTCCAAACAGGAGCGTCAAAGCGATAAAGCGGATAAATATGAGGGGAGAATCGACCCCCTGATGGGTTGCCAGAAACGTCGGCGCATCCGGTGA
>LKMJ01001942.1_pt1 | contig 18668 bp, 26 predicted proteins | sample 643391 | NCBI WGS metagenome assembly LKMJ01 (sample SAMN04112250, study PRJNA286221) | soda lake metagenome | biome: soda lake; feature: Kulunda Steppe; material: water; isolation source: sample PL-Br10 brine of Picturesque Lake | place: Russia: Kulunda steppe | collected 2010-07 | reverse complement strand
TGGACTGTGTTGTGCATGCCTCAGAACTGGTGTTCGCAAACTGGAGTTCGCAAAGTTTAATTGCTTTTGGCCACCCCTCGCAAAGATTCAAAGTTCGCAAAAAAATTATTAAATTAATTTAGACCCCTCGCAATAAACCTCCCTCGCAGTAAAAAGCCGTCGGTACGGTATATGTCAGTTGGATGGAAGTTGGGGGGCTAGTTGGGCTTCCCCAGACCCCCCTGGCCCTGCTTCTGTTTTTGCCAGATCAATTCGACGATGTATACGTAAAAATCGAATTATGCACGAATTTTACCGTGGGGACCTCCCAAACCGGCGCTGTTTACATCCTTGCAAGCCAATTGGCGCAAGGTGTCGACAGGGACGTCCCTATGCTGAGCAATTTTTAAGTTGCTCCCATATAGGATGCCAGCCTTTTGTGCCACTTCAGCTCTCTGTAGCACACTCTTAGCCGCAGCCTTGACATCGTATGATGGAATGCTTTTCGTCCCAAGGTGGAGTCTCTCTCCAGCAGAGGACAGACACAAAGGATGGAAAGCTGGTTAGTGCCTTCATTCGAATCTGCAGATGCTTTCTCTTCCTCGTGTTCACAGATTAGAGCAATCTTACAGAGCTCCACACAACACTGATTCTACTTTACCCAATGCTCCTCTTCTTCAATGGTTTGGCTGCCACGCCGTTTGCCCCCTTCAGAGTCAAGCTTCTATTCCTCCATGCCGCTCTGCATCTTTCTAATGGTAGTCCTCTCAGTCTTGTCTAGACAGTATGGGGAGAGATGGATTACCAAAACTGAGTCCCGCAGTTGTTGCTCAGCCAGATACAAGCAACTAACTAGCCAACTTCGAAGTTGGTTGAATTCAGTTTGACAACAATTCATCGCCGACTATGAATCGTCTTGACAGCCTGCATAACTTTTTCTTTCTTTCCTAAGCAACCATTCGTTCAATGCTACAAAGATCATAAGTAGAAGTAGCATGATAAATAACTCACAAAGAGCACATGACTCTTTCAGAACCCTCCTGACCCCACTCATGACCCTCTTTCTAGTATGATGGTGGGTCCCACGAAAAAGAAAAGAAAAGAAGAACTACGTAGGCAGTAAACACTCCCTACATCAGCTAAGGAAAAGGAGACACATTGGTTCAAAGCCGTGAGTCTCCTCCACCATGGAAAAGGAAGAACTAGTGAGGAGCTGGAGGGTTACAAGCCGCCCCCTGCTCCAGGGGGTTACACCAGATAATGATGTGAAACTCTTCCTTGATTCTCGCAAACAGGGGTATACCTGTTGCGTAGTCTTTTCTTCAAGTTGGGCGTAAGGGGGCAATGACTACAGCCTGCCAAGAAGGCAAAAGTTTCAAGGCCACGGCTGCTTCAAAGCCACTCATCTCGCACACATGGAGTACATTATCCTTGACTTCCAGGTTATGCAGCTAAATCGGTCTGTAACCGGTCCTTGCTAGGCAAACTTATCTGCCATTACCAGACAATACAGTTGGCCGGAGATCCCCAGTCCTCTCTTTGGATCGCCTACCAGTGACGGTGGATCCTCTGGAGGACTGCTGCCAGACACAGCGGTGCTTGCACCAGACACATTAATTACTTATTGGCTGTCAATGACCAGCAAACTCAATGTAGCATTCACTGCATACCCTGTTCGGGTATGCGAAACTGTACCGATGAACAGGCTGGCGAAAAACCACAACTTGAAATCTTTAAACGTCAAGGAGAGGGCAGGATTGAACAAATTTGACATTGTGGAAGGGCCTCGCTTCAGGTGAGCACTCAATGAGTTGTCCAGAAAGATGCTTGAGCTGGAATATCGACCAGGCAGCCATTCATGACCACAACATTTCAGAATAGCCTCTGACTCAGATGTCTTCAAAAACAAAGGAATCGCCTTTAGCTTTCATGGCTGTGGAAATGGCCTTCATAGTTGCTGGACACACCTCTCAAAAGCTTTTGAGCCTTCTGTTAAGTTCCAAGCATTTGCACGACAAGCGGCGGCATTTTGGGTGGTAAGCTCCTACACACAGACAGCAGCAGTCGCACTACAATGCCAGGCAGTCTGAAAAAGCTCCACCCACAAACTGGCATAAGTTTTCATTTCAACTCCACCATCGGTCACTTCATCACAACAAACACACGTTCCTCTCATCACACTCCACTGCTCTCTGTACCCTCATCATTCTTAAGACACCTGAGCTGGTCATATCCTCAAAGGCAAGCATTCTTTTATTGGCCCAGAGCTTATGCAGCCAGGTCTCGCGAACTTGAATCATGTCAAACTGGAAACAGCCCCTTCTTCTGCAAGGCCTTCTGCATTGCTTGCTCGAAAGGGATGCAATGCCCCTGGAGAAAAGAGTGTTGACGTGAACAGCATTAAGTGAGGTGTGCTTGAAGTCTGTAAACAAATATGTAAATTGCGATGAGTTGTCAGTGATGACCCTCTGCAAGCAAGCAAACAAGGCAGCTTACAAAGCAGGAAAAAAGGGCATGCTCTCAAAAATGAAAACAAAAGGCCTCGGGACACAACATCAAAGTTGCACTACTCAGCCCAGGCATTGCCGAGGAATGTTCGCTCCGGACCTCTGGAGATGCGCATGTGAAAATGCTGGCTAGACTGGGAAGAGACTGGATCACCAAAACAACCCTTCAGGCTCCTGCCTGCTGCTGGCTGCAATCGTGGCTCACCTGCCCTACGTGTGATATGCCAGTCTTGTACAGCTTGGTGTAACATTTTTTGTGCTCTTCTGCTTCCGGAATGGCGTGCTTCTCGGCAAAACATGTTAGCAAGGATTGCTGCAAATTTTTGCAGGCTATCTCTCTCTCTGTTTCTGCAAGCAAGGACACGCACAAATTCAAAACGTAAATCTTTGAAGATTTTGCTGGAACTCGGGCAGCATACAAGGAAAGCGTGCATGCGATAATGGCGCCCATCAACACCTGCAAATTTGCACACTTTTTAAGTGTGAAGGGTTACAAGAAGATACATGCACACTCATGGCAGTGACGCATGCCTTGAGTGCTTTGAGCAGTGAGTTGGCGTCAGAGCTGTCAAGTGTATCATGGGCGTCACCATGTGGTTTACATACAGCGTTGGGAATTTATCCTCACCAGGGTATGCCCTCCTGCAGCCTTCCAGCGCTGTGACAAACATGCTGCACCTCTTCTTTTCCTTTGTGATTTCCTCGTCACTCAATTTGCTCATAGAAAACCCCCACACCATCCTGTGCCAAGTTTCAGCCTGTCAGGGGAATTGGAAGATACCTATTGTTGGGTCGAGGATCGTTTCCCTTTAAATGCTAAGCAACGATGAGAAGAGAATAGACGACCAGAGACAACCGAAAAACTAGAGACACAGGCAGGATAGACATAAGATAATATCCAGATATTGTGACAGGTCTGCCTTCACTACAGTTTATCACAGAGACAGGTCTGGTTCCAACACATATAGAATCGATGTATATTAAATAATAAATCCATTAATCTAGAAGTTAAAAAACTCTGTACTTTTTGAAAAGCTGTTTCACTCCGAGAGGATGTCCTCCATCGATTACGACAGCATAAAATAAAAATTCTTTGTCATTTTCTTCAAGTTGATGTTATTTTACCAGAAAGTTTGGATGACTTGAGTTTCCTTTCGGCCGACCATGCCCCCACCCACTTACACGCCATCTGCCGTCCAAGGACAGGGCTTATCTGCAGTCAAGCAAGAGCTGCTTCCGACGCAAGCAACCTTATGCAACACGAACCCGTCTGAACGCCGTTCCGGGCTCCCTGCTTCCGGGCTGAAGGACACTCCTTCTCCTAGTATGCTTCAGCTGCTGGGTGAGGAGCAGTTCCTCCGCGTGAGAAGCCTCATGATGGCCCAGCAGCGCACCTTTGTGCAGCAGGTAAACTCCCGCCCCTGGTACACCCAGGGTTTCCTAGCTGGGCAACGCGTCTGCCTATCAGCTGCTGGAGGTCGCTGCTGCCGTTAAGCGAGCCTAGGTGCCGTGCTCTTCAAGTGTGATTAACATGGGAGCCCTGATGCGCTTTCAAAGCTTGCTTCAAATTATTGACCTGCCCTGTGTGCTCGCAGTTGTATGAACTGCACAAGCTGAACCAGTTGCAGAAGCTCCTGTCCTTTGAGGTTTTGGGCTACGAGCAGGGTGTTGGTACGTCTCCTCACCAGCAGCAAGACACGCCCATGCCCGAGGCATATCCCCCCCTGCTGTCGGGCGAGCAGGCGGCAGTTCGCAAATACCCAGCGCAGCTGGTGGCTCCTATGACTGGCGTGTGCACTTCTGCCCAAGAGGAAGTGGATACCAACCAGGACGGGGCCTGGGTGGGACAGCACCTGCTGCCTCAGGTGACAGCAGATCTGAATGCTGAACTGACGCTGTGCGTGAAATGCTCTGGGGCTGGGTCGGCTAGTCGACCTTGGCTAGCGTTTGCCGGCCAGCATGTGCACCTTGTCATGTGAGACTGGGTGGATCTTTTGTGCAGGCTGTGGGCCAACCTTCTAGTGAGCAAAGCAGCCATGCGGCACGGGTCCTCAGTGCAACAGGAATGGTGTACGGGCCATTTTGCTCATGGTATGCACAAGAGCATGGCCATGCACGTGCACATGCACGAGCATGCATAATACTGAATCAGAGCTTTGAGCAAGCGCCTGCAGCTCACCCTCATGTGCGCCTGCACGCAATCGCACGACAGGGTGCGCGTCTCGCCACCGTGCCCCCCATGCAGCACCACCATCACCACCTCCAGTACCACCATCACCAGCACCACCACCACCAGCACCACGAGCACCACCACGGCCATCGTAGCAGCGTCCTGCACCACACAAAGCGCACCACGCAGCAGCCCAACACTAGCTTCCGCGCAGCCCAGAAGTCCAGCACCCCCCAGTTCCCGGGACCTAACGACGGGCCGGCTGAGGAGGCAGCTGTCGCCCCCGCCCCCCCGCCCGCCTCCGCCACTGCTGCTGTCACCCACCCCACAAGCATCTGCCATCTCCGCAACATCCCCAGCGCGCTGCGCACCAAGGTGGCGGGTGGCACAAGCGGCAGCAACGAGGCTACCACCGCCACAGCCTCCGCCCCGCACAGCGGGCCGCTCCCCGTGCCCTCTGCATCCCTCTTTCCCATGAGTCACAGCATATGGCTTGGTGGAGGCAGTGGCTGTGATGTTGCCGCGGGCGCAGGTCCCAAGCCTGCCAGCAGCTGGCCTGCCACTCCCTACCTGCCTGTTGCGCCGCTGGTGCTGTCTGGAGTCGGCAGGTGTGGCGTCTCAGAGCAGGGGCCAGAGGGGCTGGTGTGCCCCGTGCCCAGCAAGCCAGAGGCGGCGGCAGGCGGCAGCAACGAGGTGCGGTCGCAGCCTTTGGAGCGGGTGCAGCGGCAGTTGGGGCGCGACAACAGCGGGTGCGAGCACAGCGTGCAGCAGCCGGAGGCGTCCCGCCTCTGCAAGTCCATGGCCTCGTGGCACGCGCTCCTTTTTGACAAGGTGCGCCTTGGCATCTGGTTGTAGGGCCTGCTTGGGGCCTGCAGCTGCACAGACAAGGCGCTGTGTAACGCGCAGCATCCCAGCCTCCGCCCGCCCTTCCTACTCCTGGGCGTGCTACACACCTCTGGACATGCGCAGCGTTTCACTGATTTGCAAACGCCAATGACCTGCAAGAGCCAATGACCTGCAAGAGCCCTCCCCTTATTGAGCCACAGGAGCCCGGTCTCCTGGGCCTCAGCCGTGCTCCCTAGCTGCCTGCTCTCCCCCCTCTCCCTTGCCTCCAGCCCTCGCACGCCTCCTCCCTCATGCGGCTGACAAGCATGGGCCCTGTTTCAATGTGTGTACGCCTGTGTGCAGCGCCCTCAGTGTCCTGCCTGCCTGCGCTGTCATGTCCCCTCGGCTGCAGAGTGGCCGCGGTGCGCCGGGCCACGCCAAGGTGCAGCAGCACCAGCAGCAGCAGTGCGCCAGTGCGCCCAACCTGCGGCCTGCTTGGGACTCTGCCGTCCTCAATGACCCAAAGGTGTGGCATGCACGCGCCCAGCAGGCCCCTCACTTCCGCCTAATGCCTCAGAGGGCGGCATCGCCGCACACGCCCAAGCCCTGCATGCAAGCATGTGCTTAGCAGCAGCCCCCCTCCCCGCCCCTCCCATTGATGTTCAGCGCACACGTGCAGCCGCAGCTGCGGGCAGCTGCAGAGACAGGGGGGAGGGGGAGGGGGCATGGTGCTGGGGCTGTGCTCCCATGCTGGTGCACGTGCTTGCAAGCTTGTGCGCATGCCCCCCCATAGCACGTGTGCACCACAGTCTTCACGCCCGCACAAGTGCGCACAGGCTGCACAGCTAAGGCACACTCAGCATGCGCTTGTGCCTACACCCACCGTGCAGGCACACGCGTTCCGCCCTACCCGCTCCTCCCCGGGCATGCGCCGTCTCCCCTCCTCATCCACCCTGTGCACCGACTTGCGCGGCCCTGCGGTGCGCGCCGCCACCCAGCTGCCTGCGGGCACAGGGTGTATGCCGAAGGCCGCGACTGCGTCGCCACCCGGGGGCGACTTGGTGATGCAGGAGGGGAGTAGGGCGCGGCTTGCAGAGGATGCCGCCGACGCTGCCGAGGCGGGCGCAGCCCCCGCTGCTGGTGGGGGTGTGGGCGTGCTGCAGCGGGACACGCCTGCAACGTGCATGGACGTGTTCTCCACGGGCCTTTACGCGGCCGCTGCAGGCGCTGTGCCCTCGGGCCCCGCAGCGGTAGCAGCAGCAGCCGGGGCGGCCGCCGCGGGCGGGGGCTTGCGCGGCGCGGCGAGCGCGTTCCGGCGGCCCCATTCTTTTTCAGGGCATGGCGCGGGTGCGAATGGGGGGGGACCGCTGGCTGCGGCGCCCGCCCTGCGCTCCCGGCACTCTAGCCCCCCTGCAGCAGGTGCGTGTGCGTACTTACCCTGCTGGGCGTGTATGGGCCTGCATGTATGCATGCGTTTGTGCCCTGTGCGTGCGTTGGAGGGAGGAGGGAGGATGAGGGGGCGGCTGTGTTTGTGTGGAGGGGCATGGTGGGCATGTGGGCATGTCTACGAGCACTGTGTACCATCGGCTTGGGTGAGGGAATGCTTCACCTTGTACGTAGCTTGAAAAGCGTGAAATTTTGCTGTCAGATGCATGCACTTGGGCGTATGTCCTACGCATCTTCTAGTCGGGAGCAGCCAACGTGTGTTGGCTGCACGCAAGGATGCATGTGCACCATACATACACACACGTACACACGCGCGCGTACGCGCATGCATGCACCTGCGAGCACATACGCACGCACTTGCGCCTGCGCCCATATGCAGAGGGTGGCCCGCCCGAGCCCAGCAACCCTGCAGGCATGGCCACCAGCACCTGGCGGCCGGCGCACCCTGAGGCAGCCGGCGTGGCCGCCACCCTGTTCCCCTATGCCGCCCACCAGCAGCAGCAGCAGCAGCTCCAGCAGCAGCAGGCCATGGACATGACAGGCCTGGGCCTGGGCCTGGGCGACTGTAATAGGCCCGTTGCATCCGCGCCCACGCACCTGCAGCACTGGTGTGTGGCTGTGGGTGTGAGCAGGGCCTCCGCGCATGCAAGTGTGTTTGGGATGGGGGGAGGGGGGCGCTTGCGGGCGGCCCCGGTACTGCGCGAGCCCTGGGTGCAGGGGCTGTAGCTGTGCAGCGGACCTGCGGGCCTGCGGCCTCCAGCACCAATCACTAACGTGACAGGTTGCTGGGAACAGTACACGTGTGCTGTATTGCTGCCGATGTGTGTGTTAGTTAGCAAAATACACAGGGTGTGCGGTTTTCAGCGACCCTACGCCCGTGCAAGCGCGGGCTCTGCATCTCCTTGGATGCGTCAGACAAACTCCCTCCCCATCTCGGAATCACCCGCAGCCTGACCCGCTGTTGCTCCTGCACGTCTTGTCACCCACAGCACAGGGGCTCAATCTGACGCCCCATGGCGACATGCACTCACACACACATTTAAGCCATGCGCCCACACATTTAAGCCATGCGCCCACACATCGCGGCCATGCGCCCACACATCGCGGCCATGTGCCCACACTCTGTGGCCTCGCCCTCACACATTGTATGGCTTAAAATGGGCACTGCAAAACGGAGTGACACACAAGCAAGCTCAGTATGAGCCCAGACAGCCCAGGTCAAGGGTGTCAATTACAAGCATTGCACTCGGGGGATTGTTCTAAAAAGCATTGCACTCGGGGGACTGTTCTAAAAAGCATTGCACCCGGGGGACTGTTCTAAAAAGCATTGCACCCGGGGGACTGTTCTAAAAAGCATTGCACGAAGGTCCGGAGCTCATGCCTGCACCTGCGTCATGTCAGGGGCACAGGCAGGCCAGAGGTCCAGCTGCGGCCTAGACCCGCGCCTAAGAAAGGCTCAACAGCAGCACAGGGCCTCGTGGACCCAGTGCGTCATGGCAATGGGCTTGCGCGCAGGTGCGGAGGGGAGGCGTCTACAGCCGGCAACGGGGCCGCTGCTGCACCTGCACAGCACATGCAGCCTGCAGCGTCGGAGGGCGTTCAGGCAGCAGGGGCATCTGCGGCGGCTGCAGCTGCGGCTGCTGCAGCAAGCCTTGACCTAGGGATTGCAAGGTGAGGAAATTGGGGGCGGCGTCAGCAGCAGCAGCAGCAGCAGCGTTGGATCTGGCTGGCTTGGAGGTTGGGGCTGTGAAGAGGCATGTGTTGTGTGATTTAGAGCACACTACATGCTGCTGCGGCAGATGCTGCTGCTTGCCGGGGCATGCAGCTTTGCAAAATGCGGCAGCTTCTTTATGTCGGAGGGCTACTGCGCCAGCGCGCACCAACTTGATGCCTCATGGGACACATGCACGCACGCACACGCACACACACGCACACACGCACACGCACGCACGCACGCGCGCACACACACACACACAAGCAGCCTGGCATAATTGCATGAAAGCCGGGTTGTGCTTGCATGGCACAGAGGTCGCTTCGTCGTGCCAGCGCCTGACTTACGCGCTTGCACACACGTTCGAATGCACAATCGCCTCTTCGCTGGGATGGTGTCTCGCATGCAACATCTGTACTCAAATACACATGTTTTGGCGCCAGTGCAATTGCCCTGCTCCCGCGCGCTTGCATTCTTTTACTTCTGCACCGTCCAGAACTCAGCAATGCCGCAAAAATGGTATTACCGTGCCCCCTTTTTCCGCTGCACCGGTTGGTGCACCATTGGCCGTCCCTGGCTCCGCACGCTAGCAGCCCATAGGGTTAAGGGTTAGGGTTAGGGTTAGGCTAGCAGTGCTCAGCTCAAAAGTGAGCCGACTCAGCGCTCAGCCTGCAGTCAGGGCTCCTCGTCGGTGTCTGCCAGCGCGCCAGGCCGCACGCAGTGTGTGGGTTTGGTTCACACCAGCATGGTAGATGTGGGGGCAAGCAGTGAGTGAATGAAACAAGGAGGTGCTGCTCCCAGGCAGGGCAGCCCCTTCAACCCACCAGGGCTGCGCCTGCAACCCACCATCTCTGTGGTGAGAGGGTCTGTGCACCTTTTTGTGGTAGGGCCTTTTGTCGTGCAGTGGTTGCCGTGGGCATGTGTGCCCCGCGCACTTGCACTGCTGCATGTTTGGCCGATGCCTGGTGTTGGCCCGATGCCTAGTGCGCGGGCGGGCTTCATCTGTGCGGGTGCGCCGCAGTGATTCTTTCAAGGTATTTGGAAAACCTTGGTTTCATGTCTCACCCCAAAATGCCAATCCTGAAAATCTGGGTTTCATGCCTTTTTTACATCTACTGGCCCAGCCTGCCGGGAGGCTGCATAAACCGTGTAATAAGGTTGAAAATACATTTTGAAAATGCATTTTTGGCCAACTTAGCCTTTGCAGTCCAGCTCATGCCCCACTTGCATTGTTGTGTGTATCCCCTTACCCCCAAACAAAATGCCCAACCAATGTCCTTTGTCCAAACAAGTCGTTCAACCCCACTCTTTCATCTAATCTACTAATTCATTCCATGGCGCTTCTTCACACTGAGCCATTCCCCAATGGCAGCTGAGTATTGGAAGGACTCTAGGCTGAACTCAGACTTGAACCCCTGAGCGCAGCAGGTCATGTGCTGCTGCTGTAGCCTGTTGCGCTAAGGGTTCCTCAGGTACTTCATGGTGCTGAACATGCGCTCGTCTTCCACTGAGCCTAGCACCATTACCATCACCAGCTCCGCCAACTTTAAAAATTCCCCAAACAGCAGGCGTCCCCCTAAGCGCTCTACCTCCTGCCAGAACTCCTTTGCAGAGGGGAAAGGGAGGGGGGGGCTGTCTTCTGGCTCATCATCTGAGTCATCACTGCTCCTGGCTGTGTTAGGGTTTGCATCCTATGCTGCTTTTGCTGCTGGTCGCCTTGCAGCCCTTGCATCCCTCTCAAGAGCTTTGTTGGGGTGGGGGAGGGGGGTGCGCTGGTGGGACTGTCCCTCTGGGGGCTCCTGCTGAAACCACTTGGCCTTGAACTTGTTGGTGGCACCAGCAGATCCCAATGCTTGCAAGTTTGCCCCATCACTCTTACCCTTTGGGACTCTCGGCTTTTTGGTCGGGTTGTTTAAATTTCTTTGATTGTCACTATTGTAAATTATAAATGTCAGGAAAACTTTGGGTTTCGAAGGTGCTCTGAGGGCCATCTAAGGGCCCTCGAAGGGCCAAAATGACCCCTTCAAAAGAAGGACCAGACAACCCCCAGAGTCAATTTCATGTCGATTGGAAAAGCTGAAAAATTCAGGTCTCATGTCAATTGACATGGTATGTCGGGTTAAAAGAATCACTGGTGCACCGGCTGCGCCTGGCACACAGAAAGTCATGTGGAATCCACACAGTGGCTCATGTGAAAACCGCACAGAGGCTCATGTGAAATCCACACAGAGGCTCATGTGAAAACCGCACAGAGGCTCATGTGAAATCCACACAGAGGCTCATGTAAAATCCACACAGAGGCTCATGTGAGATTGTGGGCTCAGTGGGTGATGGCGTTTCTCCTGGGCTGCTGTGGACTCCTGTGGACGCCCCCGTCAAGTCGTTTGTTTGAACGCACTGTGCATGGGGTGTGAGGCCTGCACAGCACGGTACAGCCCCACGGCAAGGCACGCGCATTATGCCGCTGTGCACTCGGTCGGACGTGCAGGAAGCGCACCCGGCTGGAGGGCGGCCGGAGCAGTTACGATACAGTGGTCAGCCAGCAGCAGCAGCAGCAGCAGCAGCAGCAGCAGCAGCAGCAGCAGCAGGAAAAGCCATCGGCCTTTCAGGTGTGGGTGGGCTCGGCCTTCCTTGCAGGGCGCAAGCGCTTGCATGGCTTGCATGGCTTGCATGGCTTGCATGGCTTCCGCGGGCATTCCTCTGCCGCCCTCCTCCTGTGGCATATGGTGCTTTCCCCACCACCATCACCACCACCACCGCGCATGCATATGGTGTAGTGAACACGCAATATGGTACACCCCCGCCCATGCGGCATTGTACACATGCACTGGCTCGCGCGACATGGCACACCCGCACTCACTCACACGATATGGTGCACACGCATCCTCATATGGAAGGGCACACCTGCTCACCATGCTGAGCAACGCAGGAAGCAAGGGTAGGGGATGGAGTGGAGTCCCGGGCGCAGTGGGCTTGTTGTGGCACGCACAAGCAGTGGCCCTCCAGTCTTGGGCGCTGCATGCACAGTGCTCTATCGAGCTCTAAATGGAGTGCGCACCATCCGAACCAACCTTGGCTGCGAGGCCGCCCAGGTGGTTGGACTGCGGAGTGTTGGACAATAAAGAGGGATTTGCTGGAGAGGTGGTGCGGTGCGCGCAGTCATGGGCCCCCTGTCACAGGCATGGGCCCCCTGTCACAGGCATGGGCCCCCTGTCACAGGCATGCGCACAAACGGGCGCACTCTCATTCAAAAGCCATCTGCAGCGCCGCGATTCTTGGCAGCTAATGCGTGCACGTGCCCGCCCCTGCTGTGCGTGCACCGCACTTACGCAGGTGGTGGTTACTCGCAGGGCGCGCAGCAAGCGCGGCAGCAACAATCGTGTGTCTGGGGAGTCAGTGTGCTCCGACAGCTCCCACAACTACCAGGTGAGGCGGCTGCTGCCTCGGGGGAGGGATCCAAGATGTGCATGTTGAGAGCCTGCCGCTCAGGAACCCACTGCAGCCAGCAGCAGCTGGTAGGCAGCAGCTGATGATGAGGGGGCGCTCTTGCACACACAAGCTTGGAGGTGCAGCCCGTGGGGTGCTGCAGCAGTGTGCAAGTTGCGCTCCTCCCTTGAGCCCGCGCTGACCTTGCTGCTGGCAGGTATTGACTTGATGCGTTGTGGGGCAGTGCTGGAGGTGGTTGGTTCTTGGTGCTCAACCTGCCTGCTGGCGGTTGTGCTTGCCTCTGTTGCGCCCAGGCTGCCAGCCGGATTGCGGGCAGCGGCAACGCGGGCTACGTGCACAACAGCGGCCGTGGCAGCCTGGACACCATTGGCAACTGCGCCGGCAGCGTGCGCAGCAACAATGGCGGCGGCGGCGGCTCGGTGCTTGACACGGGTGCACATGCCGCGGAGGAGAGCATGGAAGGCGGCGGGGGCGTGAGCTTCCGGTCGCCCGTGTCGCACCACCTGCACGCGCCGCGGCAGCAGCGGCCTGGGCCTGCGCGGTGCTTGTCGCGTACAGGGGGGGGCATGACGGTGAGGCGCGCGCATGGCAGTGTGGACAGCAGCTTAGGATTGTCTGAGGGCATAGGTGTGTGAGGAGGCGGTCAGAAGGGGGGGGCGGCATGGGGTTGAGGGCAAGGGCGTACAAGTGAGGGATTAGATTGCACACTGGCTCCCCCTGATGCGTGCGCTGCTGTAGCTGGTTGCCGTCAGAGTTAGCAAGCATGCGTGGGTGCGCGCACCACCCATATAACTTGGGCCAGCTGACAACAGGCATGGACATGCACGCTGCTTGCAAAGTGGCTGTGAGCAGGAGTATGCGTGCTTTGTGGACACTGTGTTTTGTCGTGGACACGCACGCTGCTGTGGCTGTGAGCAGGACTGTGTTTTGCTATTTGCACTGTTGGCTCAAGGAAGGGCGCGTGGTGTGGGCAAGGTAGTGCAACCCAGCATGCTGCCTGATGCTGTCCCAACAAGTCGGAGCGCATGCACCTGCATGCACAGGCCAGCCAAGCACGCACGCGCACACATGCACGCACACACATGCAAGCCTGCTCACGTTCAGACACACACGCACGCACGCGAGCTCACAGGCGCCTCCTGCACACGCTTGCACACGCTTGCACACGTCCTCCTGCACACGCCTGCACACGCTTGCACACGCCTGCACACGTGCAGGCGGCGGCCAAGGCAGGCCCGCAGGACAAGGGCGGCCACAGCGCCAAGCGGGACGCGTCTAAGCTGCATGGCTCGCCGGCAGCGGCGGGGGCAGGCGGCGGCAGAGCGGACAGGGCTGACCCTGATGCGCTCCCGGGTGAGGGCGTGGACCAGTCCGCGGCGGGCATCTTGCTGGCGCTGTCCTCTGGCGGCACATTCTGAGCACAGGCAGCACGTTCTGAGCACAGGCGGCCATCGTACAAATAGCACATTCTGAGCACAGGCGGCCATCGTACAGGCGGCCCACAATCTGAGCACACGCGGCCATCGTACGAGCGGCCCACGATCTGAGCACACGCGGCCATCGTACAGGCGGCCCACGTTCTGAGCACAGGCGGCCATCGTACAGGCAGCACGTGCTGAGCACTGTGTGAAAAGGCGGCCATTATGCAGGTGCCTGGTGGCTGTGGGGGCCCCAGGTGGGCGCTGCGTGTGCTCGGGCAGAGGCGGCCCCTGCAAGGCCGCACGCAGCCCCCCTGTCAGTAACGCACAGTAGCACCCATCGCACTGCGACGATCCCGGCCAGCGCACGCTCGGCTGCGGGACTCACGCAGGCCACCCCACTCAGGCGCCAGGCTGCGCTATGTGACTGCCAGGAGCTACTGCACGTGGTGGCGGCGGCGGCGGCGGCGGTGGTGGTGGTGGTGCTCAAGCAGAAGCCCCCAGCTGTACTTAGTATGTTCAGTGGTGGTGGTGGTGGTGGTGGTGCTCAAGCAGTCCTTTTTTTCTCTGCTTCTTGTGGCCTCTGCACACCCGTCTGTTCCCACACTCATATGAAGTGCTATGTATGATGAAAGCGCAATGTATGAAACCTAATCCTTGGACAGCTGGGCACCTTGACGCTGTAGGCATGCATGTGCTTGGGCATGTGTGAGCTAGGTTGGATAGATTTGGAGCATAGGGGATGGGCAGCTTGTGGCAATGCTTGCCCATTGAACATGGTATGGATTTGCAAGCATGAGCGCAAGATGAGTTGGCTCTCCCTGTCTGACTGCGGAATTTTTTGTGCTGGTGTGCTGGGTCTGACCAATTTTGAGGGGAGTTCGAAGCAGGCGGAAAATTTTGCGAGCACTGGGATGCATACAACACGTGGATGTGCTCTCCTGTAGGGGGCTTGACCCAGCAAGGTCGACCTTGGAAGCGCATCGAAAGCCACAGGTCCAGTCAAGCGCGGAATCCAAGCCGGTAGACTGCCCTGTGTCTGCTGCATGTAATAAAACAGGGTGCACGAGAGCCGTGCTGCTCTCCCCTTGTGCGCGTGGTGCTTGAGGATTTGTGCTGTGTGCGGTGCCTTGGGAAGCCTGGGGTGCACAAGAGCAGTGCTGCTCTAACAAGAGCCGTGCTGCTCTCCCCACGTGTGCGTGGTGCTTGGGTTTGTGCTATAAGTGGTGGCTTGGGAAGTCTCGTTGTGATTTGCTCCTTGAACTCCCAAGTCACTCTGAACCTGCAGCAGTCAGCCTGGAGCTTAGGCCGCTGCCTGTACACTTAATGCACATGTTTTTACACAATTGTGTACCTCACTTGGCCTATTACTGACCGCAGCATTATCATGTTTGTAGGATTATTATTATTGATCAACTGCTCCATCATGGTGTCTTTGCTGTATGAAGACAAGCTTTTGTGCAAATTTATTTGTCAACACTTGTGCTTTGGTATGGAGCAGGCAAAGGTTGCAAAGCCGTGCTGCAAGGGTTGTAATGTACAATGACTCATCTATAATATACGACGACTCAGCTATGAAAGTTGTGTGGAACTAATCAGCCCGGAACACCCTCTAACAATCTGCAATGGTATGAACAACTACAGAGGGTATGCGAGGTGGCCAATGGCTCCCTCTCCACTCATACACCCCCACGACCCCTAAAATATGTCTCAGCGCTATCTTTCAAAGATAGTTGTTAACATGCTAAACATTAGCTCATTCAGCGCACAACAAAATGATGAAGTTCTCACTGACACCTATCACATTTCCTAGGATAGTTGAGTTACAAGACCTAGGATAGAGGCTCACTCCAGGGGGATAGGCAATGGAGTCATAGATATCTGCGCGAAAACGGCAGCCCTCGGACCCTCAGGCCACGAGGTGATCCTACCTAATCCTGAGCTAATTACAACTAGTTCTGGGTCTCAGGTCCATTTCAGATCCTGCCTGCGCAAGGTTTAAGGTTTAAAGAATAAGCCATCAGTCAACAAGTGCGACTGCAAGGCTGCATGTCAAAAGTACGTTAGAAGAGTAGTTGTTTGTTGTAGCAAACTGCTGTACCCGGTGGTGAAGGGCCTTAAGAAAAAAAACATAGAAAGGGATTTTTAGGCACTTGGTCACGTCTTACGCCGCAGGTAAGAAGTATGTTCACACTCTCAAAAAATTTAGACTGCTTATCAGCATGAAAGCCAAGGGGGGAGCCGCTAAGACAGTCATCAAAGCTAACACACTGAGGTCACCGGCGGAAAGGCAGGCAAAAAAGAGGTAAACTACCCAAGGGTCCTCCCCTCAAGATAGTCAAGATGGTTTCCAATTTACAAGTTTACAAGTTTGACCTTCAGCCAGGTAGTTTGACTGTTCAGGTTGCTGGTGAAGCAGCCACCAGCCATACAGAAAACATCCATACGCTCTGAGATGGTTTCCAGGATCTTGCTAACTTTTAAGATAAACATACATCCCATCTGCACCAAAATTATACAAACTGGGCCTAGCTAACACTACTAGCTCCTGCCAGACCAAAAAAGCAATACTTTCTGAAAAGTATGAAGAGCAGCCTTTTAGAGCAGACCTCGACATTAAAGAAAATAACAGTCTGTTTTCACCATGCAAATATTAAGCATCTTGCCCCCCGGGGGCAAGCCCCCGCCATATACTTACACAGGGCCTGTGTAATACAGGCAATTATTGTTAGTAAAAAGGTATTCACACGGTGTTGTTCATTAACCACCTTCCTTAATTCACGCCTCGGGTGTATCCTGAGTGCGTAGCTTTTCCTTTCATTATTGCTGGCCTGGCCTTGGACGTCCAAGTCGACTGACATGGGATGAAGAAAGAAAGAAAGAAAGGAAGGAAGGAAGCAAGGAAGACAATACCATCAGGGATTGCCCCGGTGGCATTGCACCGTTGTTTAAGAGGGTGAAGGAAAATGATTCAGGGTCAGGAGGGTTTTGGCCAATAGGCCTAGGCCTTGGACGGATACCCATGGGATAAACATGCGTCTGCCCTACTTAAGTCTCCGAATGAAGACTTACGGTGACATGAACCGCTCTGTGCTAATGATTTTGCACCTTATGGAGTGAATCTATGCTCCAGTCAGTGAGGCCTTTGTAGAGTGTTTTCACATTTTTGGTATAATGAAACGGGTTGAATCGTCAAATTCTCGGCAGTGTGAGGGTTGGAGGGATGCAATTATCAATACAAATGTATCGACCAGATCTGGCAAATGAAACGGGTTGAATAGAGGTAGATTGGATTACTATAGTACGTAGTCAACAGAAATATTCTAAAGACTTTTTAAAAATCCCTACAAGTTTGCAACACACCATGACACACGGTCCACGCAACCGAGCGAGCAAGGGGGACGCATCGAACCCTCATCACGAGTCAGGCAGCCACTCCTCGTGGATGGAGCACCAAGCAGGCACCAAGTCCCACCACCATCAGGCAATCTACCAGCTATGGGGCTCTTACTTAGCCTTTCCTTTCTTATTGTGATTATGACAAATGTCCAGGGAGTCCAGTCGACAGCTCCTGAATAAATCAGACACGCTTTTGTCTGACTCGTTTGTTTGCACATGTACACAGGGCTTGTCCCACCTCTCGGATCCCCAGTATCAAGGCCGCACAAGTATCCCTCCTGTGGGTTCTCTGAACCTCAAATATGTCAAGTTTGGGCAATCGCCGCATAACTATCCAGTTGTCATAGCTCTTGCCCATTGCAAACCACCCAGATCACTAAATGCTTGGTTATCTACATGACCAGGCGATGAAGGATGACAGGACATTAATCAATTCCAAATGACAAAACATTGTCCTTGCCTTGCAACTGCATCAAAGGAATCTGCTTGACGCTGTGGAGTGCTTGCATCGGTGCTGTTGCTCAATAATTGCACCAGGGCCAGGCTGGCAAAAATGACATGACCAAGGAGCTACGTTGTCTACAAAGTTTGGGGGTGAAGCCCTTGCTTTGTTTTAAATTCAGCCGTAGGGCCTTCCATTTGACCTAAGCATGCATACCTAATTCAAGTATGATCGGGCATAAACGGAAGCATGCTTAGCTAAGCTCTGCTGAACATGTCTCAAATTTGTGTTGTAGTCATGTGTATGTGCTTGTGTGTGCATGTGTATGTTGTGTGTTTGTGTGTGTGTGTGTGTGCGCCAAAACCCCTGTATTTGGCCACAGCTCTACCTTATCCGTCATCGTGTGGATGCCCCAGGCCAATGCAGACAAGATGATTGAGGAATCCAGAGACATCCCAGGCGTAGAAGATACAGGCAAGCTCAACGCAACCGAGCAGGGGCAGGCCCACCATTGGGGTGACAAAAAGTAAGTACGCACCATTACCACTGGTACATATTAAGTCATAAGGATGACAAATCAACCTTTCTTTCAGTTGGTGTGCACGAGCAAGCCTGCCTAAATTGGTAATTGTGAAAGGTGCTTATGAAAAAGTCCTGAAACTTGCCCAAACCGGATTGCATCTCAATCCTTGCTCCACAGATACAAGATGACCAACCAGCTGCCAGATCAGTGGTCGTCACAGCAACCAGACCGTTGAGGAGGAAGCCGCCTTGTCTTCATAACTGAGGCAGCAAGTCCAGCCTTCATTTGTTGAATGGAGATATCCATTCAAATAACCAAACATACATATGTTTGGTTGTTGATCTGGGTGCAGATCCTGGTGAATAGGTAGGTAGGACCTAGTACTTCTATTTGAAGTGTTCGCTGTACTAGATGAACCACTTCAGGCATCAACTTTATTGCATTGAAAACCCAATTATGTACATACATACATGTAAAACCAGTATTTGGCCCATGATTGTAAAATCAGTGGTCCATTGCTCATGATGATATCATGCATAGTATGTAAATACAATATGTATGTATGTAAATACAATATGTATGTATGCAAATACAATAAGTACATATGCGAATACAATATGTAAATAACCCAAAGATGAAAAATCTGATTCAGTATTGTGGCTGGTCATCCCCAACACTGGGTCACCCCATTCCTATGCAAAAGTGGTCAGCAAGCTCGCAACACCATATCTCGGCACACACCCCACCGCTTTGGATGATTTTTTTATTGTTGGCCTGCGCTTGTTTGTGCCGTCGCGCTCA
>LKMJ01001941.1_pt1 | contig 18674 bp, 18 predicted proteins | sample 643391 | NCBI WGS metagenome assembly LKMJ01 (sample SAMN04112250, study PRJNA286221) | soda lake metagenome | biome: soda lake; feature: Kulunda Steppe; material: water; isolation source: sample PL-Br10 brine of Picturesque Lake | place: Russia: Kulunda steppe | collected 2010-07 | reverse complement strand
GGATCAACCGCCCCGAATCCTCTGACGCCAACCACTCCAACGCTTCTGCAACCTCGAACGGCGACCGAAGCACTGCGTCCAGCACTGACACTGCACCCCGCGTCACACGTAACCCCTTTCGAGCTAACACACGCGACACCGCAACCGCAACCTCTTCACGACCTGCCTCACGAACCCCAACTCGTAGCTGGAACTCCGGCGCATCCTCATGCACCGCGTTCTCATTTTGTCGTTCCAACCGAGCAACAAGCATATCACGCAACCGCATGCCACTCCCACCACGAATCACAACCGACCCAACAAGCGACGCGAACGGGTCAGCCGCATCCACATCCACACTAAACGACGCCGCACGCTTCTCGGAACGCTCCTCGAACAATTGCCTATACACCGTAAACGACTCGTAATTCGCTTGAATCAACATCGCATGCGTCATCGACTCCGACAACTCAGTAAGCTTCTCAGAATTCACTCCCGTAGGAACACGCACATCGCGCACCAACTCAACCCCTGCCGCATCCAACAAATGCACAACAGAGCCAGCAAGTCCGTGCGCATCACGCAAAATCCGTCCGACAAACGCTCTCCGACTATCATACTCACCGTACTCATTGTTTTGCAACCGTCGCGTCAGCTCAGCAATATCCTCCCCCCATGACACTAACATATCCCTGAACGCTCCAGCATCATTCAATACCTCGTCGGTCAAGTACCCAATGTGCCGAGCGTTCCGGAGGATCGGTCCTGGAACATCATCAAGCAAGTTCTCAATCCCGAACGCGCCCAATACATTATCGATAAACACAGCGCTTGATAGCGCAATCGAGGACCCGACCACGTAATCGAGTGGGTTTGTTGCGTGCGTCGAAACAATCACTTCGTCCGCTTCATCATTAACGCTCACGAACCGGTCAGAACTCGACATGTCGTCTACCGGAGACGCAACTATGCATACGTCATCGCCACCAGCCGCGCACGCCATCACTGCATCCTGCGTCGACCGGCTCATCCACCGCGTCTGATACAGCAACTGCTCGCTCTCCGCCTCGTCAATATCCATATCATCCGGCACAAACTGCTCCATCTCCGCATCAGTCACGTCACCCTCACCAGCAGTGTCATTGTTCGTGCCGTGATCGGTGTCGCTGATGTCGTTGTTTTCAGGAGTGGTGACTGCATCATCGATACTCTCAGTCCCACCGGTTGTAACTGTCTCAAGAGTTCCCTGCTCACCGAACACACGATTCAACTCGTCAAGGAGCGCTTCACCGCTCGGCAACAACGCCGCCTTCCGCGTGTTCTTCCCGCCGTACACGTCGACAACACCAAGCTCGTGTAACTTTGACACCGCTTTCCGAACACTCGATTTCGCACGCTGCACCTGACCGTACAATTCATGATACGATAACGTCCCGTCCGGCGCATCACCGAGTTTCCGCACCACGTCAACCGGTGTCGTCCCAGCGTCCAACTCCACCATCGCTTCACCCACCACTTCGTCAACTTCTGAATCACGTCCAGGCGTCGACAGTCGTGGCAGTGCCTCGCGGTGCCGGGATTGCAACCACGCTGTCGTCACGCGAGCGTTCCGCGCAGCAACCACGCGAACGCTGAACGCTGTTCCAAGCACGTTCAACAGCTTAAGCGTGCGTTCCTGCTGCTCACGCGTGAACTGCTCGTTAAACTCTACGTGATCGAACTCGACCGTCACAACACCCGACTCACCCTCTTCGGTGTCAGTGTTGGACGTGAGGAGGTCAGCGAGCGCGTACACGTCTTGCGTGGTACTGGTCCCGGTTCCAGCGTACCGGACAAACCGTAGTAACTCCGCAACGAAAAACGATTGTCGTGACTGCATTCCCGGCGTCTCGTACGACCGGGCTGTGTTCACGAGCAAGTCAAGGTACTCTGCTTTCCCCGCCCGGTTCTGAATCCCGAACTCGTCTCGTAACCACGCTTTATGCTTGTCTGCAACCTCGCTCTCGCTCACAAACTCCCGCTCGAACACGACTTCCGACCCGGTTTCGTCGCACTTAACGACAACGTCACGCACTCCGTCACCCGCCTCGATCTCTTCGGCGAGCTCGTCACGAATCCGGTCGTGCGACCTGTGAATCGTTTTCAAGAACTGGTGTTGAACACGCTCGTGTGATAGTAACTGCTTCCAGACGCCTGCAACCGTGTCCACACCGTTAATCACGACTGGCCCACGCTTACACCCACCAATAACCCGGTCATCACCCTCGTCTGTGTTCCCGGCTGCGTTCTCGGTGTCGGTGTCGTCGTGGGTGTCGGGGATGTTGTTGTATTTCGTGGAGAGTGAGTGTTGGTCGGTGACGTGCACTCCGAGTTGCTCACTGCCGTCACGTTTTGATTTCGGAGTTCGAGTGGTAGAACGCGTGTTCCGGTGCTCACGTTCAGCGTGCTCTCCAGCACGCGAGAGCAAGCGACCAGTGACAGCGTTTTGTTTCCTTGTCATGGTTGATTACCTGGCCACACCGCGGTCCCAGGGAACGACATACGCATTTGACGCGACACGAGGACACGTGTCACATGGGTAATCCCAGCCAGTTACTGAATGCCTTCTTTGTTGTTATACTTTGTAACTCCATCTTTATAAACTGGGGCTTTGATATCCAAGAAAAAATCAGGAAACAATTAAAAAGTATATTTGAGCCCTCGCATTACACACTCCCAAACACGACCCCACAAACCACCACTTCCCACACAAACCCACAACACACCGGCCACGACAACCCATACCACCCAACTCAATAACGCAATCAAATCACTCACCTACTTCAACCATCATCTAATCCAGCGCACACAACACTCCGCCCGCAACACCCTGCGCACCATCCACAACACTGGTGCTGCAGTTGTCTCAGGAGTGGTGCTGCATCATCGACCTCTTGGAAGCGGAGCTGTTGCTGTGCCGAGCTGGTCGCCGTAGCTGTCGCGGTGCTGTGACGGGGCGGTGCGGTTGCCTGTGGAGAGGTCCCTGCCGAGTCAGGCGGTTGGGTTACACGTCTCTGTCGGAGATTCTTTGGGGGGTTACGAACGCAGTCAAAACTTGGTTTCCTACGAACACTGAAACAAGTGATTACAGCACCGTTGAGTGTTGTACTACGCGGCTAAGACTTTCGTTGAAACTCGCTGTAGTTTTCGATATCCTTCGTAACACTTCGGAGTTTTGCGAGTGACGAGTAGTGGTGAGTGCCGAGTGTACGTGTTGTCGACGTATTATTCACGCGATCACTTGTGATCTCTGCTCACTCTCACGTTCGGTGACGTCGTCGGTTGCTTGTTTTCGGCTACACGTGGTACCTGTATTGCACTGGTAATTCGATACTCACGAACGCAACTCTCGTTCAAGAAACCACCGTGGCGTATCTTACTCGCCTCGAGGCTTCGGATGAACTGGGGCAATGTACTGACTCCAGAACTCCCCGTTTGAACTGCCCTTAAGATAGTAGTACCCGCGCCCGTCTATAACATTCACAGTGACTGTTCCAGCGCCTGCGGGTACGCCCGCTTTCTCGTACGCGTCTTTGAGTTCCTCTTCCCACTCGTCGTCAGTGTACTGGTCTGGTGTCTCATTTTCTGGAACAGCTTCTTGCTCGGCGAGCTTGAGTTTATACTCGTGTTCTCTGTACTCTACGAGATCGTCAATGTACTCGTGGATAGCGTGAAGGGTGCGTGTGTCTTGCTTTGGGAGTCCGTTGCGAATGTATTTTGGTGCGTTCGCCGGCGGCACTGGTTCAGTGACTGGTGGTGGATTATTACTGGAATCCTTGTCGTCATTGATATCGTGAGCGGGCATGCTAACCAAGTCGTGTTCATATTACTCAGTGTTTTTGGTTAGTCTTCATGCTCTCAAATAACTCTGTGCTCTGTTGTGCGCGTTTGAGTTGGTGAGAAGAAGCTATACACGCACTGCTCCCGCTTGCAGCCACTGTCTCCTATCAGCTCGTAAATTGTGACAAAGCGGAGAGATTGTTCGAGGCATTTTGGCTTATCGCACGCTGAAGCAGATTATACAATTCTATCCGAAACGCTTAGCGATTGAGATTACTTATCGTGCTTCCGCCAAGCATGAGTGGTAACGACGACTCAGCATCCAGTTGTCCGCTTCGCGTTTTAATACTCTGATCTTTCTGAAGAACTTCTGGTTCGTGCTTCGCTGGGTGGTCGTAGCCCGCCTACAGCGGGGCAGGCGCGACCTGCCCGAAGAGTTCACGTTCAACACTTTCTCTGACTGGATCAGACACGCATTGGAAGAGGAATTAGGGCGAGTGGGGAGATCGAGATGAACGGCGTCGGTGTACCAGAAGCCTACACACTGGCCGCGGGCTGAGCCACCCCTCGGCCTCGGGTGTGGTTCTCCTGAGCTACAGTTTCCGCCTCTGGCGGCTTTATCATATCTCCCAGGTTCGCTTCTTGATTTGTGAACGCTATTTATTTCTTCACAAATCAACCACGAAGCGTCTGGTCCTATGGAGTATGACTCAGCATCGCTCAGGAAATATCGCTCGGGAAGTACCGACATTTCAACTGCGATTCTTGTGCAAAAACTACCCGTATTGTATGGTCAACTGTACTTCCTCTGAAACACCCATTAGCAAGTTTGGGAGCTTGTCATGCAAGTCATCGTCATCTATCCTGTGTGTTGGGCCTGATACACTAAATGCACCAATTGTTTTTCCAAATACGCCGTTTACTGCAACTCCAATCGCTCTTTGTTTATTTATGCGTTCTTGATTGTTAACTGCATATCCTTCCTTTTGAATTTGACCTAGATTTGTCCTCAATTCGGCTTCACTTGTCAATGTGTTATCTGTATATTGGGTTAAGGTAATCTCATTCAATATTTCCTCTACCTTATTTTGGTCATAACTTGCTAAGATAGCCTTCCCAGCTGCTGTTGAATGTAAATCAACTATTTTACCTGGTCGGACATCTGTCTTTACTGCCTTTTCGCCAACAGTTTCTGCAAAGAGGTACACTGCTTTATTATTGTGTTCAATAATGAATTGTGCTCGTTCCCCTGTCTCTTGGGCAATGTATTTTACTTTTGATTCTATCAGTGGATATACTTCGTTATTATATAAGAAGCTACCACTAAAATAGAGAAATTTCGGTCCTATTTTATATTTATCTCCCTCTTTTTGTACTAACCCGTGGTCCAACAATGTTGAAAGATGTGCGTGTACCGTGCTGTCTGGGATCTTCAGTTTTTTACTCAATTCGGAAATTCTAGCGCCGTTTTTCTCTACTAATGCATTGAGAATCCGCATACTCTTGTTAATTGTTTCCATGCCACTGAATTATTGCACCTGCTATATAAAGTTCATCAATACAGGATAAGATATAATGCATATTGTTTCATGTACCTATTACGGCTAACACTAAAACAACTATCTAAGTGTAGCTTCAAGCGTAGTCTCGCTAGTTTCTCGGCTCTACTGGATAGAGCTGGCGTAATTTGATACGCGCGTCATCAGTGGTAAATTGCCAGTCAATAGGCCGATCAACCGAATTGTGACGATGTTGCCACGCAGCGACCTCCGCTCGGAGGGTAGCTGCGTCATAGATATGCCGGTGAAGACACTGGCGTTTGAGGACGCCAATCTTAATCTCGGCCATATTCTGCCAACTTCCTCGCTTCGGAGTATAGTGGAACTCGAATCGATCAAGATACACTTTCGCTTGCTCCGGTGGGAAGAAATCGTAGAAAGCAGCCGGTTTGTACATATTGAGTTGATCCATCACAACCCGGATGCAGTCTGCATCCGGGTAGTGAACATCCGCCAACTCAACCATCCGGTCAATACACTCTGTCGTCCGTCGTCTCTCCGTAACTTCGACGGCTACCCAGCTAGTCAACGGTTCGGTGGTGATGTGGAGTCGCTGTTTTCCGCTGCGTTTGCAACGGTGATCGACACGAGCGGATCGTGTTCATCCCCACGAAGTGCCTTACTGGATTCGTCAAAACAGATGATTGGACGTGCTTCGTCGTATGGTTCGTGGTTTCCATGTATATTGGATTTTAAATATACGGTTACTAACAGCAGATGTTTTGACCATATCTGGGGCATTTTTTGTATCAACCTCTTCTGCACTCAGAAGTGGAACATCTGTTATCGCATCTGAAAGATGCTGATAGCCAAAGATCCGGTTTCATCATACTGGATTGAATTTACAGTGAGGGATGTTGATAATGCCCTAATGAATCAAAATATGCTTTTGTTGCTCTCCGTTCTGTTCTTTCGACATCTGCAACCAGAAGCTTTTCTTCACCAATTACTGGCCCTGCTTTGACAATACCCGCTGGGTTGACGATCATGCTCCCTCCTGCTGCCATATTAAATTCAGTCAGCTCGGGATACCCTTCAACAGGCATTTCCATATATGGGGAGGCTGACACTACGAAGGACTGCGTTTCAAAAGCATACTGTCTAACAGCAGGATAAATATCACAGGTTTCTATTGCTTCATGTGACTCAGCCTTTGTACGATTACATGGGTTTCCATGTTGTTCCCAAAAACCAGGCCATACCGCTGCATGAATTTCTTCACCCTTACTTTGAAGTTCGGACCGTAATATCGGAAGGTGTGTTTCATAACATATTGTCCCCCCAAGCGTGGCTATCCCTGCATCAAACGTTTTGATATCTTCTTTTTTCCCTCTTCCCCATATCGCTCTTTCGTGATGGGTAGGCATTAGTTTTCGACGAGTGCCTAATATTGTCCCATCAGCATCAACAAATAGCAATGAATTGTATAGCGAATTACTCCCCTTCTTACTGTCGAACTCTGTTACACCAATAATAACTGCTGTATTCGCCTTAGAGGCAGCATCACTGATGGGTTGAGTATCTTCTTCAGTAAACTGCATACTATTGTTTTGCAACTCCAACATCAATTCATTCCAGCGAGATAGATCGCTACAACCTCTCCAATATGGATAACCTGGAATGAACGTCTCTGGAAAGACAACTACGTCTGAAGATTTTCGACCTGCTTCTAGAATCCATTTACATGCTTTATCGATTGTTGCTTCCTTATCATGGTATACTGGAGCAGCTTGTGCTGCTGCTAGGGTTATTTTCTCTTTCACAATTGCATCTAGTATTGATTGTATTTATGATTTACTCACACCACAAAAATATTTAATATACAAATATTATGCAGGGTATTATTCTACTTCAACCACTACACACGCGCCCGATTGTATAATCTATTGAAAATCAATTTTTGAGCTATATTGTGGATGGATGTAAAGCATACTTGCGCAAATAGCTAACTATTTAACCCATCAACTAAATCTGGTAATGTATGTCGGATAACGACAGAGGAATACCTAGAAGAACAGTACTTGGAACTATGGGAGCAGCTGTTACCACTGCCTCTCTCGCAGGTTGTGTAGGTGAGGGTGAAGAGGGTAGTATGAGTGCCACTTGGGGAGGCGCATCTTCACAAGAAACAGATTGTCTGGATTGTATCCATCCACAACCTGTGTTTGAAATCCCTGATCGAGTAAATAATGATGATGCAGATGTTGAAATTGAATATATCGGTGGTGGTGAGCTGTGTGCTGAGGGTGACTGTGGTGAACAGCTTATCCAAGGTAACTACTCACTAACTCAGAATTCAATTACTAATGCAACTAATTGGTTCGATGAGTTAGATGTATTCACACCTGCTTACACTGTTCCCGTTGAAGACAGTGGATCGATCAACCAAGGCGGGGTAGCGGATATGTTGTACAGTCCTGATGTCTTGGAAGAATTCTGGGTCCCTTTCGCAAATCAATATGGCATTTTACCTTTTGCACTTGGCACACCTGAATTACGAGTAATTTGGATGTCTAATGAATGGGACGATACTGTAAGATCTCCTGAAGATATTGAGGGTGCTGAAATCAGAAGAACTCCATCACAAAACGAAGCCGAAGTTATTGAGGCATGGGGTGCCGAATCAGTCGACATAACTTGGGAAGAAAACGTTCAGGGTATGGAATCTGGTGTTGTTGATGGTTTCGTTAGTTGGGCCAGTGTCAATTTTGCTGCCGGAGCTGCTGATGTCACTTCACAGGCAGTTATCACAAACCATATGGTTGGTTTGAGGATGTCTTGGGTCGATGTTGGATGGCTACAATCACTTGATGATGCATCTTTGGAAAGTGTTGCACGTCATAGTAAAGAGGTCTCAGAAGAACTTGTTCAACTTGTCCCAACTGTCCTTGACAACATGGGACAGGACCCAAACCAAGATTTGAATGGGTCTGAATATGACAGCAATGATATCTCGGTGACTTTCCTTGATGAAGACGAAATGGATGCTTGGAAGTCACCTGTTAGGGCAGATGAAAATCCAGAATTATACGCAGATTCTATTTCAGCTGCTGAAGAGATGGCCTCGCCAGGAGTGTTCGATACAATTCTTGAGGCAGCTCAGAACCCATCAGATGTTGAGGATTACGAATTTGAGGCTTGGTGGGATGACATTCTAGATCAAATCGAGATTTAGATTTATGTCCACTATTTTCGATAGAGAGCCGGCAGTATTGGGTAAATTGCTGAAAAACAACCTAGAGATCTACCTAGCAACCGCTATCATGATCTTCTATGTATCACTTATCACAGTCAATACTACACTACGATTGCTAGATCTCCCGTCTACACCTCTCGGACAAGAGGTTATTATCGGCGCATTCGTTTGGGCTGTTTGGTTGAGTGCTGCTTACGGCATTAAGACTGGTGAACACCTTCGATTTACGTCTATAGCTGCTAAATTATCTGACAAGAAGCTGTATTTAGTACTATTGCTGGAGTGGATCGCTTGGATAACTTTGGCAGTTATCGTGTTCTATTACTCCTCACAAACTTTACAATTCTATATTGACACTGGTTCTACGATCACTGGGACATCTATACCTGTCTACTTGATCAGAGCCTCAGTCCCGGTTGGTATGTTGCTAGTGATCTTCCGAACGTTAGAACAGGCTTATGAAACTACTGTTAGGTTCCGTCATGGAGAACCAATCTCTGAATTCATTTCCCCAGAAAATTAATAATGTCGTTAATCGCAATCACTCTTTCACCGGTCGAAGTCACAATAGTGGTAACGATAATCGCAGTGATCATGTTCCTAATCGGGATCAACATATTCCTTGTTTTCGGGATTTGGTCAATATTGTTTGCCACCTTCACCACAGGGTTCGAGTATGGTACGTTCTCAGTTGCGTTTTTTGAGCAGATGAATAGCTTTCCTCTTGCTGCTATTCCACCATTCATCGCTGTAGGTGTCTTATTAAATTATACTGCGATGTCTGATGAGATCATTGATTTTTCCAAATCTATCGGAGGCTGGTTACCAGGAGCTGTAGGGAACACATCGATTGTTACTAGCGGTATTTTCTCTTCTATCTCTGGGTCTAATCCTGCTACTACGGCTGCAATTGGTGAAGCTATGCTGGACGATCTAATTGATGACGGTTACTCACCCGAATTTGCTGCTGCAACAATCGCTGCTGGTGGAACTGTGGGTGTCATTATTCCCCCAAGTATTATGATGATTTTGTATGGTGTTACATTTAATGTCTCGGTAACTAGTCTGTTTTTGGCCGGCATTATTCCCGGTATAGCGATGGTATTCTGCTTAATGTTTGTTTGCTCCTTAATATCGTTCAGGTCATCAATGAAAAATGAGTATAAATTTGACATTGTTGAGTCGATTTACGCATTTTGGAATATAAAAAACACTTTGTTTACAATTATATTGTTACTTGGTGGCATATTCTCAGGAATATTCACACCTTCTGAGTCGGCGAGCATAGCAACTGCATATATTATCTTTTCTAACTTTGTTCTTGGAAGAATGTCTGCTGCTGATGCTCTATCAAGCTTCCGACGAGCCATGGAGCTTACCGGAGTCATTCTCCCATTACTAGTAACTGCGATCATGGTGCAGCAAGGCTTGTCATACCTTGGGCTTCAGGACGCTATTGGGTCTGCTGTGGCTGGTCTTGGATCTCCGGCCTTGATCATCGTTGTGATGTCTATAATCCTTCTAATTACTGGGATGACTCTATCTTCTGTTCCAAACATGATTATTACGGCTCCCATGCTGGCACCAGCTGCTAACGCACTCGGACTGTCACCACTCATGTGGGGAGTCATCTTCTTGATGAACGATGCAATAGGCTTTATCACGCCACCTTACGGCATTAATCTGTACGTTGCGAGCAGAGTATCTGGTATTGACTACATAGAAATTGCTAAGGCCGCTTTACCCTACCTGTTCGCTCTGTATTCTCTATGGCTAATATTCCTGCTATTCCCAGAAATAAATATCTTAGCTAGCTAAAATGATTGCCAATCGACTTAGTGGTGTTATTTTAGTACTTTCTGCATCCATAGCTGGTATTACATTTCCGTTTTTGGGGACTCACCTCCACAACTACATCCCAGTCTTTGTCATGTACTTGATTTACGTATCTCTTGCTGACATTAAAAACCTCAACGTGATTTCTCAGTCTAAGTCAAGCCTGATTCTACTGTCTCTGTTAATCTCTTATCTTCTGTTACCCGTGATTGGTATCAATACAGCTAATCAAATCTTACATACGCACATCATAATCGGATTTACTATAGCTTTATTAGCCCCAACAACTGCCGGTAGCGCAATCATCTGGAGTAAACTATCAGGAGCAAATGTTGCTTTAACAACCGTTACGTCTGTCGTTTCTATAGTATTGTCACCTATCATTACCCCGGCGTTGTTATATCTTTATCTGGGATCTCAGGGATCTCTTCCATTTCAATCTCTATTGCTTGAATTATTTTTTGTCATCACAGGTGGTATTATCCTAGCATTGATTCTCCCAGACAGGTTGTCTCGATCAAGGTTTTTCTCTCCTTCTGCCAAAGCAACTATATTCATAATAATCTACGCCTCTGTAAGCGATATCACAATCAGTGATGTGGTTATTACAGAATTTGTGCATGTTTTATTCTTCTCTGTATTCTTACTTCTATTAGGAGCCATACTGGTTGATGCGTTTAGGAGAGTCTATAATTTGAGTCTGCACGATGCTATCCCAATATATCTAACCAGTAACTTACAAAATTTGGGCATCGCTATTGTTATCGGAACCGGCTTTGGAAATAGCCTAGTTATGTTAACAATAATATCTTATTTTGTTTGCCAACAATTGTGTGGGGCTATTATCGCAGATGTAACTAGTGAATATCAGCTTGAATAATAGGTGCTACTTTCGTTTATTCATATGTCTGTGTGTTCTATTCACGATTAGTCGACCAAACATTAGTATTGATATTGTTTGGCCAAGTTATAGTTGTATGGACATCGAAATTCTCCTATTTGATGGGTTTGATGAACTTGATGCTATCGCTCCTTATGAGGTCTTTCAGCTTGCAAGTCAGAAGTCCCAGATCGATGTACAGCTCGTAACATTTGACTCGGTCGAACAGGTCACAGCTAGGAATGGTCTTTGTATTGTACCAGATGGGACTGTTACAACAGATCAAGACTTACTGTTAATCCCCGGTGGCGGATGGAATAACTCGGATGTGGCTGGTGTCCGTCGTGAGTACGAATCGGGAGATCTACCAAGATTAATCGCTGAACAGTTTGAATCTGGCACAACGATTGTGTCTATCTGTACTGGATCATTTCTCTTAGCAAAAGCAGGTATAATCGATACAACCCCCGTAGCGACCCATCACACTGCTCATGAAGATCTTCAACAAATGGGGTTTGACGTACGTGATGATCGATTTATTGATGATGGAAACATCCTAATGGCTAGTGGCATTACATCTGGATTTGATCTTGCACTCCATATTGTTGAACGCTATTTTGGTAGTGATTTGTCTGATAGTATCGCCCAAGAATTAGAGTATGACATAGTAAAATAAATCATCTAAATGACTAACTCTCTCAAATTAAACCCAATCTACATTTGTCTGAACCTGATTAAAATAGGATAACAATAGTCTAATAATCGTCCGATTCGTTTGTGTAATTGATGGTTAATACAGTCCATTCAGACATAGATGAGAAAGTAGCAATTGTGACTGGTGCATCGTCAGGAATAGGAGAAGCAACTGCTCATACGCTTGCAACGCTTGGGGCTAGTGTTGTCCTTGCAGCACGTAGAAAGACTGAACTTGAAGCATTAGCCAAAGAAATAGAATCAAATGGTGGAGAGGCACTGGTTGTTCAGACAGATGTTTCTCACGAAGAGGATATTGATGAGCTTATTGAAACCACGTTAAGTAAATTCGGTCATATTGATATCCTTGTGAATAACGCTGGGGTGATGCTACTCGAACGGATAGATCAAGCCAGTCGTGATAATTTCCAACAAATGGTCGATGTTAATTTATTAGGGGTAATGAATCTGATCCACGCTACCCTCCCACATATGCAAAACCAAGAGGGTGGTCATATTGTTAATATTTCGTCAGCAGCTGGGCGGCGAACAAGTCCAAAAAGTTCTGTTTATAATGCAACAAAGTTTGGTGTTAATGCTTTTACTGATGCTCTTCGAAAAGAGGTTACTACCGAAGGTATTCGCACGACGCTTATCGAGCCTGGTATTGTAGATACTGAACTTCAGGAGCATATACCAGATGAAGAAGTCAAAGAACAGCTCAATGAACGTATAAATGATTCGATGACACCTCTCAAAAGTGAAGACATTGCAAATGCGATTGCATATGCTGTGTCTCAACCAGCGCATGTTAATCTGAATGAGATGCTTATCCGGCCCACAGATCAAATAAGGTGATAATATCTCATATGAACACTAAGTTTCTGTGCCAGTCAACCAGATAATATATGATGTACTGACCTATGCAAAGAGATAATGTTGTTCTATTTCTATATGTTACATGGTCTGAATAATGGCAGGAATCATTGAACCGTTAATGAAAGAGACTCTTTGGAGCGAGTTGGAATCTCGAGGCTTTTCTGTTTATGGAGAAGTCACCCTTCCAGGATCTGGGCAGATCGACTTGTATGTAATCACTCCAAATGGGAACCGATGGGGTATCGAGGTTAAAAACCACTGGAATATGATCGCTTGGAGTGATCGTGATCGTGATCTTGGTACGAACGTGCCCGATCCAAGCGATACATTTACTCGGAATAAACTCCAGAAACTTGCTAACCAACTCAATCGATACAGGGAATCTGGTTATTGTGATATGATGTATGTCGCTACACAAGGACCTGAACCCCTTATTGCGTCGATCAAGGATGAAAACCGTGGTGGATTCTTATTCTCTAAATGGGATGAGGAAGACCCTCCAGATTATGTTGGAGCGATCAGAGTACCGCCTTTTGCGTTGGGGGCCGTTAAACGACAACAGCAACTACCCTATGACTTTGACACACCCCGTGAAATTAAAATCACACACCATCCCGAACGGCTCACAGATACTCGGCCGTCGACTGCCACTCCCGATCTACCACCTTCCATTGGCTCGATTGGTGATAAAATCGATCTACAACGCGAATCTGATCTTGCGCACGTCGTTTGGCATTCGATCAATGAAAATACCCCATCACCAGTTCTCCGCGAGCCAGTAATCCCGAGACAGGATAGCAAAAATCCACAAAACCCCGATATAATGCATTTTAGTGGGCTTGCAAACCCATCTAGAGTTTATAACAAAAATAACCCCGGAATAAGATATGGTAACACTGAGTCTAATTCTGAACTTTCCAGTGAACCGTCAAAAAAGAAAAACCCACCTTATTTCGATGTTGTTGCTATTGAAATCAAATTGGATCTGTCTACAAAATCTCAGACTGCTTATCAACTCAGAAGATACCTCAATTCGGGTGGGTTAACACAACTGTACCTTTGCTTGCCATCTAACTCCGTGGATGAAGGTAAACAGTTTTTGTCAGAGTATTCGGATAGACTTGCTGATGTTGGCCTGTTAGTATACCGTCCTGATCTAAACGGACTAGCAGCAGTACGTAAAGCTTCACGCCGCAAACTAGAATATCCATACGTGGAGCTTGGGACAAACAATTATGGTGTCTGTGAAGTCGGATGGGGGCTTGCTTGGACAGCTAAGAACGATATGCTCCTACCGGTGTGGGACCAGCGTAATATGGAAGCTAGGTATGTAGGACCAGATCCCACTGACAGAGATCTTTCCGATCTAGATTGGAGTGATGATGCACTCAACGCAGATGGGTACGATGACCCAGATAACAGTCTCACATTTGTTGAGTGCACATCGTGCGATTCCGTTGTACAGGTCGATATAACCAGAGAACTTTGTCCAGAATGTAACCGACCGGTGATTAGGCGTCTCACATCCCCAAAAGTGAGAAAGGTGGGAACTGATAAATATAACAACAGTGTCTGGACGAAGATAACAGAATAGTCCTGGATGAGGGGTATTACAACTCCTCGTTGTCCAAATCAAGTTCTTCACGTAAATCTTCGTCATTTCGGAGTACTGTACGGAAGAATGCTGTGTAGAAATCCCAGTGCTTGTCTAGTTCTTCTTCATGCTCAACTCGGAATCTGTATTCTAATTCTTTGAACAATTGGTGGGTTTCTTCTTTCACTTCAGGTGGAACGTAGATGTTTATATTCTCATACAGATCTGTGAGTGCCCCATTTTCTTTGTCGGGATTGGGATACTGCCCTTCTTCGATCCCACCGACCACTACTGATCCACTACCCGATTGCTCATCAGAATCTGGATTATCTGTTGATTCTGTTTCTGACGTTTCTAACGTTCCCGATGTTTCCGAAGTTTCTGACTGCTCGACCTCATCCTCAGATAGAGTCTCTTCTTTCCCATCTACTTCGGGCCCCTCGACTTCTTCTACGGATTCACTGCCTTTGATGCCAAATGCTTTTGCTGAATCCGGTGCAGATTCTGCTGTCTTTTCCATTGCTTCGTCCATATCCATTTTCAGTTCACCTCCGCTGCCTCACGAATATCTTCTGGAGTCATCGAGGTCGCTGTGGGTACGTCCAATCCGTAGGACGGCGGAATTGTTTTGTCGAGAACCAGCTGGACAATCTCGTCGAAAACAGGTAGCTGATCATTTTTTAGGGCTTCCTTGTGAGTGTAGATCGATCCCTGTTGCCATTTGGCTCGGTCGAATGAGGCCCTGTCGTCTACTTTCACAAGAGGCTGCGTGTTCTCCTCGCACCAGGATATTACCTTCTTTTTTTCGTTCGTTAGTTTCGTGGAGTTGTACTTCAGTGCATACGCGAGGTAGTTGATATCCATATCGTGCATCATTCCAAGCACTTTGAGCGTCTCCCATTGATCACGCATGGAGAAGATCGTCTCTGACTCTGGTTTCACTGGGACGATCACATTCCCATCCGCTGTGATTGCGTTTTTCGTGTATGCACTCAGATCCGGGGGGCAATCACAGACAACGTAGTGGTAATCTTTCTCGACTTTTTCCAGGACCTTTCCGAGCCTCTTTTCAGATGCAGAGACTGAATCGAGAGGCGTTTTGTTCCCCTTGAAGGTGGCATTGGCTGGGATTAGATCGAACTCGTCGTGATCTGTCTCAATAATCTCGTTGATCTGCTCCCATTTTTCAACATCTAGCATCACTTCGTCCAGCGAAAGCTGCTCTGCATCTTCGTATGTATCGCGTTTTCCGACGTTCGCAGTGAGCGATCCTTGCGGGTCAAGATCGATCAGCAGAACGTCGAACCCTCGCGCATTGAGCCCCCCAGCAACGTTGAGTGATGTGAATGTTTTTCCTGTCCCCCCTTTCTGGAACGATACAGCAATCGTCTCTGGCTTCGATTGATCGCCGGTCGTTTCTGATGTCATGGTTATCAGAAATACCTCCAATGTGATAAACGTTAGTCAGACATTTAATGTTTCTATCGTTTCTAACGTTAGAAACTGCGAGGAAATAGCCACTCTTGTAGTGGGAAGTCAGAAGATATCGTCCTGTTGGAATCGGTGGGAACGTTAAAAATTAGTGTGGAGCTTCTGTGCTGATTAGCGGTCTATACACTACGAAGCGCACCCTGAGCCGATATTACTGAGCAATGCTTATATTGGGTTTCTAAAATAAGTAACGTTAGAAATACTTCTACCATAAGTGGCGTTAGAAACGTTTCCACCATTTCTATTACCACAAAACCACCAGTAGTTTCAAATTTATAGAAGCCGCCTTGCTAGGGTCTCAGTTTACTACCTCTGAGACGATCTTGATCTTCCTGTCTGTTAGTCCATAGAGTTCGTATAGGCTCTGTTGTAATCTTTGGTGAGTTACAGGTCCAGTCGGTAGTTTGAGTAGATGCAGACTCTCCCAAAGTATCGGTTGCTCAGATTTGTCGAGGAAGCATTTCAGTTAGCCCAACGTGCCGTAGCTCGGTACTCCTCGAAGTTCTCGAAACAACGCTATACGCTCCATCAGCACTGTCTTCATGCATTGTCTCTTGCATGACGATACAAACGTCATCAAGATTTGGCAGGTATCTTGTTGATCAGTTCGAACGTATTGTGTGTGATAGATTCGGTTGAATAAGTCCTATAGAGAAGAGGATTTCAACAGAGCCATTGCATTGCAAATATAGCTCTTCTCGATGTCGACAAAACATAGCTTGCGATGATTTACAAATCGCCTCTAATAGTGTCAAGTATGTCTGTAGTCTCGCCACTATCTTTCAATATTACTCCATCTCTAATCAATGGCCAATCTCCACCTTGTTTAGTAATTTCTGCTTCGAGTTCATCAATAGTATCTGTCCAATATGTTGTACCCAATGTAACTAAATCACCACGATTGCCTTTGGCGTACCACATCAAATCTAATATTAACTCGAATCTCTTGAACGAGGACTCATAAGCAGACTCGGAGGTGAAGAAATCCATTGCTGGGTCTTGGAGTGTATCTTTTATTGAATCACGCACGGAGGATTCTGCTGTTTCAGTGGCCAGTCCCTTTGTCCACTGCCGTGTTAACCTTCGTGGGTGTAGAGCATCACTTGGGAGTTCACTGACTGATCCACGTCGCAACCGAGAGGCATCAATAGGTTCCGAAAGTATTGACGTAATCAATGGCCAATTTTCTCCACCAAGACCAGCTACACCGACACCATACAATCCGAGTGTAGCAGGATACCGACGTAAATGAGCTAAATGGTCTTTGTATCCGTTTCGAGGATCATTATTTGGTGTGAGTATTGAAAAAGAATCAGATACGGCCGATACACCTGAATTTGCTGTATCTCCGCCCCAGTATGCGCAAGTCATTAAGACAGTAATAACCTTTCTTGTTAGCTCACCGTACGTTTGATAACGATCTTCGACTCTGAAGTCATCTGGTAGTTTTGAATCATGGAGTTGAATTTTATCTTCATCGAATAGATCCATAGAGGCTTCTTTGGCTGTATTTCGAATTAGATCAGCAAGATCAATTTTGTGTTCTTCTCGTGGAAGGTATCGCTTAATCCGTTCGCGGGCAATCGAAGTTGTCAACGGTTCACCCTCTTCAGCGTCTTCAAGTGCTCTGACTCGATCACGAAGATCGGAAAACAATGAGGCTGCCCCGTCGTGATGAATTGTAAAGGCATTACGTGATGCTATGAGTTCTTCTGCAACCGTCCCTAGTTCACTGTAATATGTCCAGAATGTCGAGTATCGGTGTGTTTCACACTCTTGTAATGACTCACGAAGACGAGTGTCGTATTTACCAGACCAACCACATATAATCAACCCATACTCGTGGAAGACCCGATCTATAATCTGCTGCATAGACTCAGAATATGAGTCTAGTTCCGAGCTAAGATTCTTGATATTCGTCTTTGTGTAGTCACCATTGACTTTGATTACCACTGCATCTTGATGTTGCAGAGGTTCCGCACCGCTTGCTTCTCCAGGGTCAGATACAATCTTAGGATTAACACCTTGGTTTCGAAGAGCTTTCTCTATGAGCTGGTCGAAGTTCGTCGTCAAAATAACATCGACGTATCCATTGTCGACAAGCCACGCAATACTTTCATGTGCCTCAGTCGGTTGTTTTTCTCCTCGTTTCTCCTCCTCTTCGGAGGGTTCGAAAAACTCCTCAAGTAGCTGCCGGCGTTCAGTTGGTGTATCAGCCAGTCCTCCGATAAGATTCTCATAAGTAGCAGGCTCCCCGTAAATTTCTTTGTACCATTCTGCAGGTTCCATATCAGCGTCTATTGAAGAATCCTCAGCAACAGCGATCCGTTTAATGAGTTTGTTCACAACATCCCATCCGGTCGGGATCTCTGCCCCTGTAGAAACACCTGAGCCTAATAGAAGGGCATACCGGCCAGGGTTATTTCGGACTGAGAATGTCATCGACATTCGCTCATCGACCATCTGAAACACTCTCCACTCCGTATCGAACCATGATTGAATGTGTGACCAATCCGAACTAAATCTTGTTGTTGGCCAGCTTTCTCCTTGTACTTCAGTAAACATCCGCACAGACTAAACACAATTCATACTGTGAACGTGAATCCGTTTGCAAGATATCATCTATATTTTGCACGCCAACCGGTAGCAATGTCAGCAGACTTTCTGTTGTTTCACTGGATCAGCCATGATTTGGATGAACTTTGGACTCTCTCTACAGACTCCAAAGTTCAGGGGCTGTAGAGGGAT
>LKMJ01001940.1_pt1 | contig 18675 bp, 20 predicted proteins | sample 643391 | NCBI WGS metagenome assembly LKMJ01 (sample SAMN04112250, study PRJNA286221) | soda lake metagenome | biome: soda lake; feature: Kulunda Steppe; material: water; isolation source: sample PL-Br10 brine of Picturesque Lake | place: Russia: Kulunda steppe | collected 2010-07 | reverse complement strand
TTCGAAACAGTTGGGTATGCAATAGTTTCTGGGCCGATCGCGGCTGTATTGGCGCGTCGCGGTCGGTAGTTCTATTACGACGCGGACAGAGAGAGAAAATCGAGGGTCTACTATGGAAATATCTGACAAACTGCTGTGTCTGTTCAGTACGGACGTCTCGGCAGAGGAGGACCGCTACGTTATTGAAGTACCACGACAGGAGGTTGAGACCGGCGATGTCGACCCCGGTGACGTCTATCGAGTCGCACTCATTTCACGCAACGAGTCGGAAGACGACCCCGAAACCACGACAGCGCGCCAGCCCGAAAGCGCACCATCCGAGCCCCAGCCACCGGTCGACGTCGGCGAGACACGCTACGTCGAAATCGAGGATATCGGCAAACAGGGCGACGGTATCGCTCGCGTCGAGCGTGGCTACGTTATTATCGTTCCGGGTGCTGACGTCGGCGAGCGCGTCAAAGTCGAGGTCAGCGAGGTCAAATCGAACTTCGCCGTCGGCGAGATCATCGAAGAAACCTTTTAATCTTCGATCGGCGTTCCATCGATCCGTTTTGGGCCGTCGGAGTCGTAGACGACGACCTCGCCGGCGTCTCGGTCGGTGGGTTCGTAGGCGTCTCTGACCCCGATCGCCTCTTCGAGTTCTCGAATAGCCCGTTCTTTGAGCGCGGCGGCGAGTTCCTCGGCGTCCGCACGCGAGATATCTCGCCCGAGCCCCTCGCATTCGTGGGCCCGGATCTGGGGCGTCTCACCGTCGGCCCCCTCGCCCAGTGAGACGCTATCGACGACAGCGCCCATCGGCTGGCTCGTCCCGCTAATCGCCACGCTGAACGGATAAGTTTGACAGATCAGCGGCCGATCGGCGTGGACAGTACAGCGACCGGTTCCGGTCTCGTCTTCCGCGTAGAAGGTACAGTCACCGCAGCTGTCGGTCTGGAGGGCCCACTCGAAGGTCTCACCCTCTAGCGTGCCGTTTCGTTCCTCAAGGCCGTAGGGCATCGGCCGCGCCACGTCACGCCAGTCGTACTCCTGGTCGGTGAGTTCGCGCACTTCGTCCGGAAACACCGTCGCTGTATGCTCGTCGTCGCCGTCGGCTTTACAACAGGCCCCACAGCGCGTACACTCGAAGCCGATCGATTCGATGGCGTCGGCGAGGTCCGCAACAGCGAGATCACGAGCAGCGTCGAGTTCAGCCTCCAGTGATTGCACGGGGGTCCCTAACGCGTCAGCATAAAAAAGGACACGCATAGGGAGTATTGGAGCCAATTATCCTACTGGCCTCCCAAGCGTCGACTGGTTCGACTCACACAACCAGGCACGCCACTACTGGCAGTATCACGCCGGAACGTGGGCCCGATCGCCGTCCCACACGAGTCGGTCTTCGACGGCGAGTTTGTCGAGATGTGCGCGGACCGTTGCCCGAGCGAGGGCGGTGACTCCGGTCAGGCCCTTCTCGTAGGCTCGGTCGAGAATATCGTCGACGGTTCGGGCACCAGCCTCGACTGCTGCCAGAATCCGGCGTTCTCGATCGAGTCGGTGGTCGATCAGCCGATCGAGCGTGTCGCGTGGCGTCTCGATCACGGGGCCGTGGCCGGGATACAGTGCGGGGGGATCGATCGCCCGGAGTCGACGAAGCGTGCTCAGGTACGCTCGCATGTCGCCGTCGGGCACGCCGACAGCGACGCTGCCGGACGCGATGGCACAGTCGCCACAGAGGATCGGGCCACCGTCGCCGGCTTCGAACGCCACGTGGTCGGGGGCGTGACCCGGCGCGTCCAGAACAGACACTGACTCGTCACCGATCGGGATCGCCGTCGGGAGGGTCCGATCGGGCGCTCGGCCAACCGCCTCCAGAAAACGATCGGTTCGGCCACGGCACGCCCAGACGGTTGCGCCCGTTCGGTCGGCGTAGGCACCGACACCGCCGACGTGATCCGGATGGGTGTGCGTGAGGAGAATGTGTTCGACGTTGCGATCGGCGACGAGACGATCGAGTTCGGCAGTCGCTGCTGGTGGGTCGATGAGCACTGCCGGATCGTGCCCGAGAAGGTAGGCGTTGGTCGTCCCGGTTGGCGCGGGTGTCGATGTCGGAACGACACAGCGTGTCACGTTCATGTCGTATTTTACACGCCCACTGGCCAGCCGAACGCGGGCGATCGGCGTTAGCGTTTCAGGAAGTAAACCTGCTTGCGGGCGTCGCGGAAACTGTAACGGGAGCCGACGAGACCGACGTCTTCGAGACGGTTGAGTGCGTACCGAACCGTTCGATCGGGGAGCAGCGACTCTTCGGCCAGCTGCCCTTGCGAGAGCGGGGAGTCGGTTTCCAGTACTTTCGCGACGAGTTTTGCACTCGGTGGAAGATCACGAAGGCGATCGCGGTACTCTTCGGTTGACAACGTTTCTTCGGCGGCTCCGACGCGGTCGTCTGCGGTACTCATGCTCATACCTACCCCAGTGGAATCGGTGGTGGTAAAGCTTCCCTATATGCAAATACGAACAATCCAGTTTGTATAAGGACAATTAATCTCATACCCTCTCCAAAGACGGAATCGTACTCCAGTCTTGCGATCCGTTTTATATACCCATATGCTGGATTAGGGAGAGACGTATCATACGCATCATGTATCCTATCAGTCTGCGGAGAGACTCCAGTACCATTTTATCCTATCGGTACAGTAGTTGCGCTCAGTGTGAAAGGACAGGAGTGGTACCAGGCCGACGACGTCGCCCAGGAGTACGACAACAAACGGTTTTCTCGTGGCGGGAAACTGATTGATCGCCGAGAAAAGATTGCCGTTCTCGACGCGATAATGCCCGTCGAGGACCGAGACGTGCTCGAAATCGCCTGTGGTACCGGGCGATTTACAGTCATGCTCGCAGAGCGTGGGGCAAACGTCGTGGGACTCGATATTTCCGCGGCAATGTTACAGCAAGGGCGCAAAAAAGCACAGCACGCAGAACTCGCGGGAACACTCGAGTTTCTCCGTGGTGATGCAGGACGACTGCCGTTTCCGGACGACCACTTCGACATCGTCATCGCGATGCGGTTTTTCCACCTTGCGGACGATCCGGAGTCGTTCTTAGAAGAGATGAACCGGGTTTCCAGAGACCAGATCGTCTTCGATACGTTCAACCGGTTTAGCACGCGCAGCATCTACAACTGGGCGCTGCCGATGGGATCGCGTCTCTACTCGAAAAGCGAGATTGCGACGTTGCTCGCGAAGACGAATCTGACACTGGTCGAGGTCGAAGACGACTTCCTCCTTCCGTACGGACTCTACCGGGCGATTCCGAACGAACTCGCCTCACCCCTTCGGAAGCTCGATACGACGATCGGTGGCCATCCCGTCACCGACCATTTCGCGTCTGTCTCCTACTGGAACACGCGCGTTCGATCGCCGCCCAGCGAGTGATACTGATTAGTGTCCGTAGTTACCGTCCGTCGCCGGATTACATCCGGCTGCCAGTGGCGCGTTGCGCCACCCTGATCGGCGACTCCGCCCCAGCCGATCAGCGGTGATTGATGACGCTAATCAGTATGTGACGGACACGAACCCACGTGTTTTTACTCTCTGGAGCGTCTACCGTTCAGTATGGAGCTCTCGGTAGTGGTATCGACGCTGAACAACCGGGAGCAGCTCCTCTCTAGTCTCGACGCCCTCGCCGAGCAGACGCCAGCTGAGACAGAGACGATCGTGGTCAACGGCCCATCGTCCGACGGGACGACTGGTGTGGTCCGAGACCGAGCCGACGTCGACGTGCTCGTCGAAATCTCAGAACGGAACGCCAACGTCTCTCGAAACGCCGGATTCGAATCTGCCTCGGGAGCGGTCATCGCATTTCTCGGCAGCGAGTACGTCGTCGAGCCGGGCTGGTACGACGCGCTCGCTGGTGCGATCGGCGACGCGGATGTCGTCACCGGGCCAATAACCGGTCCTGATGGGATCAGTGGAGACGACGAACCGACTCAAACTGTCGCCCGTCGGCGTGTAACATACGTCAACGGCGACAACGTCGCGTTCGATCGATCGGTTCTCGAGACACTCGATGGATTCGACGAGCAGCTCACCGACGGCGGTGGGCAGGACTGTTCACATCGCCTTGCTGGGTTGGGGATCGACGTCGCGTGGACCCCTGCGATGGCTGCCCGAAGCGATGTCGGTGCCGACGGTGGTCGCACCGATCCGGACTGGGGCGAGCGATACCGATCGTTGACCTACTTGCTCGCCAAAAACTACGGGCCGCGGCCGACGACACTCGCACGGACGATCGGGAGCGCCGTTCGAGACGGTGTGTATGGTGTCCGGAACGTCCTCGCTGGCGACGAGACGCCGACGGGGTGGCTCGGAGATGGAATCGATGTCGTTTCCAGCTCCGGCCGCGGATTCCGTCAGGGGGTGCGAGCCCGGTATGCCGATCGATCGGACAGACGAAACCCACATGGCGTCTCGACGCGTCACGATCGGGCCGTTCGACTCTACGATCGGCGGTAGCCGGTCTCAACGCTGCGACACAGACGGGTTGAGCGCGTCGATAACCCGACAAGCGTTTTTCGAAAAGACACGCCAGAGTTTGTCCTCTGAGACATCGAGTGTCAACATCTCCATCAGCGCGACGTTCGGATGGGCTGCTGGCGTCCCGCTGCCAAACAGGACCCGATCGGGGTGTTCTAACAGCGCGCGTTCGAGTTCACAGCGGTATCTGACGAAACTGGTCTCGACGTAGCAGTCGTCGTGGGTATCGAGCAAGTCGATCGTCTCGTTCATCAGCGATCGGTCGAGTGGGTGACCGCCGAAATGGGCGACGATCACCGGGACGGACCGATTGAGCAGCATGGTCTCAAGCGTCTCTGGCGGTGCATTGACGCCGCCGCTGACGATCACCGGGAGGCCGACATCTTCGAGGGCTGCGAGGACATCGGCGTCGGGATAGCCATCGACGCCGGGGTCTAAGACGAAGCCGTGGAATCGATCGTCGTAGGCGTAGCGTTCGATGTCTTCGGGAGTCGTGTGGTACGCTTTGCGCCCGCTGACGACGTTGTGGAGGCGACCGGTTGCCGAACTCTCGGGGCGGCAACTCCCATTGATTCGGGCGACGGCGACGAACGGCCGATCGACACTGTGGCGGGCGACTCCGTTGTTCGCCTGGACGTAGCTGGTTTCCCGCTGTGGGGGAGCAAACACCACGGCCTTGGTGATCCCCGCCTGGTGCATCTCCCGTTCTAACCGATCGGGTGTAAACGGCTCCGGACTAGCGGCCCCGTCTGGTGGGAGCTGCGTGTAGACATCGACGATCCGAAACCCATGTTCCAGCTCCAGCATCTATCGAGTGTTTCCCGGCAAGCTATATTGTGCTACCGGCCGGGTGCCGAAAACGCGTGGGCAACGACTCTCAGGAGGCACCGTTTTTCCGCGGCGAGCCTACCTGTGTGTCGATCGCTCACATAGAAAATCGCCAGACGGAACGGTGTTGGTACAGAAAAGGTTATATAGAAGTGCTAACGACATAGATACTGACGATGGCACAACAAGGTCGCATGGGTGGACAGCCCATGTTCATTCTGAGCGAGGATAGTCAGCGAACGCAGGGACGGGATGCCCAGTCGTCGAACATCATGGCCGGTAAGGCCGTCGCGGAGGCAGTACGCACGACGCTTGGCCCTCGCGGAATGGACAAGATGCTCGTCGATTCCAGCGGGGAAGTCGTCATCACCAACGACGGGGCAACCATTCTAAACGAGATGGACATCGAACACCCCGCCGCCCAGATGATCGTCGAAGTCGCCGACTCCCAGGAAGAGGAAGTCGGCGATGGGACGACGACAGCCGCTGTCATCGCCGGAAACCTGCTCGGCGAGGCCGAAGACCTCATCGAACAGGATGTCCATGCGACGACGATCGTCGAGGGGTATCACGAGGCCGCACGAATCGCACTGGACGCGATCGACGAGCAGGTCGGAACAAGCGAGATCGACGACGAAATTCTCACCCAGGTCGGCGAGTCGAGTATGACCGGCAAGGGAACCGGCGGCCTCACCGCCGAGTCACTCGCCGAGACGGTCGTCGAGGCCGTCCGTCACGTCGAGACCGATGACGGCGTCCCCCGGGAGAACATCTCCGTTCACACCCAGGTCGGTGCCTCCTCGAACGCGACTGAACTGATCTCCGGGATCGTCATCGACGAGGAGCCAGCCCACGATGCGATGCCAACCAGCGTCGAGGACGCCTCGATCGCCGTCCTGGATGTCGAACTCGGCGTCCGCACTGGTGATATCGACGCCGAGTACGCCATCGACTCGATCGACCAGCTCAACACCGCGATCGACGCCGAAGAAAAAGAAGTTCGCAACTACGCCGAGCAGGTCGTCGAAAGCGGGGCTGACGTCGTCTTCACCACCGACAGCGTCGACGACCGCGTCAGCACGATTCTCGCTAACGAAGGAATTCTCCTGTTCGATAACGTCAGCAACTCGAAGGCCCGCGACGTCGTCTCCGCGACGGGTGCTCGCCGCGTCGGTGCTCTTGAAGACCTCGAAGAATCGGAGTTCGGCGCAGCCGATCGCATCTACACAGCCGTCTACGGCGACGACGACCTCGCCTTTATCGAAGGCGGTGCAGCCGCCGAGACCGTCACCATCTTCGTCCGTGGTGGCACCGAACACGTCGTCGACGAACTCGAACGCGCGATCGGCGACGCACTCGATGTCGTCTCGACGGCACTCGCCTCCGGCGAGGTCGTCCCCGGCGCTGGCGCAACCGAGATTGCGATCGCCGACAAGATCCGTGCGGAAGCCGCCGGCATCAAAGGCCGCAAACAGCTCGCTGTGACGGCGTTTGCCGACGCGATCGACGTTATTCCGCGGACGCTCGCTGCGAACACCGGTCAGGACCCGATCGACTCGCTCGTCGATCTCCGTGCAGCCCACGACGCTGAGGGCCGTGCCGGTCTCATTACGGCCGGTGAGGACGTGACGATCGACGACCCGTTCGAGTACGGCGTCGTCGACCCTGCAGACGTCAAACGCGAAGCGATCGAGAGTGCCGCCGAGGCCGCGACGATGATCGTCCGGATCGACGACGTCATCGCCGCCGAATAACCACTCCTGACAGCGGTTTTTTTATTGACGCTGAGCAGCGGTAGGCCCCGACTTCGGCCAGTACTGTTAAGTATTGAATCGTGATATGTCCGGCTGTCATGCCGGGGAGCACTCCATGGGATTCGCTGCAGCCAGTCGACGAGACGACGGGGGCGACGATTTATTACGACAGCTGTGCTGGAACCTACCACACGTGGTGGGACAACACAGCGTACGAACCAGTGAGCACGGCGTTGTTGCTGACTGTCGCCTCGGTTCGCAACGTTCAGCCGGAGACGCTCGATCCGCTCGCGGAGTGTATCGATCCGGACGCACTGAACCAGATTTTCTCCCACTGGCAGGGAGACAAACGGCAGCTCGGAAACGGGTCGATCTCGTTCCGGTTTGCCGACTGTACCATCACAGTCCGGTCTACTGGCGAAATTATCGTCGATCCGATCGAGACAACCAGCTCATGCCAGTGTTCGAAGACACCGGCTTAAATGGCGTTCCTCCACCGATCGTCACTCGGTTGATTCAGCCGGTTCGAAAACGACACTGTCTCCGGCTGTGAGACCAAAGGCCTCATCGCCACGGCCGTGGTTGACATCCAGTTCGACGAAGCCATGGCTGCCGACGATCGCGACCTGCGCGCCGGTCTCCACTGCAGCGAACGTTGCTCCAACGGGAACCGGGTCACCGTTTACCACGATCGTCTCCCGTCCGTCCAGATAGCTCCCCGCAACGTTCGTGATGACGTTGCCGAAGTCGTCGACGACCAGCACCGCTCCGTGTACGCGATCACCCTCGACAGTCGGCGTCGGCAGCCTGAGATCGACCGTCGTCTCGGCTCTGGCGAGGATCGCGAGATCAGCGGGTGTCGTCGCGTCGTGGACCGCAGCCGCGGCCGGCGCGAAGACATCTCTGCCGTGGAACGTGTTGCTCCCGGAACCCGATCTCCCAGCCGCTGTGGATGCCGTCGGTGCGTCGAGCTGTTGCTCGTCGATCACGTACGCCTCGATCGGCTCCGTGCCAGCAAGGCGTCGTGCCGGCGGATAGAGCACCCCGTTGTCCGGGCCGACGAGGGTGTGGTCTCCGGCCTGAAGAACGAGCGCCGACCGATCGGTGCCGACGCCGGGATCGACGACGACGAGATGGGTTGCTGGTGGGAAGTACGGCAGTGTTTCACGGAGCCAGAACGCGGCCGATCGAACGTCCTGTCTGGGGAGGTCGTGGGTGATGTCGACCAGTCGTGTGTTGGTCCGCTGGAGGAGGACGCCTTTCATCGCCGCCGGGTACGGCGAGCCGAAATCTGACGCGAGCGTGATCACGGGTTCACTCGCCGTTAGTATCCGTCTCGCTGATCATCTGTATGCGTTCGATGCCACCGATCTCGTCGACGACGCTGACGACCGACGAGGGGACGAGTGTCTCCCAGTCGCCACCCGTGCTCATCCGTTCGCGGACTTCCGATCCCTCGAGCACCTCGCGGTTGAACATCGGTGACTGGCGAACGTCGATTCCGGCCTCGCGAAACAGCTGGATGACAAGCGGGTTGTTCGAGTAGGCAACGTCGAAATCCGGGCTCATACTCTGGACGTGACTCACCCATACCGAGTTGCGTTCGAGATCCTCGATCGGGACGGCGTAGGTGACGAGATCGTACTCGACGAGTGATTTCGTGATCATCATGATCCGTTCGCCCGCAGTGAACGGGTTTCTGGTCGTATGGGAGTCGTCTGCGCTCCCGATCCCGAGTACGAGTTCGTCGACATCGTCGGCGATCCGTTCGACCATGCTGAGGTGGCCGTTGTGAAACGGCTGGAATCGCCCGATGTAGAATCCCCTGGTCATACACGAACTGCCCGCGGAAGCTGCTTAACACTGACGTGTCTCGCCCGAGAGCGACGAGGTATTCACCGATCCGAAGACGGTATTAAAACCCTGACAGAGCAGTTCTAATCTGGTCGTTCGGGGCCTGTAGATGCCGGTATCGGCAACTGACACCATGCTCCGCATGGAGAAAGTATATCAGTGGGAAACCCTTCGAACCAGATACCGAATAGAGTTCTATGAGTAACGATACGAACGTTGACGACCCTCCCGAAGACGGAGCTGGTGAGAGCGACGCCCACGACCGCGATCGCGACCAGCACCCACAGGGAGAGCGATCGCCATCTGAATCGGACGGCGATCACCACGACGACGTCGACGACCCGATCGAGGAGTTCGATCCGGAGTCACGATCCGATTCCGAGGACGATCCAATCGAGGAGTTCGATCCAGAGTCACCAGCTGATTCCAAGGAGGACTCGAACGAGGAGTTCGAGCCGGATACAGACTGGATCACCAACTCCGAAGAGGACCCGATCGAGGAGTTCGAGCCGGACGCCGACGACGAGATCGAGACCGTCAACGATCTTGGCAGCGAGGTCGAGGTCGACCCCGGCGTCGAGATCGACGAGGAGGCTGCAGAGGACGACCTTCTCGGCGGGCTCCAGATCGAGACGACCGAAGATATCGAGGTCCCCGATCGGCTCGTCGATCAGGTTATCGGACAGGACGAAGCACGAGATATCATCATCAAGGCGGCAAAGCAGCGCCGACACGTGATGATGATCGGCTCGCCCGGGACTGGGAAATCGATGCTAGCGAAAGCGATGAGCCAGCTGTTGCCCCAGGAGGATCTCCAGGACGTCCTCGTCTATCACAACCCCGACGACGGGAACGCACCGAAGGTGCGAACCGTTCCCGCTGGAAAGGGCGAACAGATTATCGACGCACACAAGGAGGAAGCCCGAAAGCGTAACCAGATGCGATCGATCCTGATGTGGATCATCATCGCGATCATTGTTGGATATGCAATTTTGACGGTCAATATCCTCCTTGGCATTCTGGCGGCGGGTATCGTCTGGCTGATCTTCCGGTACACCTCCCGCGGGACGGACGCGATGGTGCCGAACATGATCGTCGACAACGGCGATCAGCGCACCGCTCCCTTCGAGGACGCCACCGGTGCCCACGCTGGTGCGCTGCTTGGCGACGTCCGCCACGACCCGTTCCAGTCCGGTGGAATGGAGACGCCCTCTCACGATCGAGTCGAGCCAGGGTCGATCCACAAATCGAACAAGGGCGTGTTGTTCGTCGACGAGATCAACACCTTAGACGTCCGCACCCAGCAGAAGCTGATGACGGCGATCCAAGAAGGCGAGTTCGCCATCACGGGCCAGTCCGAACGCTCCTCGGGTGCGATGGTCCAGACCGAGCCCGTCCCCTGTGATTTCGTCATGATCGCTGCGGGGAACCTCGATGCGATGGAGAACATGCACCCCGCACTCCGCAACCGCGTCAAAGGGTACGGCTACGAGGTCTACATGGAGGATACCATCGAAGACACCCCCGAGATGCGCCGGAAGTACGCCCGGTTTGTCTCTCAGGAGGTCGAACGCGACGGCCGCCTCCCGCATTTCACCCGCGAGGCCGTTGAGGAAGTCATCCTCGAAGCCAAACGCCGATCGGGCCGCAAAAACCACCTCACGCTGCACTTCCGGAGTCTGGGTGGACTCGTCCGTGTTGCCGGGGACATCGCCCGCGCCGAAAACGCCGACTCAACCACTCGCGACCACGTCCTCGAAGCGAAAGGGCGCTCGCGATCGATCGAGCAACAGCTCGCCGACGACTACATCGAACGGCGCAAAGATTACGAGCTCCAGATCGCCGACGGTGGCGTCGAAGGCCGCGTCAACGGGCTTGCAGTCATGGGCGAAGACAGCGGAATCATGCTGCCCGTGATGGCCGAAATCGCCCCGGCACAAGGTCAGGGGAAAGTGATCGCGACGGGCCAGCTCAAGGAGATGGCCGAGGAGTCGGTCCAGAACGTTTCGGCGATCATCAAGAAGTTCTCCGACGTGAACCTCTCGGAGAAAGACATCCACATCCAGTTCGTTCAGGCTGGCGAAGGCGGTGTCGACGGTGACTCCGCTTCGATTACGGTGGCGACGGCAGTCATCAGCGCCTTAGAGGATATCCCGGTCGACCAGACCGTCGCGATGACCGGCTCGCTGTCGGTCCGCGGTGACGTGTTGCCCGTCGGTGGCGTCACCCACAAAATCGAGGCCGCAGCCAAATCCGGCTGCAAGAAGGTCATCATCCCGAAAGCCAACGAACAGGACGTGATGATCGAAGACGAGTACGAAGAGATGATCGAGATCATCCCGTGTTCGAACATCAGCGAAGTCCTCGACGTCGCGCTGATGGGCGAACCGAAAAAGGACTCGCTCGTCGATCGACTCAAATCGATCACCGGCTCGGCACTCGACCACAGCGTCGGCTCGACCGGCTCGAACCCGAGTCCACAATAGATGCCACAGTGGGCGGCGTTTGCGGCACTGACTGTTCTCGTTTTGCTCGTTTTGCTCGTTCTCACACGGCTCACACAGGCGGCGTTTCCTGATGCAAGCGACAGCGATCGGTCGCGTGAGGCGAACACCGCCGACTCAGTCGACTCGTCTGGGCCGATCGACGAGCCCCGGTCGGCTACTGGCGATCCACCGTCAGCGACTGACGAGTCACAGTCGGGTATCGACGGCTCACCCGCTCCGATCGATCGGTCGCAGCCAGATGCGGAGTCGGCAGACGCTCCTCGTTTTGAGTCCGATCGTGACGGGGCCCAGCCGGCAGCTCGGGAGAGATCGTCGACGGACAGCGCTGAGACGCCGAGTCGAGAGGCTGAGCTGGAGTCACTCTCGACGACAGCCCTGCTGGTAAATGTCGCCGCCTCACAGGGCGTGTTCGCGCTGATACTGGTCGGTGGCGCAGTGTATTTTGGCATTCCTGCCTCGGCGTTTGGCATCGATGTCTCGTGGTCGTACGTTCAAACAGGGCTACTCTGGGGGACGGCGTTTGGGATCGTCCTCTACATTGCAAACGAGATTGCGGCGGCGATGGCGACGTGGGCTGGGTTCGACCACAACGAACAGTTGCGCGAACTACTGGCCCCAGACTCACTGGGAGGGTGGGTGCTCCTGGTCGGCGTCGTCTTGCCGATTATTGCCGTCTTCGAGGAACTGCTGTTTCGGGCTGCATTGATCGGCGTGCTCTCGACGGGCTTTGCGATCGATCCGTGGCTGCTTGCGATCGTCTCGTCGATCGCGTTCGCGCTGGGCCACGGCATGCAAGGCGGTGTCGGCGTCGTCGTGACGGGGCTGCTCGGGTTCGTCCTCGCGGCGGGCTTTATTCTGACGGGGAGTTTCCTCGTCGTCGTCGTTGCCCATTACTGGATCAACGTCTTCGAGTTTGTCGTCCACGAGGGGGTCGGGATCGACTGGACCGAGCGAATCGAACAGTCATAGATCAGAGCCACTAAGCCCGTCGGCGACCTCGAATCTCGTATGTCGACACTGCAGGACGCCCCAGCGCTGGTCTATCGAACAATCGTCGCCGGCGTCATCGCGTACTTTTTTATTCTCACCTACGCGACGATCGTCGGCGATCAACTCGCGGTACTCGTCTCGAACGCCCTGTTTGGCCTTATCGCAGTCGGGATCGGGGGCGTTCTCTATGCGGGCTCGTCCAAAGAACTCGATCCGATGACGGCTGCAGCGACGTGTCTGATGACCGGTGGAGTGACGCAGCTGCTCTCGGTCGTCACACAGATTCCGGAGCTGGATCTGCTCGCCTCAGTGACGGTGTTTGCCGGCGTTATTTTCTACGTCTACGCCGTCTACAGATAGCCAAATACTCCTCGTGGTTCGATCGGAAAAATAGGTGTGGCTGAGAGTACCGGATTATAAGCCTTCGATCGATCGCAGTTTCTGTTCGACGGCCGGTGGGGCAGCGCTTGGGCCGTCACGGACGCGGTGGTCAGGAAGCAAGATCGGGGCTGGGTTGGCATCGAGTGCGGTTCGAACCAGCGTGAGGTCGTCCTGATCATCGGGATCGAGTTCGGGTGTCATCCGGGCCAGATGCTTGACATCGACTTGCTCGCCGTAGGGAATCTCCCGAAGCTGTTCAAGGACAGCGCGCTGGTCGGTCGGCACGGTCAGTGCGACCTGCACGTCGTCGAACGTGACCGCTTCGAGTCCGTCGAGGTACTCGAAGATCCGATCGAGAACGGGATGGGCGTCGGCGGCGTCTTCGCTTTGTACCTCCGGAAACGACACACGCAACACGCGGCCGCTCGCTGCGCCCACCTGTACGTACCGTTCGAGATACGTCGATTCGCGCTCGTAGATCCCCGCGTCGGTGATCTCGTCCATACGTACTGGAGGGAACGACCCCTTGAATATCCGCCGGTCGAACCGAGCGGTCGGTGGCCCACCACTCGACGGACGGCCGATGGCGCAAGTCTTATGTACATATGAGTACGTCGATGTACAATAATGACCTCTGATACGGAGATCGCACCAGCCGTCGCATCGATTCTCGCGGCTGCGCGGGAGCGATCGGCTGCGGGGAATGAGCGTGTCTCGGTGACGGCTCGGCCCATCGGTGAGGCGTTCGATCGGGCTGAAGCGGCCGATCGGGTGCCGGTGATCGCGGAAGTGAAACCGACGAGTCCAACGGCGGATGGAACCCGATCGGACGATCCTGTCGAACTGGCCGAGGCGATGGTCGAAGGCGGTGCAGCAGCGATCTCGGTGCTCACCGAGCCCTCACACTTTGGTGGCTCGCCCGAGGCACTGACGCGCATTCGCGAGGCCGTCGACGTTCCAGTACTGAGAAAGGATTTCATCCTCCGAGAGGACCAACTCGACGTCGTCGAGGCCGATCTCGTCTTGCTCATCGTCCGCTTTGTCGACGAGCTCGAACCACTGCTGTCGGCCGCCCGCGATCGGGGGTTTCAACCGCTCGTCGAGGTCCACGACCGATCGGAGCTTGAGACCGCCATTGCGGCTGGAGCGGAGCTCATCGGCGTGAACAACCGCGATCTGGCACAGTTGGCGGTCGATCTCGGTACGTTCGAGTCAGTTGCACCGCACGCTCCCGACGAGGTGACGCTGATCGCCGAAAGCGGTGTCTCGACACCCGCAGACGTCCGTCGGATGCGCGAGGCCGGTGCCGACGCCCTGCTGATCGGCAGCGCCATTATGGACCACGGAACGGACAACGATGTCACCGAGAACACGCGTCGGCTGACCCAGACGACACGCGAGGCGGAGACCGACGCCGCGACCGGAACGGATACGGCAGACGAGACAGAGACTGAACCATGAGCACGAGTGACGATCGAGACCGCGACAGTGAGAGTACGTTCGGCGAGTATGGCGGACAGTACGTCCCCGAGGCGTTGATGCCCGCCCTCCAGGAGCTCGAAGATGCCTACGAACGGTACGTCTTAGCCAACGAGGACGGTTTTATGGACGAGTTCCGCGATCGGATGCGAGATTTCGGCGGCCGGCCAACGCCGCTGCAGCGAGCCGATCGGCTGAGCGATCGGTACGATCGGGAGATCTATCTCAAACGCGAGGATCTGCTTCATGGCGGCGCACACAAGCTGAACAACGCGCTCGGACAGGTGCTGCTGGCAAAGTATATGGGCAAAGAACGGATCATCGCCGAGACCGGTGCCGGCCAACACGGCACCGCGACGGCGATGGCCGCTGCCCACCTCGATATGCCCTGTGAGATTTACATGGGGCGGACGGATATCAACCGCCAGCGGCCGAACGTCTACCGGATGCGGATGAACGGGGCTGAGGTGAATCCGGTCACTGCCGGGTCGGGGACGCTCAAGGAGGCGATCAACGAGACGATGCGCGACTGGGCGACGACCGTCGAGAACACCCACTACGTGATCGGCAGCGTCGTCGGCCCGCATCCGTTCCCGAAGCTGGTTCGGGACTTCCAGTCGGTGATCGGCGAGGAATCGCGCAACCAGATCCAAGAGCGAGCGGGGCGACTGCCCGACAGCGTCGTTGCCTGTGCCGGTGGTGGCTCGAACACGATGGGGACGTTCTATGACTTCGTTCCTGACACCGAGACGGAACTGATCGCTGTCGAGGCCGGCGGATCGAGTCTCGATATCGACGAGGAAAATGCGCTGGCACCGAACTCGGCGACGCTCTCGACGGGGACCGACGGCGTGCTTCACGGCGCGATGACCAAGCTCCTCCAGAGTGGTGACGGACAGATCATGGAATCACACAGCGTGAGTGCCGGCCTCGATTACGCCGGTGTCGGGCCCGAACTATCCCATCTCGTCGCAACGGGACGGGTGACGCCAGTGAGTGTCGGCGACGAGGCAGCACTCAACGGCTTCCACCGGCTCTCGAACTGTGAGGGAATCATCCCTGCACTGGAGACGAGTCATGCGTTTGGCTATCTCGAAGAGTCGACCGACGAGCTGGGTGAGATCGTCATCGTCAACGTCTCCGGACGGGGCGACAAAGACCTCCAGACCGTGTTAGAGGAAACCGAAAAACGCGACCTCGAAGCCGCCCCGGACGTCGAGGTGTTCGACCAATGAGCGATCACAGCGATGTCGAAGCCGCCATCCGCGAGAACCACCCAGCCCTCATCACCTACATCACCGCGGGTGATCCCTCGCTCGAAGACACGAAAGCGTACGTCGAAGCCCTCGATCGGGGCGGCTCGGATCTGATCGAACTCGGACTGCCGTTTTCCGAGCCGATCGCCGAGGGGCCGACGATTCAGGGGGCGATCAACCGCGCACTCGATGCGGGGACGACCCCGGAGGGGTTTTTCGAACTGGTCGACGAACTCGACACTGAGGCACCGCTGCTGGTGATGACCTACTACAATATGATCCTTCAGTATGGGACTCGCAAGACGCCACAGGGCGCGGACAAACCTGATGTGCGGGCGTTCGTCGAACGCGCCGCCGAGGTCGGCCTGTCGGGGATCATCGTCCCCGATCTGCCCGCCGAGGAGGCAGACCCGCTTCGCGAGGCGTGTGACGAACACGGCCTCGATCTCGTCTTCATTGTTGCCCCGACGACCGAAGGCGATCGACTCGACACGATCATGTCGCAGGTCTCTGGGTTCGCATACGTCCAGGCCAGACTCGGGACGACGGGTGCGCGGGCAGACGTCTCGAACGCGACCCACGAGAGTCTCGAACGCCTCTCAGCGTACGACGTTCCCAAAGCGGTCGGCTTCGGCGTCAGTAAGGGCGAGCACGCCACCGAGATCATCGAGGCGGGTGCCGACGGCGTCATCGTCGGGAGCGCACTCGTCGATATTGTAGCCGAGCACGGAGCCGACGGCGACGCAGCCAGCGAACTCGAAGCCAAAGCCGCCGAACTCAAACGCGGTGCCCGCCGTGGCACAGAAGACGTACCGGAACCAGAACAGCCATAACCGCAAGCTTGTTACACTCCCGCAATGACTACATCCACTGGCATCGACGCACGCCTCGACCGGATTGGGACAGATGGATCGTACATGATCGTTCCGATGGACCACGGCATTACGATCGGTGCCGTCACCGGACTCAAAGAGATCGAGAAGACGATCGACGCCATCACTCGCGGCGGTGCTGATTCCGTCCTCACACAGAAAGGCATCGCCCCGCGCGTCCACGAGAACAAAAACGGCAAAGGCTACATCGTCCATCTCAACGGCTCGACGTCGATCGGCCCCGACGAGAACGACAAACGGATGACTGGCACCGTCACCGAAGCCGTACAGGTCGGCGCAGACGCCGTCTCCTTTCATATCAACGTCGGCTCGAAGTACGAACCTGAGCAGATCACTCGCCTCGGCGAGGTGACGAGCGAGGCCCACCGCCTCGGACTGCCGGTGCTGGCGATGGCCTACGCCCGCGGCCCCGGAATCGACAGCACGGACCCAGAGGCGCTTGGCCACGCAGTCAGGCTCGCCGAAGAACTCGGGGCCGACATCGTGAAAACGGGCTACAGCGGCGACGCAGCGAGCTTCCAACACGTGGTCGAATCCACCCGGCTGCCGGTCGTCATCGCCGGTGGCGCGAAAGGCACCGATCGGGAGACGATCGAGATGGTTCGTGGCGCGATCGACGCCGGTGGCGCTGGCATCTCGATGGGCCGATCGATCTTCCAGCACGAGGACCCAGAGGCGATCGCGACGGCCGTCTCGGGGGTTATCCACGACGACCTCTCTGCTGAGGAGGCGCTGTCGACTGCCGGACTGGCGATCGAGGCCTGATATAGATTGTTAGACTCAATTACCGCCGATAGTCACTGCGGTAGCAACGATCGGCGGTAAATAGTTACGACGATCCGCATGAACTCGTTACTGATAGTGATTAGTTCAAACCTCGCTCTTCGGTAGACTGGCGGAACCAAGAGTATTAGAGCCTCTGACCAGGCAGAAACGAACATGCCTACCGAACGCCCTGCCCTTGGTCAGAGGCTATCGGAACTTGTGGAACTGGGAGCAATAGAGTTTCGGTCCGAGCCGCTCGACGCCATCGTCGAGCGGCGTCTCAAGGCAATCTGGGCGGCGAGATCTTGTCCACACTGCGAGCAGGACACACTCAGAGCACTCGACGGATCTGACCGTATCTGGTGTAGCCGCTGTAACTGGAAAACGACGTACACGCGGGGCACGCCCTTCTACGATTCGGAACTCGCTCCTGGCGAGTTCCTCATCGCCTTCATCCTCTACGCGGATACGCTCCTTAGTATCAACCAGATCGCGTTTCTGCTCTCGCCATCCTACAAAATGCTCCGTGAGAACATTAGAGCGGTTGAAACGGCTTTTTGTCGAGGGTTTCCAACTGTCTGGGAGCGTATCTCCCAGACGGCTGATGGTCCGACACAGGTTGATGAAACCCAACAGGTTTGTTCAGGATTCAAAAGCCAAGATCCGCCCCGAGAGGGTCTTGATCGCGGCGGATCGCCTGATGGTGGTAGAACACGGTGGACAGGAGAGCAGGGTGACGAACTGACGCTCGTCGCGGCTTGCCGCGACGTGCTTCGGGTGATTTCAGCCGAAGAGGGGACAAAATATGACGAGGAGCTTGGGCCAGTAATTGAGGAAGTAGACGACCTCTCCCAGCCGCTGGGAGAGGTCTGGACTGATGAGTTACCGGCTTACCAAGCAATGGAGCACGACCATCGGACGGTCGTTCACGACGACGAGTACGTTTCCGAAGACGGAGTGCACACGGATCAAGTAGAGTGCCTCAGGTCACTGATTCAGCCGTGGTTAGCCAAGTTTCGTGGCCTCTCCAAGCAAGGTCTGGAGCAAGCTGCTCGTACCTACGGCTTCCTTCGATCACTGAACCTGACAGGAGCACCAATCCATGACCTCGTCGATTGCATTGCTGTCAATGTATTCCGCTAGACTACCGAAGAGCGACTAGCGAAATCAAGAGCCGTATGGCGATTCACCACGGCCGCTTAGTTGGCTTTCACATTCTACCCAAGTAGACATTCTCGCTAAATCGATGTGATCAACTGAGTATTCGTACATAGTGCAGACTACTCACGCTCGACTGGCAGTTACTCAGCACGCCACCCTGATCCGCCGACCCGTTGCTGGCGATCAGTGGTGATTACAGTAGATCTTATTATATATAGAATTTCTTACCGTAATAGAGTATAGCGAAGCGAGCCAGAAAATGGACTGATATCCTGATAAACGCCTTATCAGTCTTA
>LKMJ01001939.1_pt1 | contig 18676 bp, 13 predicted proteins | sample 643391 | NCBI WGS metagenome assembly LKMJ01 (sample SAMN04112250, study PRJNA286221) | soda lake metagenome | biome: soda lake; feature: Kulunda Steppe; material: water; isolation source: sample PL-Br10 brine of Picturesque Lake | place: Russia: Kulunda steppe | collected 2010-07 | reverse complement strand
GTTCGTGAACGCCCAGCAGGTGTGGGTCGGCCCGAAGCAGGAGTGAGCATGTCGGAGTCCACCGACCACAACGCTGCGCCGGCTGAGCGGGACCCCGCCATCGATGCACGTCCGGGGACCCGCGCGGTGTGGGCCGGTGAGCACGGCGGCTTCATGGACCGTGCCACCCAGGTCCCCGTGGTGGGCAGCGTGGCCTTCGGCTACGACGACCTCGACACCTGGTACGAGGTCGCCACGGGACAGCGCGATGGCCACATCTACGGCCGCAACACCAACCCCACCGTCGCGGTGTTCGAGGAGAAGCTGCGCATCCTCGAAGGTGCTGAGGACGCCACCTCGGCGTCCACCGGGATGGGGGCCATCAGTGCCCTGCTGTGGGCCCTGCTGCGCCCCGGTGACCGTGTCGTCAGCGTCAAGGACACCTACGGCGGTACCTCGAAGCTGTTCACGGAGTTCCTCCCGGGCTACGACATCGAGGTGGAGCTGGTCGACACCACCGACCACGACGCCATCGAGGCCGAGGTCGCACGGGGGTGCGATCTGCTGTACCTCGAGACCCCCACCAACCCGACGCTGAAGCTCCTCGACCTCCAGCGGCTGTCGGCTGCGGGTCACGCTGCGGGGGCGGTGGTGGTCGCGGACAACACCTTCGCCACCCCGATCAACCAGCGACCGCTGCACCTGGGCGCGGACCTGGTGGTGCACAGCGCGACCAAGTACCTCGGTGGCCACGCCGACGCCCTCGGTGGGGTGGTGGCAGGCAGTTCCGAACTGATCGAACGGATCTACCACTACCGGGAGATCAACGGGGCCACCCTGCACCCGGAGGCCGCCTACCTGCTGCTGCGCGGGATGAAGACCCTGCACCTGCGCGTGGAGCGCCAGCAGCGCAACGCCCAGGGGGTCGCGGAGTACCTCGAGGCCCACGACCGCGTGACGGTGGTGAACTATCCCGGGCTGGCGTCCCACCCCCAGCACGGGCTGGCAGCCCGGCAGATGCGCGGCTTCGGGGGGATGCTCAGCTTCGGGCTGGAAGGCGGGCTGGACACCGTCGCGCGGTTCTTCCCCCGGCTGCGCTTCGCCCACGCGGCCGCGAACCTCGGCGCGGTGGAGACCATCGTGGCGCCGCCCGCGACCTCGAGCCATGTCGAGTGCTCACGCGAGGAACGCGCTGCGCTCGGGATCCCGGAGGGTCTGTTGCGCTACTCGGCGGGGATCGAGGACCTCGAGGACCTGCTGGCGGACCTCGAGCAGGCCTTCGCAGGGCTGTGAGGTGAGGCGCTCAGCGCTCGCTCGGCCGGATGACCAGCACCGGGCAGCGGGCGTGACGCACGCACTGTTCGGAGACCGAGCCGAGCTTGAGGTCCTTGAACCCGCCGTGACCCCGTGCGCCGACCACCAGCAGATCCGCACCCCGTGACGCCTCCACGAGCCGACGTGAGGGCTTGCCGGGCATCGCCACCAGTTGCACGTGCACGTCGACCTCGCGGGTGACCACCTCCTGCACGAAGCGCGCGAGGTTGCGCATGGCAACCTCGTGGGAGGACCGGTCCCGCTGCTCGTTCCATTGGCGGGACTCATCGGCGAGCCGACGGACCGTGGAGCTGTCGGGGAAATGCGACCGGCCGAGGAACGGCTCGGTGTGCTTGGCGGGGGGATACACGTACATCGCGGTCAGCTGCCCGCCCGTCATGGCGGCCTCATCGACCGCCCACCGCAGGGCCGCCTGGGCTTCAGGGGATCCATCGATCCCGACCACGATGGACGACATTGGCAGCTCGATTCCCTCGGCGACGGCGGTTCGGCTCCCAGCCTACGGTGACGGGTACCAGACCACCACAGCGACCCGCTCCACAACCGTGCCCGCGGCCCACCGGGGCCGACCGATCGTGCTCGAGCCGTACGCGCCACCCGCACCACCGCTGTCAGCGCCACCCCCACCACCGCCGTCAGCGCCACCCGCACCACCGCCGTCAGCGCCACCCGCACCACCGCCGAGGAGCTCCATGTGAAGCTGGCCATCCTTTCCCGGGCCCCCCGCAGCTACAGCACGCGGCGACTGCGCGCGGCGGCAGAGGAACGCGGGCACCGGGTGCGCGTGCTCAACACCCTGCGCTTCGCGATCGATCTCTCCGGTGAGGAGCCGGACCTGCAGTATCGGGGCAAGCCCCTCTCCGACTACGACGCGATCCTGCCGCGGGTCGGCGCATCCATCACCTTCTTCGGGATGGCGGTGGTCCGTCAGTTCGAACAGATGGACGTCTACACCCCGACCACCGCCGCAGGCATCGCGAACTCGCGGGACAAGCTGCGCTCGATCCAGATCCTGTCCCGCCACGACATCGGTATCCCGGCAACCACCTTCGTCCGCGACCGCGCCGATGTGCTCGCGGCGATCGAGCGGGTCGGGGGCGCACCGGTGGTCATCAAGCTGCTCGAGGGCACCCAGGGCATCGGCGTGATCCTGGCCCCCGACAAGAAGGTCGCGGAAGCCGTGATCGAGACCCTGCAGAGCACGAAGCAGAACGTGCTGATCCAACGCTTCATCGCCGAGAGCAAGGGGCGCGACATCCGCGCCTTCGTGATCGGCGACCGGGTGGTCGCCGCCATGCGGCGCAGCGCCAAGGGGGACGAGTTCCGCTCCAACGTCCACCGTGGCGGGACCACCGAGGTGGTGGAGCTCGACGAGGAGTACCAGCGGGTGGCCGTGCAGTCGGCCCAGATCATGGGGCTGAAGGTCGCCGGGGTCGACATGCTGGAGAGCGATGACGGCCCGATGGTGATGGAGGTGAACTCCTCCCCCGGCCTCGAGGGCATCGAGGCCGCCAGCGAGCTCGACATCGCCGGAGCGGTCGTCGACTACATCGCCAACCAGGTGGCCTTCCCCGAGCTCGACGTGCGGCAACGGCTGACCGTGAGCACCGGCTACGGCGTGGCAGAGCTGCACATCGGCGATGGTTCCGGCCTGGTTGGGCGCTCGCTGGCCAACTCCGGGCTGCGGGAGAAGGACATCACGGTGTTGACGGTCACCCGCGGCACCCGGGTGGTACCCAACCCCAGGGGGACGCGCGAGCTGGAGGCCGGCGACCGGCTGCTGTGCTTCGGTCGGCTGGAGGAGATGCGTGATCTCGTCCCGGCCCGCCGCCGTCGCCGCGCCCGCCCGAAGGTCGAGCCCCTGCCACAGGAGGCCATGGAGGAGCTGGCCGCAAGCCACGATGATGGCAGCCGGAGTCTTGTCGGCGACGACAGCGATGCCCCGTGACCGCCACCGCCCACGACCGCGACACCGATGAAGGAGTCCCCCATGAGCCTGACCGACAGCCATGTGCTGGTCCTCGCCGCCGACCTGTTCGAGGACAGTGAGCTGCTCTACCCCGTGCTCCGCCTACGTGAGGAGGGCGCCGAGGTCACCACCGCGAGCCCTGACGGCCGAGCCGTCGCCGGGAAGAAGGGGCATGGCCCCTTCCCCGTCGATACCTCCGTGGAGGAGGTATCGGTTGCGGGGTTCGACGGCCTGGTCATCCCCGGCGGGTTCGCTCCCGACGCACTCCGCCGGTCCGACGCGGTGCTCGAGCTCGTTCGCGCCTTCGACGCCGCGGAGAAGCCGATCGCCTTCATCTGCCACGCCGGCTGGGTACCGATCTCCGCGCGCATCATCGAGGGGCGGCGCGCCACCAGCTTCATGGCGATCAAGGACGACATGGTCAACGCCGGCTGTATCTGGGAGGACGCCCCGGTGGTGGTCGATGGCAACCTGATCTCCTCCCGCCATCCCGGCGACCTCGGACCGTGGATGCGTGCGCTGATCACCGCCCTCGGTGGCCGGGTGAGCTGAGCACAGGTCACCGACCGCGCCACCCTGCCCGATCGTGGTACAGAACCGGCCACACCCGGCCGGTATCTGGCCACGGCCCCACCACCCTGCCCGATCGTGGTACAGAACCGGCCACACCCGGCCGGTATCTGGCCACGGCCCCACCACCCTGCCCGGCGCCGGGGCCACGTGCTTCACGCGCCTATCGTGCGAGGTAGACGGTGTTGCGCGAGCTGCCACCGGTCAGCGGGTTGTCGAAGCGCACGACCTCCGCGTGCACACGGTCGAACACCCCACCGAGAGTGGCGAGGAAGTCGTCGTCAGGCGCATCGTCGGACCACAGCCCGAACACCCCGCCGTCACGCAGGCAACCCCGGAGCGAGGTGAGGCCCTCGGGGGTGTAGAAGGCCGCGTGGCGCCGGTGCAGCACCGCGCGCGGGGAGTGGTCGATGTCGACCAGGACGGCGTCGAAGCGGCGCCCTGGCTCCTGCGGATCGAGACCGTCACCCACCGCCAGGCTCGCGAACAGATCCGCCGCCACGAAACGGACCCGCGGATCGTCGGCGAGGGGAGCGATGTCGGCGAGCAGGCCCTGCTGGTGCCAGCCGATCACCTCCGGCAACGCCTCGATCACCACGACCGCCGAGACCCGCGGGTCCGCGAGGGCTGCAACCGTGGTGAAACCGAGCCCGAGCCCCCCGACGGCGACCTCGAGGCCGGCCCCCGGCCCTGCAGTCGCATCGCCCGTCGAGGCGCCCGACCCATCGACCACCCCGCGCACGGCCGGCTCCTCACACCACGCCAGGGCGAGTTCGGCAAGGGCCACCTCCGCGACAGTGAACGCGCTCGACATCAGGAACTCGTCCCCGAGCTTGACCTCGAACACCTCAGCTCCCAGCGTCGGATCGTGGCGACGACGCAGGCCCAACACCCCGAGCGGGGTCTGCTCCCAGGCCAACTGCTCGAAGGCGCGTGCCACGGTGGGTACTCCTCGGCTGGAGGCCGGTGCGCCGTCCGAACGCCGGCGCAGCGCCGTCCGAACGCCGGCGCACGACACCGGACGAGGAGCTAGCGTAACGGCGCCACCTGCGGTGACACCGACCATCACCTAGCGTGGGCCGCACACCGCGTGATCACGCTGACACACGGACGCTGACCGTGAGGGCGGGATGACAGACCAGGGGCTGACGACCGGCGAGTGGCGCCGGCTGTTCGACACCCACCCTGCGGTCATGCTGCTCGTGGACCCCGAGGACGGCCGCATCACTGCCGCCAATGCTGCCGCCGAACGTTTCTACGGCTACAGCACCGAGGTCCTGGCGACGATGCGCGTCACCGACCTCAGTGTCGATCATCACGACCAGGTGCTGGCAGACGCGCGATCGGCGACCACGGGGGAGCGCAACACCTTCTCCGTTCGCCACCGGCTGGCGGACGGTGAGGTCCGGGATGTCGAGGTGGCGACCGCCGCGGTGGAGATGAAGGGACGCCCACTGCTCGGTTCGGTCGTCCACGACGTGACCGAACGCCGCCGGACCCTCGCCGCGCTCGCCGCCAGTGAGGAGTTCGCCCGCAGCATCGTGACCGGGGCCCCGCTGGGCATCGCCGTCGCCGACCTCGAGGGCCGGCTGATCCGCACCAACCAGGCGATGACCGCCATCACCGGCTACCCGGAGCACGAACTCCTCGGCCGTGACCGCACCAGCCTGGTCCACCCTGACGATCGCGAACGCACCCTGCGCTCCCAGGTACAGCTGCAGACCGGCGAGGTTGAGCGCTACGAGCTCCGGCAGCGCTATGTACGCGCCGACGGGTCGATCGCCCACGTCAGCGCCCACCACTCCTACCTGCGTGACGGCGATGCGCAGATCCGCTTCCAACTGTCGGTGGTGGAGGACGTCACCCAGCGGGAGCTCGAGCGCGAGCGTGCCGAGCAGCTGCGAGAGGAGCTCGCCGACTCCCAGCGCCGGTTCGAGGCGTTGGTGGAGCACGCCAGCGACCCGATACTCGTGCTGTCGACCGATGGCGAGGTCAGCTACGCAAGCCCTGCGGCGGTGGCCTTCCTCGGTACCGCGGCACTGACGCCCGCGGAGCTCCGTGAGCGCATCAGCGAACGCGACCGGCCGCTGTTGCGCACGGCCTGGCGCGCGCTGATGGACGGCCCGGCCCGCACGCAGCAGGTGGTCCTGCGGATGCGCCGTGCCGACGGTCGGCGGCGGCACCTCGCTCTGACCCTCTCCGACCTGCGCGAGCTCGATGCAGTTGCGGGGGTCGTGGTCACGGGACGTGACCTGACCGATGAGCTGGCGGCCCGTTCACGTCTGGAGCACCAGACCACCCATGACGGCTTGACGGGGCTTGCCAACCCGGACCTGCTCCTCGACGACCTTCGCGCCTTCTCCGGCGGGCACGTGGCCACGCCCCGCCAGGGTGCGCTGATCCTGCTCAACCTCGCTGGCATGTCCGGGATCAACGACCGGATCGGTCACCGCACCGGCGACTACCTGCTGCGTAGCGTCGCCCAGCGCCTGGTCGAGACCGCCGGCGAGTCTGCCACCGTGTCCCGCACCAGTGGTGACGAGTTCGGGCTGCTCATCCCCGGCCCCGACGACGAGGCGGCGGCGCTGGCCGCGGCGCAGCGGTACGCCGACCTGTTCAACGAGCCCTTCGTCACCCCGGGAGGGGGCAGCGTGCTCCTGCGGGCCCGCTTCGGGGTCGCCCTGGCCGGCCAGCAGAGCAGCTCCGCAGCGAGCGTGCTGCGCGACGCCAACCTGGCGTTGAGCGCAGCACAGGCCGCGACCGCAACCACCATCAGGGTGTGCGACGACGAGCTGCGCCGCGAGGAGCAACGCCGGCTCACGCTCGAGTACGAGCTGGCGACACCCTCGGTCACCGACCAGCTCAGGCTGGAGTACCAACCCATCGTCGATCTCGGCCAGCGGCGGATCACCGGCGTGGAGGCCCTGCTGCGCTGGGATCATGGTGAGCTCGGCAGCATCGGACCAGCGGAGTTCGTCCCGCTGGCGGAGCGCAACGGCGCCATCGTGCCCATCGGCATGTGGGTACTGCGTGAGGCCTGCCACCAGCTCGCCACCTGGGATGCCGCGGGACAGTGCCACGGTATCGGGCTCGCGATCAACCTCTCCGCTCGACAGCTGCTGGACGTGGAGCTCGTCCCCGCCCTGGCGAGGGTGCTGACGGAGACCGGGCTGCATCCCGATCGCATCAGCCTGGAGATCACCGAGACCGCCATCGCCGACCAGAGCGCTGTGACCACCGCCACCGTGGAGGCGATCGCCGACCTCGGCGTGCGCATCCACATCGATGACTTCGGCACCGGCTACTCCTCCTTCGCGCAGCTCGGACGTTTCCCCTTCCACGGGCTGAAGATCGACCGCTCCTTCATCGAGCCGCTCGGCCGCGAGCCTGCGGCAGAACCCATCGTGGCAGCGGTCCTGGCCATCGCCGCCGCGCAGGGGCTGGAGGTCATCGCCGAGGGCGTGGAGACCGTTGCCCAACTGCAACACCTCCAGCGCCTCGGCTGTCCGCGGGGACAGGGCTTCCTGTGGGATCCCGCGCTCACGGCGGCTGACGTCCCCGACGCCGTCGCTCACGGTCTCCCCCACCACGACGCCACCAGGATGGCCCACCGGTCGGCGTGACCCGCGACACTGCGGCACGCTGCCGCCAGGCGGCGGACAACCTCTCGGCCAACTGCCGCGCATGCCGCAGCGCCATCGACACCCCGCCAGGACCCGTACATGACCACTTTCGCTGACCTCGACGACTTCGCCGCCCTCGGGCTCCGCGACGAACTCCTCGCCACCCTCACGCAACAGGGCTACGAGGAGCCCACCCCCATCCAGCGCCAGGCCATCGGTCCGATGATGGCTGGCCAGGACGTGCTCGGCCAGGCGGCCACGGGCACCGGCAAGACCGCAGCCTTCGCCTTGCCGATCCTCGAGCGGCTCCCGCCAGGTGACCGCGGCACCGCACCGACAGCACTGGTCCTCGTCCCCACCCGCGAGTTGGCGATGCAGGTCTCGCAGGCCGTCCACACCTACGGGCGGCAGCTGGAGGCCCGTGTCCTGCCGGTCTACGGCGGCCAACCGATCTGGCGCCAGCTCAAGGCGCTGGCCCGCGGGGTGGACGTGGTCGTGGCGACACCGGGCCGGGCCGTCGACCACCTCACCCGTGGCACCCTCGACCTCGACACCGTCGAGGTGGTGGTGCTCGACGAGGCCGACGAGATGCTGGACATGGGCTTCGCCGACGACCTCGATGCCATCATCGCGGCGACCCCTCCGACCCGCCAGACCGTCCTGTTCTCCGCGACGCTGCCGGGGCGGATCGATCGGCTCGCAGCCCGCTACCTCACCGATCCGGTGCGCGTGACCATCGGACGTGAGCAGGCCGGCCAGCAGCACACCCCGCAGGTACGCCAGAGCGCCTATGTGGTGACCCGCCAGCTCAAGCCGGCGGCGCTGGGACGGATCCTGGATGTGGAGGCACCCGATGCCGCCATCGTCTTCTGCGGCACACGCAACGAGGTGGATGACCTCACCGAGGTGATGAACGGGCGCGGGTACCGCGCTGAGGCGCTCCACGGCGGGATGGACCAGGAGCAGCGCGACCGGGTCATGGAGCGGCTGCGCAACCAGACCGCAGACCTGCTGGTGGCGACCGACGTGGCCGCCCGTGGCCTGGACATCGACCACCTCAGCCACGTGATCAACTACGACGTCCCTGCCGCACCGGAGTCCTACGTCCACCGCATCGGGCGGGTGGGACGCGCGGGACGCAGCGGTGTGGCCATCACCCTGGTGGAGCCACGACAGTCCCGGCTGGTCCGTGCCATCGAGCAGCACACCCGGATCCGGCTGGAGGTGGAGTCGATCCCCTCGGTGGCCGACCTGCGCGCTCGCCGCCTGGAGCGCACCCGGGAGACCCTGGAGGCGCGGCTATTGAACGACACCGATCCGGAGCGGTTCCGGGGCGTGGTCGAGTCGTTGAGCGACGAGTTCGACCTGCTGCAGGTCGCGCTCGCAGCCGTGTCGCTGGTCCACGAGACCGTGGCCGGCAGCGACGCCGATGACACGGAACTGCCCGAGATCCGCCTGCACGACGAACGCGGCGGTAAGGGCGGGCGGGGCGGCACCGGCGGGAGGACCAGCAGGGGTGCCGACCGCACAGGTGGCCCCGGCAAGGGCGGCGGGAGCGGTGGCGGTGGAGCCCGTGACGCCGACAAGGCCCGGATCTACATCGGGGCCGGCCACCGCCAGGGGATCCGCCCCAAGGACCTGGTCGGGGCCATCGCCAACGAGTCCGGGCTCAGCGGACGTGACGTCGGCAACATCGACATCACCCCGAACTTCTCCCTCGTCGAGATCCCCCGCGCCGCAGCCGACGAGGTGATCCAGGCGCTGAGGGCGTCGACCATCAAGGGTCGCCGCACCACGGTGCGGCCGGACCGGCACGGCTGAACCGGCCACCGTCACTCGACCGTCACTGCGCATCACCGCGCTCGCCGTCCTCGTGGTGCTGGCCGGATGCACTGCGGAACCCGGCTCCGGGACGCCGGAGGAACCAGCGGCGCAGGACCGCGCCTGACGAGGCCTGGCGCCCCTCGCGGTCAAGCTTGAGTGCGACGGGCGGGATCTCCCGCTCCGAGGCTGGCAACCGCACCGTCGTCCCGCCCATCCTCAGCTAGCGTCACCATCGACAGCGCGCAGAGAGCGCAGACAGCGCAGACAGCGCAGACGATCTGGAGTCCTACCGTGCCCACTGCGGATCTACGGTTCCCCGGCAGCACCGGCGCGGAGCTCTCGGGGGTGCTGCACACACCCGAGGGCGACGCCAGCGGCAGCATCCTGCTGGCCCACTGCTTCACCTGTTCCAAGGACATCCAGACCATGACCCGGCTGGCTCGGGGCCTGGAGCAGGCCGGCTACGTCGTGCTGCGCTTCGACTTCACCGGACTCGGTGACAGCAAGGGCGAGCTCGCGGAGACCACCGTCGCCCACAGCGTGCGTGATCTCACCGCAGCGACCACGGCGCTGCTGGAGCGCGGCGCGGGTCCCTGCGGGATCCTCGGCCACAGCCTCGGTGGCGCCGCAGCCCTGCTCGCGAGCCCTCGTCTGCACACCGTGCGGTCCGTGGTCACCTTGAACGCGCCGGCCTCCCCCTCGCACCTGCGCCGGCTGCTCTCCACGGGCCACCGCATCGAGGATGACCGGTTCGCCGTGCGCATCGGTGGCCGCGACGTGGTCCTGTCCGACGCCTTCCTCGACGAGCTCGACGACCACGACCAGTCAGGTGCCGTCGCCGGGCTGGAACGACCGCTGCTGGTCATCCACGCGCCCGATGACCAGGTCGTCGACGTGGAACAGGGCGAGCGGATCTTCGCCACAGCCCGACAGCCCAAGGGCTTCCATCCGTTGATCGGCGCGGACCACCTGGTCAGCGACCGTGCCCACGCCCAGGAGCTGCTCGAGGTCGTGCGACACTGGTTCGACCACACGCTGTAGGCGCTGACCGCAGATGGGCAGGACGCCTACTACGGCCGGACCGCCGGGGTGATCATCACCGGCAACGACCACGGTGCGAAGCACTGCGCGATGCACCTGCGCTACAGCCTGCGAGCTGCGCCGGCGGGACCTGCCAGCGGCTAGGGGCGGCGTGACAAGGATCACGTACCAGGCTCAGCGTCGGGACCGCAGCCGCTTGTGGGCCTCGCTGACCAGCACCACCGCCAGGGTGACCACGGCGATCCGCGCCCACCCGTTGCCGGTCACCGGTGCGATCTGCAGCACCCGCTGCGTGGGCTCCCAGTAGCTCGCCACGATGTGGATCGTGAGCGCGATGGTGGTGGAGATCAGCAGGAACGGGTTGCCACGGACGTGGGTCGCCACGATCGATCGCCGCTCGGAACGCGCGTTGTAGACATGGGCAGCCATGGCCACCACCAGGGTGGTGAGGGCAGCACCCCGTTGCTGATCGAGGCTGAGCCCATCGGCGATCGACCAGGTGAACACCCACAGGCTGCCAACGGCCATGGTCACCCCGGTGAGCACCGTGCGTTCCCACAGCACCGCGTTGATGATCGGATCCTCGCGGCGGCGCGGCGGTCGATCGAGGACATCGGGCTCCCCCTTCTCGAAGGCCAGAGCCACGTCCTGCAGACCGTTGGTGACCACGTTGAGCCAGAGCAGGGCGGCCGGGACGTAGGGCAGCGGGAGCTCGAGGGCGATGGAGGTGATGATGGCCACGATCGCCGCGGCACCCGTGGAGAGCAGGAAGTAGGTCACCTTGCGGACGTTCTCGAAGACGACCCGGCCCTCCTCCACGGCGTTGGCGATGGAGACGAAGTTGTCGTCGGTGAGCACCATGTCGCTGGCCTCACGGGCAACGTCGGTACCGCTGCGCCCCATGGCCACACCGATGTCCGCCGCCTTGAGCGCCGGACCGTCGTTGACCCCGTCCCCGGTGACGGCGACGACCTGTTCGTGTGACCGCAACGCCCGCACCACCCGCAACTTGTGGTCCGGGGCGACCCGTGCGAAGACGTCGACCTCGAGCACCGCGTCGCGCAACTCCGCTTCGGACATCCGCTCCACCTCGGCACCGGTGAGGGTGTCGGGACGTTCACTGATACCGAGCTGGTCCGCGATCGCGCTCGCCGTGACGGCGTGGTCGCCGGTGATCATCAGCACCCGGATACCTGCCTGTCGGGCGCGTGCGATGGCGTCGCGCACGCCGTCGCGGGGCGGGTCCTGCATGCCAACCAGTCCCGTGAGGGTCAGGCCCTCCGGAACGGGTGGGGTGTGCTCGTCGATACTGGCAGCGGTCTCCACGTCCAGGGTGAGCTGTGCGAGCGCGAGGACCCGCAGGCCCTCTGCGGCCATGTCCTCGGCGAGGGCGAGCACCTCCCCCCGATCCAGCGGCACCGGACCGTCCTCACCGTAGATGTGGTCGCACAACTCGAGGACCCGCTCCGGCGCACCCTTGAGTCGCAGCACGGGATCGGCCTCCTGGACCACCACGAAGGAGTAGCGCAGGTCCGACTCGAAGGGCACATGCGCGAGGACCTCGACCTCGTCGGTGAGCTCCCGGGGATCGTGGTCGACCGCCCAGGCAGCGGCCAGCAGCGCGACCTCGGTGGGATCGCCTCGGCGGTCCACGATCTGGCCGTCGCGTATGACCAGCTCCGCCTCACTGGTCAGTACCGCCGTGCGCACGCTCGCTGCCAGGGCGCCGTCAGGATGGGTCGTGAGATGCTCAGCTGCGAGCACGATGTCATCGCCGCCCTCGCCCCGAGGGTCGTCGAGGAAACGGACCCAGCCGTCGGGCGTCCAGCCACGCACCAGGGTCATCCGGTTCGCGGTCAGGGTGCCGGTCTTGTCGGAACCGATGGTGTTGGTGCTGCCGAGGGTCTCCACAGCCGGCAGGGAGCGGATGATCGCGTTGCGCTGCGCCATCCGCCGCACGCCCAGCGCCATCGCCACGGTGAAGGCGACGGGCAGGCCTTCGGGCACCACGGCCACCGCCAGCGCCACCGCGGTGAGGAACATCTCATCGACCGCACCGCCCAGCGCAAGGCCAAGGAGGAAGGCGACCAGGGTCGAGGCGAGTACGGCGACGGCGATGATGTTCGCGAAGCGCCGCATCCGCTGTTGCAGCGGGGTCTCCGGCTTCTCCTCGGCCCGGATCGACTCGGCGATCGTGCCGAGCTCGGTATCGAGGGCTGTCGCCACGACGACCGCCCGGGCACGGCCGCTGGTCACCGCACTGCCCATGAAGGCCATGCTGCTGCGATCGGCGGCCAGGGCGTCCTCGGCCACGGGGTCGGGTGATTTGCGGGCAGGCTTCGACTCTCCCGTGAGCAGCGACTCGTCCACCTCGAGGGCCGTGGTGCGTACCAGTCGCAGATCGGCGGGCACGCGGGTCCCGGAGGTCAGCAGCACCACATCGCCGGGCACCAGGTCGATGGCGTCGATCTCCCGCTCCTCGCCGTCGCGGACCACCTGCGAGCGGGGTGCCGCCATCTGCATGAGGGCATGGACGGAGCGGTCGGCCTTGCGTTCCTGGATGAAGCCGATGACCGCGTTGATGACGAGCACCGCCGCGATCACGGCGGCATCGGTGTACTCGTCGATCAGCAGGGTGACCACGAAGGCCACCAGCAGGATGTAGATCAGGGGGCTCTTGAACTGCGACAGCACGATGTCGAGGTTGCCGCGCGGTTCATCGCGCCCGAGCTCGTTCGGCCCCTCGGTCTCGAGCCGGCGGGCAGCCTGCTCTGCGGACAGACCGGTATCACGGTCGACCTCGAGGTGATCGAGGACCTCATCGCTGTGGAGCGCGTGCCAAGGTCGGGTCGCCATCGGCTCAACCTCCAGACCGTCCCACGCTAACCGTGCCGGGGTGGTCCCCGCGACGGACGGAGGGCCCTTGCTGACCGAGGTCGGTGCACCTGTCAGGTGTGGGACCGTGCCGCGTCCGGGCAGCGCAGGATCAGCCGGTGGCGTCGCGGACCTGGGCGGACCACCTGAGCGCCTCGTGGTGGGAGCGGGCCAGATCCCGCGGCTCGAGACCGAGCCCACGCCCAAGGGCCACCAGGCGCTGCCAATCCGCCTGCTCCGCGGCCATCGTGATCTCCAGCAGGTCCCTGAGCTCCCCCGGGCGCCCCTGCAGCGCCGCACGGACCTCGTCGCTGACCGGTACCTCGTGCAAGGTGGCCTCCGGCAGCACACCATCGGGCCCGAGCACGGAGAACATCCCCAAGGAGAAGGGATCGAGCCCCGCGGGGACCCCGCGTTGGCGTTGGAGCTCCTCGCAGTAGCGGGCGCGCACGCTGGCGGTGGTCAGCAGCTCGGAGGGCACGTCGGTCTCCACCGAGGACAGCACGAGCAGTGAGACCCAGCGGTGCAACCGGCGGATACCCATCAGGACCAGGCCGTGGTGGACGGACTCCACGCTCCTCCACCCGCTCAGGGCATCGACCATGCGCAGGAACCGGTCGGACAGGGTGAGGTCGCTGCGGATCAACTCCTCGACACGCCGCAGATCGACCTCAGCCTGCGCCACCTCGCGCAACAGGCTCAGGTGCGCCGCCGGCAACCCGAGGGGCCGCATCCCGCGCACGACCCGAGGCCGCGTGAAGAAGAAGCCCTGGAACAGACTCGCGCCCGCCCCCACGAACCGGTCGAAGGTCGTGGAGTCCTCGACACGCTCCGCGACCACCGGGGTGTCACGGCTGTTGAGATCCCGCACCAGCTTCAGCGCACCCTCCTGGCCCGCCATGCGCGCATCGACCTTGACCAGGTCGACCTCGTCGAGCAAGGGCATCCGCAGATCCTGCGGCAGCATCCCGTCGAGCGCGAGCCGGAACCCGGCCTGGCGATGCTCGCGCAGGGCGTGACGCACCGCCTCCGTGGGAGCGGCGTCGCGCATCACCTCAAGGACCAGTCCGTCGGGAGGCAGGTCGAGGAGGATCCCGGAGCGCAGCAAGGACACGGGCACGTTGACGAAGGCGTCATCACCGTCGGTGGTGATCTCACGCCCGAGCGCTAGCAGCCCGTCGATCAGCACCGTGGCGGTGGCCCGCACACCCTCATCGCCATCCCCCGGTGGAAGGCCCAACTCATCGCGGAAGAGCAGTTCGTAGCCCACCACCTCGAGTTCCGCGTCGACCACGGGTTGCCGTGCCACCATGACCTCACCGAGCAACGACTCGTCCACCTTGGCCCTCTCCTTCACCGACGGCGCCCCACGGTGTGAGCCCGCACCAGGACCATCGGCACGATAGGGCCGGGAACTGAGGGCGGAGGGGTCGGTAGCGTGTCATCTCCAACCGCAGCGCGCGACGCGGCACCGCAGCGCGCGACGCGGCACCGCATCGGGCGCAGGGGCAGGAGGGCCGATGGACAGCACCGCGCTCCACGACGTCCTCACCGAGGTGCAGGGCTGGGAACCGGAGACCGTGGCCGTCGGCGTCACCGACCGTACTGCCACCGTGGCGACCAACGGCCCCCTGGACCGTCGACTGTGGCTCGCATCGGTGACCAAACCGCTCAGCGCCTACGGCGTCCTGCTCGCCGCCGCCGACGGCTATCTCCGCCTCGACGAGCCCGTCGAGGTGCCAGGGACCTTCGAGGAGGTGACGGTGCGCCACCTCCTCGCCCACGCGGGAGGCTTGGCCGCCACGCCCGGTGGCAACCACCGCGCACCTGCGCAACGCCGCATCTACGCCGACTGGGGCTACGGGGTGCTGAGCGAACTCGTCGAGCAGCGGGTCGGGCTGCCCTTCGCCGACCACCTGGCCATCGAGGTGTTCGAACCGCTCAGGATGGCCCGCACCACCCTGGAAGGCGCTGCCGGCCACGGAGGACGCGGCACCGTCGGGGACCTACTGCGCTTCGCGAGGGAACTGCTGGCACCGACCCTGCTGCCCGCTGCGTTGCTGACCGAGGCCTCCCGCGTCGCCTACCCGGGCCTGGAAGGGGTCGTCCCGGGCTACGGCCGGCGCTCGCCCAACGACTGGGGGCTCGGCTTCGAGATCAAAGGATCGAAGGACGACCACTGGATGGGCCGGCTGCTCCCGCCTGAGGCCTTCGGCCACTTCGGTCGCTCCGGGTCCTTCCTGTGGGTCGATCCGACCCGCGGTGTGGCTGCCGTCGAACTCGCCGACAAGGAGTTCGGGCCCTGGGCGCGGGAGGTGTGGGGCGACTTCAACGACCGCGTCGTCGCCGCCCTCGACGCCCACGGCTCGTGACCGGAAGGGCACACACATGAACCTGCTGGTGGTCGGCAGCGGCGACCTCGGCACCGAACTGGGCCTGCGTGCGGCTGCCCACGGGCACCGGGTCCATGCCCTACGACGTCGCGCGGAGCTGCTGCCGGCGCCGCTGCTGCCGATCGCAGCTGAGCTGCCCGGCGCACCGGTGGACCTGCCCGACGACATCGAGGTGGTGGTGATCACGATCGCCGCCGACGGTCGCGACGAGGCCACCTACCGACGTGCCTACGTGGACGCACCGGCGCAGGTACTCGACGCCCTTGAGGCCACGGGCGCGCCACTGCGACGGGTGGTGTTCACCTCCTCCACCGCGGTCTACGGCGTGGAGGACGGCTCCGAGGTGGACGAGGACACCCCGACCGTGCCCACGCGCCCCACGGGCGCGGTCCTTGTCGACGCTGAGCAGGCCCTGTGGGAACGTCCCGTACCGACGGTGTCGCTCAGGCTCGCCGGGGTCTACGGGCCGGGCCGTGAACGGCTGCTCCAACAACTGCGCACCGGCCAGGCCGTGCGGCCCGAACCGGATGTGCACACCAACCGGATCCACCGCGACGACGCCGCCGATGCCCTCCTCCACCTGGCCACCATGCCGCAGGAGCCGGCTGCCTGCTACCTCGGCGTCGACGATGCGCCGGCGTTGCTCGGTGACGTGCTGCGCTTCCTGGCCGGCGAACTGGGGGTGGCGGTTCCCCCGCGCGGCCCGGTGACCCGCAGCCGCGGTGGCGACAAGCGGTGCTCCAACGCGCGGCTGCGGGCCAGCGGTTGGACACCCGCGTACCCGAGCTACCACCAGGGCTACCGCGCGGTACTCGCAGGTCACGGGGTACGCCACCCCTGACCTTCCGTCGGCTGACGCGCAGCACCACGCCAGTAGCCTCGCCGCAGCGGGCGCCGCGGCGCGTCGCCTACCGCCACGCGCCTGCCGCCCCGCGCTTACCGACACCAAGGAGCCGAGGGTGACCTCACCGCCGCGCCCGGGAGATCTCATCGTCCTCGGTCGGGACGCCTGCGTGGACCGTCTCGAGCAGGCGCCCTACAGCCGCATCGCCTTCGTGGTCGACGGCGCACCTGTCGTGCTCCCCGTCAACCACCTGCTCCACGACGGCGCGGTCTACCTGCAAGCCGCACCGGGCTCCAAGCTCGGCTCCGCTGCGGCGGGCCAGGTCGTGGTCATCCAGGCGGACGAGGGCGATGCCGACCGGCGGGTCGCCTGGTCGGTGATGGTGCGTGGACGGGCATCCATCGTCACCGCCGAGCCGGAGATCGAAGCCCTCCACGCCTATGACTTCCAGCCCTGGGCACTGCCCGACAGCCGGTCCTTCTGGATCCGTGTGGACGTCCACGACATCGACGGGCGCCGGATCGTGCGTCGGTGAGCCGCGTGCGCGTCACCCGAGGCTGGGCGCGACCTCACCGGTCTGCACCCGCCACAGCGCCGCGTACCGCCCGTCACTCGCCAGCAACTGCTCGTGGGTGCCGACCTCGACCACCTCACCCGCCTCCAGCACGTGGATCCGGTCGGCGTGGCGCACCGTGGACAGCCGGTGGGCGATCACCAGCGTCGTGCGGGTGTGGGTGACGCGGGCCAGGGACCGCTGGATCGCGGCTTCCGTCTCATTGTCGACCGCAGAGGTCGCCTCGTCGAGGACCAGCACGGGTGGGTCGCACAGCAGGGCACGGGCGATGGAGACCCGCTGGCGCTGCCCACCGGAGAGCTTCTGACCCCGCTCCCCGACCAGGGTGTCGTAGCCGCGGGGCAGCGCGGCGATGAAGTCGTGGGCCTCCGCGAGGCGTGCGGCGGCCTCCACCTCGACGTCGGTGGCGTCGGGGCGTCCGTAGACGAGGTTCTCGCGTACGGTGCCGTGGAACAGGAACACGTCCTGGCTGACCAGCGCGAAGGCGCCACGCAGGTCGTCCACACGCAACTCACGGACGTCGTACCCATCGAGCCGGACGGCGCCGCCGGTGACGTCCTCGAGCCGCAGCAGCAGCTTGACCAGGGTGGACTTGCCCGCACCGGTCGCCCCGACCACGGCGTGGGTCTGACCGGCCGGCACGTGCAGATCCGCACCGCGCAGCACCGGGGCGCCGTCGCGGTAGGCGAAGTGGACCTGCTCGAGGGAGAGCTCGCCCAGGGGCTCGGGCAGCGGGGTGTCGCCGTCGGTGAGCCCCACGGGTTCGGTGATCAGGTCCAGGATCCGGCGGGTGGAAGCCATGGCGCGCTGGTACTGGTCGAAGGTCTCCCCGAGCCGCGTCAGGGGCCACAGCAGCCGCTGGACGATGAAGACCAACACGCTGAAGGTCCCTGCCGCCAGCTCGCCCTGCAGGGCCTGCATGCCACCGATCAGCAGGATGGCGGTGAAGCCGAACAGGATGGCGATGCGGATCAGGGGGACGAAGGCCGAGGACAGGCGGATGGCGTCCCGGTTGGCGTCGCGGTAGGCCTGCGAGTCGGCGGTGACCCGCTCGAGCTCGCGGGCCTCCGCGGAGAAGGCCTTGATCGTGGCCAGGCCACCGAGGTTGTTGGCGAGCGTGGCGTTGAGGTCACCGACCCGCTCACGCACCACGCGGTAGCGGGGTTCCAGGCGGCGCTGGTAGCGCAGCGTCCCCCAGATGATCACGGGCATCGGCGCGAAGGCCACCAGCCCGACCACCGGTGAGAGCACCAGGTAGGTCGCACCGATCAGGACCACGGAGGTCGCGACCGTGATCAGCTCCTGCGCGCCGCGGTCGAGGAAGCGCTCCAACTGGTTGACGTCGTCGTTGAGCACGGCCAGCAGGCCACCGGTGGAGCGATCCTCGAAGCTGGCGAGGTCCAGGGACTGCACGTTGGCGTAGGCGTCGAGCCGGGCCTCGTGCTGGATCGTCTGCGCGAGGTTGCGCCACAGCACGTCGGCCACGTACTGCGACGCCGACTCCAGCAGCCACACCGCCACGGTCAGGGCGGCCAGCACCACGAGCTGTCCCTGCGGGTCCACCACGCCCGTGAGCCGTGCTACCAGGGAGTCCTCACCGACGACCACGATGTCAACCGCGATGCCGATGAGGAAGGGCGGCGCGATGTC
>LKMJ01001938.1_pt1 | contig 18681 bp, 26 predicted proteins | sample 643391 | NCBI WGS metagenome assembly LKMJ01 (sample SAMN04112250, study PRJNA286221) | soda lake metagenome | biome: soda lake; feature: Kulunda Steppe; material: water; isolation source: sample PL-Br10 brine of Picturesque Lake | place: Russia: Kulunda steppe | collected 2010-07 | reverse complement strand
GGCCTGGCATGAGTGCTGCAAGAGTAATCCTCAGGCCTGGCATGAGTGCTGCAAGAGTAATCCTCAGGCCTGGCATGAGTGCTGCAAGAGTAATCCTCAGGCCTGGCGTGAGTGCTGCAAGAGTAATCCTCAGGCCTGGCATGAGTGCTGCAAGAGTAATCCTCAGGCCTGGCATGCCAAACAATCCTTGCATTGCAACAGTAATCCTCAGGCCTAATAATAATAATAATGATGATGATAATAATAATAATAATGATAAATAACAATAATTATTATGATTATAATAATTGCAGCAGTAATCCTCAGGCCTGGCATGCCAAACACATCCTTGCATTGCAGCAGACACAAGTTTGAACCAATGCACCCTCTTTGCAGCCCTGCACTGAATGCTTGCACATTCTGTCCATCCTCTTCCAGGTGGATGTATTCTTTAGTGAGCCAGTTATCCCCCTTGACCTGAGCTCCCTAAAGGCTTCAGGGGCAAGCGTTCAGAGTGTGGAGAGAGTGAATGCGGAGCATTCCCGGTTTTTGCTGGAGGGGCACATTGGGGCAGAGGCTCGGTTGAGCCTTTCCAGCTATGAGGACTTTGCTGGCAACAGAGGTGCGTAAGTGTAGAATGCCCTGAGGCTGTTTTTCCTGCTCTACTTCTCTCCTTTCTAACCTTGAAAATTTTTCCCTGCATAATACCTCTCGGCATGAAGCGTGCTAATGTCCTGTTCCTTTGCCTATCTGCAGGCAGCAGGACCAATGAGGTTGCAGTGCGGGTACCTTCTGCAACACTGAAGGTCAGTAGTAATTTACTCGCAGCCTCTCCCACCATGGCCAATCAGATTGCGCATGCTAGCGCAGCTATTGTCAATCAGATTGCACAAGCAAGCGCAGCCATGGCCAATCATTATGCGCAAGCAAGCGCAGCGCCTCATCTAGATGTTCATCCAGTGCAATGCTTGTCACTTGGACAGACATATTACCTTGAAATTGGAAGTTTGATAATTTTTAGGAGTTGGCGCTGTTATATACAACGTTATGTTGTACAGCAATACATGAGGATATATAATGTTATAGATTTTCCAAAATATGTGCAAAAATTGGGCCAAATTCGCCCTCTGACACCCCCCACACCCACCTCATCTCAACAAGCAACTGTTTGTATAAAAATGTCAAAGAGGATCAAGCTTGGATGGATCCTGTCACTCCAGATCAGTGCTGTGCCAGATTTATGCTGCATTGTGACCTGGAGGTCAATTGAGTCAGTTGGGGGAGTATTTGATCCCATTGTGAGTTCAGCTACAGCTGTTTTTGAGCGCGTTAAAGACAAACTTGCAATGATACCCTGTTTGCTCCTAGCAGCATGTGACATTTACGCCAGGGATTTAACCCCTCTAGCCTTTGGGGGGCAACAGGCGTGGCAGCGCCATCTAGTCCAGTCCAGTCCACAGTCCAGTGTGAGTGCATCCGACAGCAGCTGCATGCAGTGCTGAACCTGCACGCTATCAGGCTGAACAGAGAGAGAAGGTGAAGGGAAGGATAAGGGCATCAGACTCAGCAGTCTCATCGCGGGCAACCTGTTGTCTGCTTGGTGTACACTGTCGCTGTCCGCAGCCAGTCCACACACCACATAAGCAGTCTCTCAGCGTGACAATTCCTATTCTAATCTAAGCTTGGATGGAATTGGCCAAGGCACACGGCCCTGTGTGCAAGGGCGCGTGTAGCCTGAAGAGCTAGATGCTTACATCAGGCAAGCCTAAATACTGGGGTGGCAGTTCTAAAGCAGTGATGATGACAGCTTGTGTGGGACCCTGTATGCTGGAGTGCAAGAGGTGCAAGGCTGATACCAGCCCCAACAATCCCTCTCAAGCAGCAGAGTGCCACAAATGTAAAGTAGCAATAATGGCAGCAGCAGGCTTGCGTAGCAGCTCTTGAAAGCAGCTAATCGGTGAGCAGGAGGAGGAATCGACAAAATTGGGATGCGATGCTAGTCCCACACGTGTACAGCCCAATGGGTAGCTATCTAAACCCAAGGGCACCCTGACCTCCCTGCTGCTTTGAAAAAGCATGCTGTCAGCGTTTTTCAGACAGCAGAAGTAAGCACCACGACCCATGCACATGCTGCAGTGTTTGCGCTTGACCCGACCAACTTAAAAAATGGGGAGGATAAGTGAGCTGCTAGCATAAGTGCCTTTGTTTTGCACTAAGTGAAAGCTCTACAAAAGGCAGTTGTTATGCTTAACATGTATAGATTGGCATCTGATTTTTACTGCTTGTGTGAGCTGAGTATTTTGGCATTTCTAAAACTTCTTGCTCCCATACAAATGCATGCGTGCTGGCTATATCTGCACACCCTACAGCGAGCTGAATACCAAGCACAAGGAGGAGGTGATCATGCTTGCTTAAGCTACAAGCTTGTAGTGCACCTGAACGGAGGCAGGGGTGATAGCAGCGTGATAGCAGCAGTCAGAAAGGCGCGCAGAGATGAATGTATAGGCGACTGGCGAATGTAGCCCGCCACCCATTTAAGCAAGACTTCTCTGCAGAACCTGCTAAGCTGCAGATCAGCATTCTCCCCCAAGCCTGACTTCTTGCACAACCTCTGGCTGACCAATGTCAGCAAGCTTTCCCTACCAAGTAGTGGCTGCCGACAAGCTACTCTCAGCCCATGCCATGCCTTTCGGTCCAAGCGCAACTGGAGTGCACGGGGATCCATCTATATCACCTCACGCGACAGCATTGGCCTTGAGACAGCAGAGGAGTGCTTTTTTGTCAAGGCTGTACCTAGGCAGCAAGTATTAGGAGCAGGCTTGCAGCAGGGGGTATTTGAACGAGCTTGAACAATAGCACTGGGAAAATGGGGAGTGCCATGGGGAGTGCCCAGCCAGATAAGGTATTATGTTATATTCTGACTTCCTAGCTGGCACCTGACAACTGACTTTTTATTCCAACTTGCAATTTTGCAGAGGGGCAGAATTCAGCTTGCCTTACCCATCTCAAAAATCGGATTGGGAAATTCAGTGCCCTTAGGTTAGGTTAGGTTACAAAGCTGTACCTGCCAAACAAGGGCAGCTTAGCTGAAGCCAAACAGGCCTGCAACCGAAACAAAAAAGAGGCAAGCTAGGTTGTGTCCTGAAATCTAGGCACAGCATTCCAGGCACTTATGCTAGTACAAGGCCAGGCCTTTGGTGTCTGCTTGGCTCATAAAGTCTCTTAGCCTGTTTGAGATTCTAGAAGGTGAGCGGAACTGTTGATGGTGCTTGACACGCAAGTTTGCCAAGTCAGCACTTGAGCAATCTAAGAGGACGTGCTCTTCATCTTGTTCACAGTGCCAGTTGCATTTAGTGCAGATTCTAAGCTTGTAAGGAATTCTGTGTTCTTTTTGTCGGAGACGCTCGACATTCAAGTTGTGACCAGAGAGTCTGAGTCTGGAAAGAGCACGCGAAAGATGGTTAGGAATGTTGTGTCGAAGGTATGAAGGCAGAGTTGGTTTAAATGGTGTTTAAATGGTGTTTCTGATCGTCCCACCAGCCAGGCTGACTCCCTATGAGCACTCCAAAATGGGTGTAATAAGTCCTCATGACTCTACTGGATGCATGTGCATCATGTGGGTGAATCTGATCCAGATCTTTCCATTCTCGGATCATTTGCTCACGCAACAACAGCTCCAAGTCACTCAGTGCCCTTAGGGGTGCACTGTAATCTATAACAGAAACGTATAATAGTTTATCGAGTCATAATGCTATATGTAGCTAGATATTATTTCTAGTACAACGTTATACAACCCCTTACATTGATAGATAGTGGGTGCTTATCAAATCTTTTGGACTGCACATGCAATTTTCCTAGAAGTTGTCCCCACCACTGGGTCACTCCTTCCTTAGGCAAAGATGGCCAAATAGGTTCTTCAAGGCATAAATTTGCAGCAAACCCACTGTTTTCCAACCTGAGCACATCTTTGGAGAGCTTGATTTATTCTGGTTCCAATGTTGCCTCAGAATTGGTGCGTTGGGTGGAAGGAAATCTTGGGGAAACTGTCAGGTTTGAACATTGCACACCTTTTCCCGCACGCAGCCCCTAATTCTGACCTTGACGCCTGCAAATGCATAGATTTGGCCCGCATATCCTGTGTGGATTTGGGCGGCGGAAGCTCTGCTGCTGATCCGTGCGCTCAGGAGAGGCAGAAGTCAGGAAAACTTTTGGCCCACCTCTTCCCACCCTCACCCTTGATCGGCTCCATTTCAATTCTCTTAGGTTGTCTTTGATTTCCCGCAACCCTCAGACTTTGTCTGGCTTGCAAGCATGCATGGGTTAGGGAGGTATTGCATTTCCTGCGAGTGCTCCAACATCCGGTTGCGACAGGGTCACCCACGGAACACGTCTTCCTGGCCCTCTTCCCCAAACCCGACTTTGCAGCATCAAATCATCATGCAAGTGCTGCTTAAGCCCTGGAAAGCGGCAGGATTGGAGCAAGTTTGAAAACATGCCATTTCCCTGCCAAAATGGTGCAAAATGGTGCTAGAATGGTGAATGGCATGTATACCACGCCCCCACCTCACATTTTTCACAAAGCCTGACTGTTTATGACCTACGTACTTTTTATGCATGGTTGTAGCTGGCAATGTGGCAACCGTGTAGGCAGCAAAGTAAATTGGCCTCATTTTGGGGGTCCCAATTGTGGGGACGCCCTTCACCAATGGTGCTGGAAATCGTGATACTCAAATGCTCAAACCATAGTCTGAAAAGTATTGGACACTAACTTTAGGGATACCACTGCTCAACCTGCCTGTGGCTCAATACCTGGTTCTGTTGTCTTGGCTGCAGACTGTGTCAACTGCCCTCATGGGTGGTAGCATTGCCGCAGTAGGCATCTCTGGGATTATGTGTGCAGCCACAGCTGTCACCCTCAGCCCGGGCTGGTCAGGTCCTGCCTGTGTAGCGGGCATCTTGCGCTCGGTTGGGCACCTGCAGGTGCGCGCTGCTGCTTGGCATTAAAGCATGTCCGCAATTCTGTGTGTGATTCAAGAATACAAGGCTTGCAGTCTTACAGCCCTGGGAGCGTGTATATCTGCATGTTTCTGCAGCTTGGGAAGCCGTCCCAAATCATAATTGCAGTGTACACATATACACCTCCATGCTCCCATTCTCATGGCTGCACATGATTGAGAAGTCTCGTATGCATGCTCACATGCATCTACCTTCCCCGTGCATTCCTGCAGATTCTGGCTTTCACGCGCCATATGGCCGCCCTGTTGCCCAGCGCATACACAACAGCCACGGAGGCAGCAGAGTGGACTCGTCTTAGCTGGGTGCCTGACCCTGGCACACGCTATGCCAATAAATGCTCAGCTGCAGCACATTTGGTTGCGCAGAGCTCCGCCCTTCCTCCCATGCAGCTGGTGAGCGCTTCCAGCCTGATCACCTAGCTCCAGAAGCGCCTGCACTGCAAAGTAATTGAACACATGGCATGGTGCATCCGCTGCTGCTGACCTGTTGTTCATCTCCAGTGGAAAGGCTGCTCAGAACAAATCACAGCCATTTCTGCGTCGGTACCTGGTGCAGGGTGAGGGCACACTGCTGGATGCTGCCTTACTTGACATCACCATCCCAGGCGCGCCAATGCTTGTGCATGCCCAGTCCAGCACCAAAGCCTCCGTTCCCAGCACCCTGCTCAGCTTCAATTTCTCTATTTATGAGCGCCAGGAGCTGGTCATAGTAGCAGATGCTTCCAGGGACAACATCGAGGAGGCCTGGCGGTGAGGGGCTTGAAGTAACAATAGCTTCATAGAACAAAGCAGGGGGGGCTGCTCATCTCCTAGATTGACTGGCTGCTAAAACATGCTACAGCACCTATCCTGCTCGCCTCCTGCATCTGGTTTTACTCGATATCTAGTGCCGAGACAGGGAGCTGCAGTCGGTTGTGCTGAGCAACTGGCTGCTTGACGCCTTTTGAGCCTGGCACCTCACATGACTCTCTCACACTGCGCTTTTTTCCTCCTGATGCCTTCATGCAATACCTGCGTCCTGTCTTGACGGCATCCTGTCTTGATGGTATCCTGTCTTGTCTGCATCCTGTCTTGTCTGCGTCCCATCTTGTCTGCATCTTGTCTTGACGGTGTCCTGTCTTGACGGCAGCACTGCTGTAGTCAGAATGAAGCATAGGCATGTGTACAAGCCCCTTCATTTCTCAATTACAAGGTGTGTCACCCTGGTCCGCACTTTGTGCCAAAAATTGCAGAGCAACAGGGCACACTTTCTTGTTGGCATGGGAATGGGGTTTCTGCAGAGGGCAAGCACTCAGGCATCTGCTCATGATGTGTATGAGCCGTGACATGGGTGTGATCATGCCATCAAGTCAGTCCAGCCCATGCGCAGTCAATCTTTGACTGCTCGCAGGAACTTCATGAGCTGTGCCATTCTGACAGCCTTCGTGATTGCACTGACGCTCCTGACTCATCTTGGTGGGTCTTCCCCTTGGTGCCCTGCATCTTGTGCAAATTTGCTAAAATGATTTTGCTGAGAATGGCTGCTAGGCCCAGTAGCAAGCTGCACCCTCTCCATCCGCATCCTGCAACATAGCTACACCTTGCTGCAAGGTCTCCAGTTGCTGCCCAGGTCTTCATGCACGCAAGCTCGTTTACTCGTTTTCTCGTTTACTCGTTTTCTCTGACGCTATGCAAGCTGTCAGGCTTGCTGGTTGAGAAGTGTGTTAGCAGTCTGCATGTGCCGCATGCAGTGATTATATCAACCATCGTGGTTTGAATGAAATTGAGCTGCTTGCGTCTGCAGCTTCCTTCCCCCTCTGCCAGGCATGTGCACTTACAAGACTGGCAAGTGCCTGACTCAGCATGCGTGCCATACTTCTTCTTGGCATATGTGGGCTTAGTGCATCCCCTCTCTGCATGCAGGGGTATACACCTTCGCCCCTGTACACAAGAGGGCAAATGGCCTCCAGGTCTACACAGCAACCCCCAAGCTGCTGGCCATCGGCCTGGCTGCTGTACTGCCCGCCCTGCTGCACACCTGCGTGCGTGTGTTTGCTTGGGAGCACGCGTTTGCGCGGGGGGAAGATCTGGGGCCTGGCTTGGGTGCGCTGCTGCCCTCCTGCATGCTGGGCTTGCTTGCGCTGGCATACTTTGCTTGGCAGAGCGTGCTGGGCTGCCCCTACGAGCACCCCCAGGAGCAGCAGGTCCAGCAAGAGGAAGCCGCAGCAGCCGCAGCAGCCGCAGCAGCAGATGCCGGCAAAGCTCACCTGCCCTCGCCCCCTTCTACTGCGGACTCGGACTGGAGTGTGATGAGGACCATCATGGGCTACCTGGGTGGCCCCAGGGGCAGGTACCAAGGGGCTCAGGTGCATCCTGAGCCTGGAGCAGGCCAACAGGCACAACCAGGCCAACGGCCGGAAGTGCAAACGCCCTGGCCTGAGCTGGGCCTGCAACAGCAGCAGCAGCAGCAGCAGCAGCAGCAGCAGCAACAACAGCGGGGGGCCGAGCTGGAGGCCGCGCAGCAGCAGCTACAGCAACTGCAGCAGCAGATCCAGCAGCTGCAGCAGCTGCAGCAGCTCCAGCTCTTGCAGCAGCAGCAGCAACAGCAGCTGCAGCAGCTGCAACAGCAGCAGCAGCTCCTCCAGAGCAGCCTGGTGGGGTACCCAACCTACGCTTCCCCATCCCTGCAGGTCCCCCCTCCGCTGCAGACGTGGCAGGTGCAGCAGCAGCAGCCGCAGCTGGCCATGAGCAATGACCTCCTAGGCCAGCAGGTGCCCATGCCCATCGGCTTGGTGCCCCAACATACGATGCACTCACCCTTGCAGCCATTGCAACTTGCTAACCTTGCAACGCAGCAGGCTTACTTGCCATCACAGCTGGCTCCCTCTGCACGAGCAGCACAACCAGCGTACCAGCAGCAACAGCTGCTGGCCACGCAGCTGCCACCTGCTCCAGCGGCCCCCCTCCCTCCCCCGGCTGCCCCACTTCCCCCAGCCTGCGTGCCCGCTCCAGCTGCCGACCAGTGCAGGCCGGGGCAGTTGCTTGACCATGGAGGCACACCAGAGGCAGCGACACACCCTCAGCCAGGTGCTGCAATGCCATGCTCAGCCCTGGACAGGCGCAGGCGCACAGCACACCCCCGCATGTGGGCGCAAGCGCGCAAGCTGCAGGTGCTCCTCCCTTGTGCGCAGCTGCTGCCCAGCAAGCTGCGGCCCCAGGTGCGCCAGCGATGCCAGCTAGCTCGCACTCCTCCTGGCCCCAGCGGCCGGCAGCTGAGCCGAAGCGGCAGCGCTGCCAGCGGCAGCGCCAGCAGCAGCCGGCGGCTGAGCCGGAGCGGCAGCCTCTGGGGCACCGGCAGCAGCCGCAGCCGGGGCAGCCAGCAGGGCGTGTGTGCAGGCAGGAGCAGCAGCTGGGGCAGCGAAGCTCTTTCCCCCTCACTGCACAGCGCCGCAGACCTGGGGCGGACCGCCAGCCTCAACACCGGCTCGGACGCCTGGAGACCTCTGGCACACGACGGATCCAGGGTTGGCGAGCGCAGCAGCACGGGCATGGAGGAGGGCGATGACAGCAGAGCCCTCACCCTCAGGGATATCAAAGCCAGGGACAGTGGGGGCACAGGGCTGGAGGGCGCGCAGACTGGGCCTGGCGCAGGAGCAGTGGCGTGGTGCCAGGAGGAGGGCGAGGTGCCAAGCATAAGCCCCCGGCGGCTGCCTTTCACAGCCGAGCCGGAGTTGCCCAGTGGCTCAGGAGCAGCCGCAGCAACCCCCAGTACCTTTGGGCCCACCGACAGCAGCAGCAGCAGCAGCAGCAGCAGCCACCCAGCAGCAGCGGCAGCGGTTGCGGGGACGGCAGTGCCTCAGCAGCAGCGTCAACTTCCGCAAGTGCTCGTAGGCCTACCGCGAGTGGCAGAGGGCTGTGAGGCCCCCAGACTTGGAGCAGGGGCTGAGCCTCCAATCCCACCTACCCCCCCACTGCCCCCCCCTGCTGCACCTCCGGGCAGGGCCTATCTGCTGCTGCAGGGACAGGCTCAGCCTCTGCATCGGGAGGCGGGTTTGCCTGCGTCAGAGGCGCCCCAACCCCCACCACCATCAGCATCAGCATCATCACAGTCACCAGAAGCAGCGGCAAGAGCAGCAGGCGGCGCTCAGTCTGCCGCACCGCCGTTGGGAGTCCTTGCATCATCATTTGCGGCAGCGGTGGCTGCAGCAGTAGCCGCTCCGCCACCACCAGCACCGGCGCCAGCACAAGCGCTGCCGCAGCTCGTGGCGCCCACGGCGGCAGCACGGCGCCAGTGTGCTGCATCAGCTGCCACGTGGGAAAGCCACACACAGCATGCGACGCGGCCCGCGCTGGCAGCTCAGCAGCTGCCAGCAGGCGGGCCGCTGGCTGAGGCCAGGGAGGGCAAGGACAGTGGGGAGGCAAACGTGTTCAGCGTAGACAAGGAGCGGCGCAGGCATGCGCGCAGGGAGCGGCAGCGGCAGGAGCGGTTAGAAGTGCAGCACCAGCGGCAGGAGCAGGCGCTGGAGCGGCAGTGGCACAAGCAGCAGCGGGAGCGGGAGCGGCGGGGGGCAGGCAGGGCACAGGAGGCCAGGCCCACAGCGCACCAGGCTTGGCCGCCTGCAAACCCCGCCAAGGCCATGAAACGGAACCGCGTGCGCCCGTCCCCGGTACGTGAGCGGCGTGCGTGCGTAGCAGAGCAAAGGTTGCCACATGAGGGCCCCCGTGGTGCCTTGGCCAATGGGGCCGCGCCTGGAGCGCGCATTTAGTGCATGCATGGGTGGGATGTTCTTGGGTCGAGACTCTTGACACATTTGGTGTTGCACAGCTCACTCCCCTGTGGCTACTACCTTAGATTGCAAGTGTATTGAAGGAGTACTTAGAGTTAAAATGATGTGCTGCATACCTCCAAACCCTGTTTGCCACTCAAGCAAGAGCCTGTGCATAGACGACCATGAGATCATCAGTCAACCCATAACATCACAGACCCTCAGATCAAGGATAAGCCCTCATAAGAGGAAGCCCCCATACTTCTCTGGCTGGGAGCTCACCTCTGCTGAAGCACCTGCAGCATGAGGACGTGGACGAGCCCACGTTAGGCATTGGGCAGGGAGACCTACCAAATGCCCGGTTTGCTTGACATGCTGCGTGGCCTTAGTGCCCATGCATGCTGTGCCCATACATTACGCACATGCCGCTCCTGCCACGTGTGTACGTGTACAAGCTGTGCTGTGCACCATGCGCATGCCACCCACGCGTGTGTGCTTGCATGTTGCGCACATGCATCGAGCACGTGCTGCTCGCGCCATGCATGCACGCAGGTGCGGGAGGCAAGGGCCGCGAACCCCTCACACGTGACTGCTTTCATGCCCGAGCTGGAGGAAGATGAGCTGCAGCGCTGGGGTGTTGTGCTCCCCCAGCACACCTTTGAGGACAACCACCTCGCAGGCATCGCCTCCGGCACAGGCTCGGATGGCGGCGCCCACCCAAAGAAGCAGCCACCAGGCGCATGGCCTGAACGCGGGCTTGCCTCCGAAGGAGGAGGAGGTGCGCGCATGGGAGTGTGCTGCGGCGGGTTGCCTGCAGTGCCTCAGATGCCCCAAATGGGTGGTGGATATTCAGCAGTGCGTTGCGGACCCTGCCTTGCCTCTTTTGCTCGCAAGGGGTATTCCGTGATTGTGGGGGTGGGGTTGGTGGTGTGAATATGGGTGCACGTTTATTTCCTTAGCCCAAATCTCCTTCCAATATCAGGGGAGGTGGGGGTGCCCCCACTGTTCACACACACACACACACACACACACACACACACACAAACACACGTACACACACACACACACGTAAACACACACATACACACACCTGGAAAACCTACAAAGGTAAAGCAGTGCTGAGTGAGCACGTTGCCCAAAGTGCTCACACGCGCTACAACGCGTCCAAAGCATCAGCACATGCCCCACACAGTTGCCCAAGCCCTCACACGTGCCATAGCCTTCCGTACTACTTGCGTGTGCTACCTGGCGGGTGGGGGTGGGTGAATCACCACTCAGGCGTCAAAGGAAGGAAGCAGTGCATGCATGTCAGTGGGAAAGGGTGTGGCAGCCCAACATTGGACAGCTCAACACTGGACAGCCCAACATGGACAATGTTTTGTAGTGACGAGCTGGTCTGCGCCCAAAAGCAACAATCTGCAGCAGCCGCCAAGTTGCTTGAGAGCCTGGTTGGCTGGCTGGCTGGCTGTGCTGACTGGTGGTGCTTGCTTGGAGGGCTGACAGTGCTAGCTAGCAGGTTGGAAGTGCCAACTGGCTGGGCTGGCTGGCCTCCTGCTGGCATGTGGGCAGGCCCCTTGCAAAACATGTGCAATCCCTTGACCTGTAGGCACACAGCGCCACAGGGCGGCTGAGCAGCCCCTGTGTGCCCTTTGCCAGCCGGCGCACCACTGACAGGCCCTCATACGCGCTTCAAGTCCGCCGGCAAGCTCTGAGAACATTGGCTGCACCATCAGCAGACCCAGCATGCACGGGCCCTCACTGCAAACACGCACGCGTGCACGCGTGTGTGCATGCGATTGTGCAGGAGCCCACAGGCGCCACCTTGATTGGAGCCTCCCGCAGCTGGACCTTGAACGGTGGAGGCCTGGGGACAAGCGCGCCTGGTGGATCTGCCACGGCTGGCTCGTGGACGATGTGGTGGGCACCTCAAGGCCGGGGCACTCGGTGCCTGAGGTGCGTGGCAAGGCGGCTGGGGTGTGTGAGCACCGCACAGCTATGCAAATGTGGGTGCACGCGGCAAATCTCGTTCTGCGAGCATCCAATGGTGGTCATGCACGAGGGTGACGTGTTCTCGTGTATAAGCGTGAGAAATGAAAAGGAAAACTACCTATGCAGCAAGACGCTCCCTGCATCAATTAGGGAAAAGGAAACCTCGGCCCAAAGTGCCGTGAGTCTCCTTTACCAATGGCAAAGATAAGTAGTGGGGATCTGGAGGGTGGCTGGCAGTCCCCTACTCCAGACCAAGGTCTTGAGAGTTTTTATTCTTTTCAAGTGCGCATTTTGTTGTTATTCTTTTGTGAGCATAATGCATGGAGTGTTTTGTTTGTTCCGGCATGTTTGTGAGACCATCCAGCTAAGTGCACACAAGTGGCATGGCAGTGTGGAAGTATGGGCTTAGGTAGACACGTTTCTTCAGCTGAGTCGCGTCTTGTGCTGTGCTCCTGCATGTGCATGTGTCTGCAATTGCTGTGGGTGCCAACAGAGGCGTGCTCTTGAATGTGTGCATGCACCCTGCGCGCACGTCATGCGTGCACAAACACAGGAGCATAGATCTGGGCACTTGCATTGCGCGCCGGGTTGGGAGGGAAGAAAAGGGAGGAGACATGGGAGAAGGGAGCAGGCAAACAGCCGGGCTGTGCGCTTGCACGACAGTGCTGATATGCCCTACCTCTAGCTCGCATGGGACCTTGTGGCTCCGCAGCAGAGGCTCAATGAATGGGTGGGCGGTTGACTCAATGTTGTGGCATTGGTGTGATGCATAAGGCGCATAGGCACATTCAGGGGATGCCTTCCGTGTGTGCCAAAGACCCTGCATTTGACGGGGTATGTACAACAGCTATCAGCTGTTGGGAAGCGTCAATATCAATTTCATTTGTGAGCCTCACGTCGCTTCATTGCACTTTGGTTGCGTGCCCTCTTTGCGCCATATCTGCCTCTGATCCCCTACTTACAGACTGTGAGCGCAGCTACATAAGGAGTGTTTTCATGGCTCATGCGGTTCTTGACGCAGATTCTGCTGCCTTCCCCTCTTCTTTTGGTGGTTGCAGTCTACGAGCATGCGCAACTGGCTGCGCTCCTGGCCGTGCCTGCTTGCACATGTGCTGTTCATGGGCCATGTGGTGGCACTGGGCGCTGTGCTGGGGGCATGGGGGCCAACGCGCAGCAGCACTGCGCAGCTGGCGGTGGCGGTCGCCATCAAGGGCGCCTGGGTACAGTGAGTGCGCCTTGTCGTGCTTGGGCATTCATGGATGCATATGTGCACGCACGTGCGAGCAAATGAAAGCACATGGGTCGATGCTGGGCAGTGCTGGGCAGCAGTGGTGTCCATGAAGGCTATCATGCCTGACCCAAGGTCAGACTCATTGAACTGCCGCATTTGTCCCCGACCAAAGGTCAGGTTCATCGCACTGCCACGGTGGTGGCACGACTGTGTCATGCATCAAGAGTTTGTTGCCATCCATTGTGTATGACAATCAAAGCTTACAAAAGGCAGTCAGCAAAGCCATGTGCTTGCCTGTTGTTCCAGGCAAGTGTGATGCAAGCAATGTGGTTGATTGCAGTGCGCCTGCAGTGTAGTTGCAGGGTGTCTGCTGTGTGTATGTCAGCAGTGTGCTTGCCTGCAGTGTGCCTACAGTGCGCTAGGCTGCCAGGCATACTATGGTATCATGAGCAGAACCACCAGTGTTTTCTTGTTGCGTTCAGCAGCTTTCAGCTGCGTAACTGTATCTTGACATGGATGCCTCCATGCTCAACTTAAGGGCAACCAGTTCATTATACAAAAATGAATATTGGGCAGGGGTCTCGCCAAGACTCGCAGACAACGAGACTCAGCGAGTCTCGCCAGGTCTCTTTGGGGGAAGGGGTGCTAGAAAACCCACAAGTTCCCCAAACCGTTACTAATATTTTACAATGAGACAAGGTGGTGTGGGACGCTGAGGAGTATGATGATGTGATGAGCTTGGACATGACTGACAGGGTGATGGGCCACCAATCCTTCCAGGGCACTAGCACCCCTGCCAATTTATCTTCAAACATGTTAAAGAAGGAAAAAGGGAAGTAGAGTACTTGGCAGCAGCTGGCACTTCAGACGGACCCCACCATTCAGTGCGTCAACTTCTTGCGCCTTTGGCCAAAGGCCCATGGGCTTCCGATTAGATTGCTATCATGGCTTCCCTACCCTTGCCACAATGCGGCTGCTGTGCATGCTCCCACAGATTGTGCCTGTGAGCAAGAGTGGTCAGTTTGGGGCCAGATGTGCAACAAGCACTGCTCAAGGCTTGCCCTGGAGCGTGCACGGAAGCTGATGAAGCTTTTAACGATTATCTCCCATCTAGGCCCTACCCATCTACAACGAGTCTCGCCGAGTCTCGCCAAGTCTCTATGGCAGAATGGAACACTCTCTTACCCATTCTTATACAAATGCAACACAGGTCCTTTACTTTGTGCATGAGCCCATGTGCTTGTCTGCTGCATGCTACCCACAGGTACCTGGCTGCCTTGCGTCCCTTCTCCAGCATCATCTCCCTGGTGGTCGAGCTGCTGATCAGCTGTGTGGAGCTTGTGCTCCTGGTGTTTGCTCTGGTCAACCAGCAGAGTGCACAGCTGCCCTCCAACCCAGCCCTGGTCTGCATTGTCTTGCTGCCACTGCTGGTAAGTGTGCTAAGCATGTTGGGAAAAAGGTATGCCAGTCGCTGGATCAGGCAGGCTTGATCTGTTGCATGAAATGTGAAGGGTTGCTGGAAACCATCTGAGCACCCCGCATATTATGGCAATTTGTACAGAGCTTGGCAAACCTACTGCGTTTGTAACTGTTTTCAATAGATACTTAGCATATTTTTTGGCAAACCTGCAAAGAGTTTGGCAAAGCTGCTGTGAGAATTTACTGTTTCAGAGACCTTTGAAATGTGGCCCTTCTGCCCTAATGAAATTACATGGCACGCATGGAGCCATAGAGGCAAAAATTGTATACTCCAACCAGCAAGTTTGGAGTCTGTGCTGTCCGCGCCGGACTCGGAACTCCTGCTTTCGTTTGATGCATTGCACAAGGGCAGCCCTTGAGTGGGGCCCCTGCACGGGGGAAGAGGAGGACAGAGGCAGGACCTCAAGTACGGGGATGAAGACTGTCAGCAGCAAAAGGAAGCTCCCTGAACGCAGGCCCCCGCTTCTGCAGCTGTGCTAAACCCTAAACCCTTATCCTGTTCAATTGATTTTAATTGTCCTTACTGCTACGTTCTGTCAGGGGTCATGCTGCCATCCCACAGAGTCGTTGAGAAGGGACTTGTTGTTCACTTTGTGCTCTTGGGCAGCATGCCCATTGTCCTGCTTGCTGCTGCGCCAAGAAGACAGGCTGGGAGGCTAGACACATACACGTCTGCTTTGACGCACCGCCTTCGCTTTGGCCCATTGACATACTGCCACTTGTGGTTGCACTGGCCTGTTGGTGTGCACGCTCTTGTGCACGCTGGCCGGTGCGTGCACCGTGCTATGTCCCTCCAATTCTTTGCATGCAAGGACCGGATCTGCCGCTGCACGCATGCATCCATGCATGAGTATCCCCATGTGCACACACACATGCATGTCTTGCATGTTGCCCATAGCCAAGTCGAGACCCTGTAGCAACATTGGGGTATGTGCCTTTTTTTATTCATCTTGCAGGTGGGTTTGGTCATCCTGCTGGAGTTGACCCGCTCTGTGTGCTTGGCAATAGCCATTCACCACCGATCCAAGCATAGCACAGGAGCGTAGCCCAGGGGCGTGAACCAGAATGCCCAAACCCTGTGACTCCACAGGCTTGATCTGTGCTGTTGACTCCACAGGCTTGACCTGTGCTCCACAAGCTTTTTCTGAGCTGCTGTTGTTAAGCCAATAAGCCTTGCTTTCGAGGACTTTTCTCGCTTTTTTGTCTTGACAGGTCTACAGCATGTCAAAGTTTACCCACTGGTGCCCTTGTCATAAATCATTGCATCAAACACTATGTGGAGTATGTCAGCTGTGACATAATTGATAAGTTATTGCCCACCTGTTGTAAGCAGCAAATCTGCCTAGGCCCGGGTGGTATGATTTGTTGCTAGGAGCTGGCCATTGGCTAGCTCATGGTGCTAATTGCCTTGAAGCATTGGCCTTGCAACTTGGCAGCATTCATGGAATTGATTGCCTTGATGCAATGGCCTTGCAACTTGGCAGGGCAAGATTTGCATTGGAGCATCAACTTAGCTAGGTTCTTGGAATTGCACAGAGCCTTCTTCATTTGTAAGATTTTGCATCCTTGTTAGTGACCCTTTCATGATTGGTACATTGTCTGCAATTAGTTGTACGTACCAAGTGGATGTGCATTGAGCTTTGCTAGCTCTTTAGACATGATATTGTACATTAAGTTATGATTTTGTTTGAAATTTGCACCCTGTGTGGATCCGTTAAAAAGAAAAAGAAATATCACGCCAGCAAACATCGACTTGATACCTTGTGGGACAGTGTAAAGACCTTTGTGAGCAAGTATTTGGTAGTTGGGTATAACCCTGCAGTACTAGAGCGACGGCAGTGGTGACCCTGGTGGCATGTACTAAGAAAGGGGTTTGTGCATGATGCAAGCGCCAGTCGCATCCCCAACATGAGAATAGGACATGCATTATTCATTGATTCTTATTGATAGCTTATCAGGGAATTTCATGCAGATGATTGATAACATATCAGGGAACTTCATGCAGATATTCATTGCTCTGTATAGGTTTGTTGGTGACGATGAGTCTGAGGTGATGTGCTTCAACTCTTACACCAGCAAGCTGCCCCCTCTCTATTATGATGGGGCGCAGCTCCCCTACACAGACTCCTTCAAATATCTGGGCATGGTTTGTGACAGACATATCAACTTGAATACTGCAGCTGATGCAGCGCTACGTCGTAGCTAATACTTTCCGCATCAGACAGTTCATACGGGAACATGACCTTATTAACAGGTAACAAATTTGCATGTGGCTCCTAGAAATGTACGCAATCCCTGCTGGTATGTATGCAAGCCAGGTTTGGGCCACCCCATTCTTACAACAGGGCAAAGAAATGGACAATCCTTTACAAAAATGACTGATGACAGTGCTCAAGAGGATTCTGATGGTCAAGGACACAACTCCTTCTTGGTGTGTCATGCGCGAATGTGGTCTAGAGCCTCTACAGTTCAACTGGTTCCGGGTGGCAGTGCAGCTATACAATGCTTTAACCCAAAGCAATAGCTCCACTGCGAGAAAGATCTTACATGCTGACATGCAACTGAGCTCACGAAGCGATGATTGTTGGTCATCCCACATCCTGTCTGCTATGGACGGTCTCACACAATCCTACTTGTTCAAGGAAAGGCTGCTGAAGTGAGAACCCATTGATCTTGGTCGTTTTGTTGTGGACCTCACTCAGGTCCCTGAGGTCACCTCAGGGAGAGGCACTTGGATTATTGGACACCTTATTCTGGTATAAATGCACGAGAGTGCAACAGCAAACGCTCCACTTACCATCAATGGTGTGCCCTCCCTACCAGGAGGGCCATGGTCACACATTCGCCATACACCCTTCCTAGATACATGCTTCTTGATCTTCCTCGCGATGTTATTTGCAGCGTGACTCGCTTCAGACTTTGTGCCCACACTCTACAAATTGAAACTGTGACCTGGACTCACAATACCTCCCCTACTTGTGACTTGTGCAATGCTCATGATGTACAGGATGAGCAACACGTCCTCTTTAACTGCACCCATCCACGCATTGTCTCTCTCCGAAGGACTTATGCTTCCCTTTTTTTACACATGCTTAAATAATGTGTTGGCTTTTCTGGGCCAGGAAAACAATCAGCTATAATTCTTCCTGCATGCACTGATAGTTTTTTATGAGCAGACTGGCAGTCGCACTTCTTGACTGAAGACCTTTTTTCTTGTAACCTTTGTAACCCTTGTACAAGTTTTTTGGTGGGATTGTGGTTTTCTCCTGGAGGTACAATGACCTAGATTTGACTATGTACACACTAGCTGGATCTGCGCCAGGGCATACGATGCTGCTGCCAACCATCCATATCCCAAAGGCACCTCTGCCTTTCTGCTCTCATCCTTACCCAGACCCAAGCGGGCTTGAGTCGCACAGGGAAGGGCGGCCAGCATGTCTGGCGAGCGCTCTGGGTTCCTGGGAGGAAGGTTACAATCAATGGAAGAAGAAAGATCCAGTCACAAAAACTAATACAAACCAACCAACAACCCGCAATGGACAGTTACACTGATTCGGCAATGACACTAAACTGGCTTGATGAGGAGGTGGTGTGGGGGGAGCTGGAGGACTAGGTGGCGGTGTAGGTGGACAAGGAGCATCCGGAGGACGCGGAGAAAGCGGAGGAAGTGGAGCCCTCGGAGGGAACGGAGATGGGGGTGGGGCAATAAATTGGAGTAGCTGCCTTGACATTTCAAGTTGTCTGTCTTCGTCATTGATGTTCTCCTGCAAATATAAGGGGTGAATAATGCCATCGGGGCAATGCACTCTCTTGAATTAAAAGGGTTGTCAGATTACTGATTCGATGGACCTTGTAATCCTAACATCAGTTTGACCGCTATTGCTGAACGACTGCAAAAAATTAAAAGCTAGCTCCTAGATGAATGTCTTTCCAGGTTACATAGCTGCCAGCTACAGGTACAGTATCCGCCAAACAAGGGCAGCTGAGCTGAAACCTTGGCCTGAAACCTGAACCTAATCTAAAGAGGCGCAAACAACATAAAGGTAGTATCTGAAAGTAAGAATCCCTTTCTAGGCCATGCTCTCATCTGAAGAGCATTCTTTCCTAGAGTAGTCCTGCTGAGGATTGGGCAGGATGGAACTGTACCTCCAGCAGTCAAATTGGGGATCAACCATACAAGACATTTGCCAACCTCATTTGTTTTCAGGAGGTTTGGACATCAGCAAATGTTAATTACTGTCTT
>LKMJ01001937.1_pt1 | contig 18685 bp, 17 predicted proteins | sample 643391 | NCBI WGS metagenome assembly LKMJ01 (sample SAMN04112250, study PRJNA286221) | soda lake metagenome | biome: soda lake; feature: Kulunda Steppe; material: water; isolation source: sample PL-Br10 brine of Picturesque Lake | place: Russia: Kulunda steppe | collected 2010-07 | reverse complement strand
CGATGATTCAAGTTGATGCGGCATTAAATCCTGGGAATAGTGGCGGGCCGATTGTAAATTCCGATAATCAAGTCGTTGGAGTAGCACAATCAACAACAGGAGAGAATCTTGGATTTGGTGTGTCGTCAGAAATCACATCAAAAGTGTATACTAGTCTGAAAAATGATGGTGAACATAACCACCCATATATTGGGATTCAATCGTTAGATACAAATCCGACTATCGCTGAAGAAGCTAGTGTTGACATATTCTCAGGGGTTCTTATTACAGAGGTTATGGAAGATGGGCCTGCTGACCAGGGTACGGATATCCGCCTATATCAAATAAATGAAGAAACAGGCGAGTTTGAGGAAAGTGGAATGAAGTTGACGCATATCGATGACCATAAAGTGCGGAGTAATACTGAATTGTCTAGAGTCTTACTTGTGAATTATCAAGCAGGTGATGAAGTTGAACTGCGGTTCGTTGATTCAGAGGGCGCTATAGTGACGGAAACAATCACTTTGGGAGAGAGACCATAATGAGTGTGAAGTGTTCTCATTACTTGGACGAATAGGAAGCTATAAGGTACTGGGTTGTCTTAGTTGAGTGTACTATGAGTGCTTCAGGAGTTTTACAACGAGACCCTAAACTTATCGATTTATTCACAGACTTTTTAGAGGAAGAATATAAACCGGAAGTAGAGAATTATGATGGAGAAGAGTCGTTTATGCTGGATTTAGAGGTTCTTCAATCATTTGATGCAAATGCAGTAGAAGGATTAGTTGAAGAGCCAGATAAATATCTGACAAATATCGAATATGCGTTAAAAGAGTTACCGAAGTTAGGTGATAAGTTTGAGGAATCAGAGTTTGAGATTCGTGTAGAGAACTTACCAGAAAAATATTATATCCCAATCCGAGACATCCGTGCTGAACACACAAATATGTTGCTCGGTGTTAAGGGAATCGCATCCCAGTCAACGGCTGTTAGACCTAAAGTTCGAGTTGGTGTCTTCAAGTGTCTTCATTGTGGACATGAAACACGGCGAGACCAACCAACCGAAGAGATTGAAGAACCCTACCAATGTCCTGAAGATGATTGTGGGAAACGGAACTTCCAGTTACTAACGCACCGGTCTGAAACTGATGACTTTCAAAAGATTCAGGTTCAGGAATCACCAAATGATACACGAGGTGGAGAAAGTCCACAGGACATTAACTTTACAATCCGTGGAGACAGGACTGGTATTGTCTTAACAGGTCGGAAAGTTGAGGCTGTAGGAATCCTTCGTTCCCGAGTTGGGAAGAATAATAGTTCTATCCTTAAGACACATATTGAAGGGAGTAACATCTATGTGGAGGATAATGATAACACAACAGAACTGACAGAGGAGGATATTGAGAAGATTGAAGAGTGGTCGAAGATGCCAGATATCCTAGAGAAACTTGCGTTTTCTGTTGCTCCTTCTATTGAGGGTCATTTAATGCCTAAGAAGGGTGTTGTTCTCCAAGTATTCTCTGGTGTGACCAAACACTTAGCTGAGGGGAATAAAATCCGAGGGAACATCCATACGCTTCTTATTGGCGACCCTGGTACCGGAAAGAGTCAGATAATTGAGTATGCCTCTGACCTTGTACCGACAAACGGGGTCTTTACAAGCGGGAAGGGTTCTTCTGCTGCTGGGTTAACTGCGGCAGTTGTATCCGATAAAGATTTTGCGGGTGATGATAAATATACACTAAAAGCAGGTGCGCTTGTACTTGCTGATAACGGGATGGCTTGTGTGGACGAGCTAGATAAAATGTCTGATAATGATAGAAGTGCGCTCCATGAGGCGCTGGAACAGCAGCGTATTTCAGTTAACAAGGCGGGAATTAATGCGACACTTCAGTCCCGATGTTCAATGCTTGCGGCTGCGAACCCGAAATATGGTCGATTCGAGGATTACTCTGAATCAATTGTGGAGCAGATTGAACTCCCACCAGCCCTGATGTCTCGATTCGATTTAATATTCATTATCAGGGATGAACTAAATGAAGACCGAGACAGAGATATTGCCCAGACGATTCTGGACAATAATCAGATGGGTCAACGGAATACACGGAATATTAAAGCCTTAGAAGAAGAACACGATGGAGAAGTTACAGAAGACTTGAAAGAGCAAGCAAAAGACCAAGTGGACAAGGATGTACTCACGAAAGAGGAGTTCCGTAAGTATGTTTCGTATGCCCAACGGATTTATCCTGAGATTACAGAGAACGCTAAGAGTTTCATCGAGGAGAATTATGTGAGTATCCGTCAGAAAGGTACTGACACCGATACATATCCAATTACGGCTCGTAAGATTGAAGCGATGGTTCGGATGACAGAAGCAGTTGCTCGGATTCGACTTTCAGATGTGGCAAATAAGGAACACGCTCGTGTAGCGATGGATATCATGAAGCGTTCGATGGAGCAGGTTGGGATGAATGATGAAGGTGAATTCGATGCTGATATGATTGAGGCGGGGGTGTCTTCGTCACAGCGGAGTCGAATCCACGGACTTAAAGATGCTATTGAGGGTCTTATCGATGAGAAGAAGGATATGGGTGAGGACGATGTTACAGCGACTGAGGAAGAGATTATCGAGCGGGCAGTTGAGTCTGGATTGGATGCGGATAAAGCCAGTAAAGAGTTAGAGAAACTAAAGCGTCAGGGTGAGATTTATGACGCACAGGGGAAGAACGGGTATCTTCCAAATTGGTAGGGGAGATAATCGGCTTTTAATATAGTACCGGGGTAAAGTATTTAACAGAGAAAGTAGGACTCTAATGTAGAGCTTATGCAACTTTCCGATATGGAGGTAGAAGTGTATCCCCGTGAGGATGCACAGACTCGCCTTGTAAATATAAAATACATCGAAGATTATACTGTTGTTGATACTTATATCGGGAAGGCAGAGAATTGCCCCGAGGAATTGTATCCAACAAAACTTCGGAACCCGTATTCGATTGCCGAACATGGACGAGATTCCGCTATTGAACAGTTTGCGGCATATTTCTATCATCGATACATTACGGATGAAGAGTTCCGTGAAACAGTCCATAAATGCCAAGGAAATGTCTTGGGTGGATGGAATTATCCATCTAAATGCCATGGGGAGATAATTATTGATTTGTTATTACAGATTGATTCAAGTTCAAATGGGACAGAGGTGTTAGCCTATATTAATGAAGAACTTGCCAAACTTGATGTTCAATTATTAGATATTGAAGGATTGAAGTATCAAGAGGAAGCGATGGAACGAATTGAGGAGATTATTTAAGTATATTTTTTACTGGGTTCGAGAGAAATCAGTATGTATATATGTGTGGAGTTTCTATCGTAGTATATCATTATGACTTCTGTTACGATGGACGATATCGGTGACATTTTCCCCCACTCATCATATCGGGAAGGACAAGAGAAAGGTATCGAAGATGTATTAGATGTGGTATCCGAGGAGGGGTATCTGGTTGTTGAAGGTGCCTGTGGAACAGGAAAGACATTGATGGCATTAGCCCCGCTTGTGTCGATGGTTCGAGACTCAGATTCTCATCTTGAGCGTATTCTTGTTGTTACGAATGTAAAACAGCAACAGAAAGTGTTCCAAGATGAGATTCAAGAGATTAATTCAGCACTTCAAGATGCTGGTCGTGACCCTGTGTTTTCCCTTACACTTGTTGGGAAGCCAGATGTCTGCCCATATGTTCAGCAGGGAGTCTACGATTCATATGAGATTCAGGGTGAATGTAGTCGGCTTCGAGAGAACACTCGAAACTTAGCGAAGGAATCAGAGTCTTCGTCGGAGGGAGCAAAAACATTAGCATCAAATGTGAAACTGTCGAAGGATAATACAGTTATTACTTCAGAGGGTGGATTCAAGTATCCGTTCGATGATACGATTCCAGATGCGTCAAATACGGAATATTGCCCGTTTTATGCCGAATATATTGGTCGTAAGTATGAATTGATGGCTGACGAAGAAGACCCCGCAGAAGTCATCCCTACGCCTCTCACAGAGATGGGTCTGGTTGACTCCTCTGATTTGTTGAGAGAAGCAGGAAAACGGGGGATGTGCCCACACTCGATTATGCACGATTCAATTGGTGAGGCAGAGTTAATTATTGCGAATTATCAGCACTTGTTCCACCCGCCGACTGTTGAGGCAATGACTGAGGATATCCTTGATGATTCAACGGCTGTCGTTATCGATGAGGGGCATAATATTGTCCCAAAGGTTCGAAGTGAACTTAGCGAATCTGTTACACTGAATTCTCTACAGCGGTCTATCCGTGAAGCACGAGAACTGTATGAGTTCGGGCAGATGAATCGAGCGAAGTTAGATAATCTTCGGTCGAAAACAGATATGACTGAAGAAGAGTCAAAGACGCTTGAACGGATTCGTAACTTTACGGATTCGACTTCACTTATTGAAAATGATAACCAGTTGCCTGATTTAGTTGATGAACTGAATTCTATGGGTATTAATAGTTCATTCGCAACAGATGATAAGAATGGGTTAGAAGTGTTGGATGATTATATCTCATTCCTTCAGGATGTTGAATCAGCTGTTGATAAAGTGGCATCTGAACTATTAGAGGAGGAGTTAGGTTCAAACTGGCTCCAGTATGATAAACGCCGTGAATTCGATGCTGGACTCCGCCCAGAGGCTGACACACCAAGTCAAGATAGACTGTCACAGTGGATGTCGCTGTCAGGGAATACAACGAATTTCTTGAATGCGAAATCGATTGGAAAGTCTATTCAAGATATTCGGGAGGGTCTCGTTACGGCACTTAGTGATGGAGAGCGAACGGTGAAGAATTCAAGTGAGGATGTTGGACAGTTCCTTCACTTGTGGGCAAAGCGGGACAATACACAGTACTTTAGAGAGTTTGGTTTCGAAGAGAGAGGTTATACTCCGTCTCAAACAGTCTATTCACTTGGATGGCAGAATGAGTATGGATTAGAGATGCGGATTCGTAACTGTATTCCTCGTCAAGAGATTGCTGATGTGTTCTCCTCACTTGGGGGTGGAATTGTGATGAGTGCGACTTTGGAGCCGATAGACATTTTTGTTGAAGAGAGTGGTTTGTCTCTTCTTGATGAAGAAGCGGATATTCCAGTTAAAACAAATGTGTTTGGGCTGTCATTCCCTGAGGAGAATCGGGCGAGTTGGACTGTGGATACAACAAAGTTCAAGTATAAACAGAAGGGTGATAGAGAGGATGTTCATGGGTTGCCAAATGTCTCGAATCCAGTCCGTGAAGAGTATAAGAATGTGCTTGTAGATGTTGTCAATAATACCGAGGGTAATCTGATGGTTGCGATGCCGTCGTATCCTGAAGCAGAGTGGGCGGCAGGTGTGCTTGATAGGTTCAGTTCGAAGAGTCTTGATGCTGGAACGATTCTTGTGGATGAGAGTTCGGAGAACTGGGAAACCGAGTCGCTGAAGTCGGATTTCTTTAGTGGCAAAGATAAGGTGCTTGTGACGGGTACTCGTGGGACGCTTACAGAGGGTGTGGATTATGAGGGTGATAAGCTTGATGGAGTGATTGTGTGTGGTGTTCCAATTGAGAATACTCGGAGTGAATATAAGCAAGCGATTAAGGCGGCATATTATGATGAGTTTGGGTCGTCAAACGGGTATGATTATGCGTTTACGGTTCCTGCTGTTCGGAAGGCACGGCAGGCAATTGGGCGTGTTATCAGAGGTGATGATGAGACAGGTGTGCGACTGCTTGTTGATGAACGGTATTGTGAAGGGAATGATGAGTGGGATTCGGTGCGAGAGTACTTGGCACGGTATGAGAAAGATGAGTTTGAAGATGTGGGTGTTGATAGTGTTGGGTCGGCTGTTCAGAAGTTCTGGAAATCGCATTAATGGTGAGATGACGGAAAAGTTTATATATTGAGGTCTCACAATTTCTGGTATAATGAGTATGGAACTTCAAGAGTCAGGTGTAAATGGTGGGTCAAACCCATTATCAGAATTAACTGGTTCAACTGTGTACACAATTGATGGAACGATGGTTGGGACAGTAGAGTGTGCGGTTATCAGTTTTGATGAGAATCGTGCAACAGGATTATCGATTACAAACTGTAATTCCGAATTATTCTTAGATGTCCCTCCCAAGAATGTTGTTATCCCATTCAGATGGGTTCGAAGTATTGATGATATCGTATTAGTGGTTCCGATTGAACCAGAAATGATTCGAGTGTAAGTTAGTTTAAAAAATAGATTTTTTACTCGTCGTCGTCTTCCTCGTCGGAATCCTCAACTCGCCATGTAGTTGATGATGTATTTGCGTGTTGTGAGATATCTAAATCAGGATGGTACTTACTAATAATTGGGAGATTTGACCCAACTTCTCGTGATGAGAGTCCAATCTCCTTTGCGATACTTTTACTTTTGAAATATGTTTTTCCTTCTTGAGTCTTCTGCACTAGATAATTCACAATCTGCTTCCGCTTTTCGAGAGAGTTAGTAGAATCTTCTGTCATCCTTGCTATTGTTATAGTACTCCCCCCTTAAAAAACCTATAGTCAGTTAAGCTGATTTCTATCCATTATCAGAAATATTACACTCTTGTGAAATAGTAAAATGATGAACAGTACTGTAAATTGTCTCTGTAACCTTTTATACACGGGATATAAGTCTTTACGGGGTGTTTCAAAGGTATATCTGATTCTGTATAAAAAACGAACTAAAGTGTTAGTCGAAGCGTTTAAATTTACTGTGACTGACGATATCTGTCTATTTCTTGCGATACCTTTATATAGTCTAATGAAACAACTAATTTATAGAGACCTTGTTGACCCAAGGGAGAGGCTAAATACAAAACGGTGAATCATAAACTATGCAAAATATTGTTGAAGAAGCTATGGAGAACTCGGAAGAAGAACAGCGCCGAATGGACGAGAAGTTATCTGATGTAGATGCGAATTCAGAAGAAGCTCCATTCGGAGAACCACGGATTGTCGTTGTCGGGTGTGGTGGTGCGGGAAACAACACCATCAACCGATTATACAACATCGGCGTTGATGGTGCGGAAACAATCGCAATCAATACAGACAGACAACATCTCGAAATGATTGAAGCAGGCACAAAGATTCTTGTTGGTAAAGACACTACACAAGGACTTGGTGCAGGTGGAGACCCAGATAAAGGGCGGCGAGCAACTGAAATGGCAAAATCCACAATCAAGGATGTTCTTGGAGATGCTGACCTTGTATTCGTTACAGCAGGGATGGGTGGTGGCACAGGTACAGGGGCGGCTCCCGTTGTTGCCGAGATTGCGAGCGACCTAGGAGCAATCGTTGTTGGAATGGTATCCACACCATTCGAGGTTGAACGGGCACGACTTCAAAAGGCAGAAGAGGGGCTTGAAGAACTACGAACAGCCGCCGACTCTATTATTGTTCTGGATAATAATCGGCTTCTAGACTATGTTCCAAACCTCCCAGTTGGAAAGGCATTCTCAGTGATGGACCAAATCATCGCTGAAACTGTAAAGGGTATCAGCGAGACAATTACTCAGCCATCTCTAATTAACCTGGACTATGCTGACATGAAGTCCATTATGCGAGAAGGTGGAGTTGCGGTGATGCTTGTCGGTGAAACACAGGATGACAATAAGCAACAGTCAGTTGTTGATGAGGCGCTAAACCACCCACTCCTCGATGTTGACTACAGAGGTGCGACAGGAGGGCTTGTCCACATCACAGGTGGGCCTAATATGTCACTCAAGGAGGCAGAAGGTGTCGCTACAAACATCACACAGCGACTTAACTCGGATGCGAATGTTATCTGGGGCGCACGAGTGAATGAAGAGTACCGAAACCAGATTCGAGTTATGGCAATTATGACTGGTGTTGAAAGTAAGCATTTACTCAGCCAACAACAGGGTTCCGCTGAGAGAACAACTCAGTCTGAACGACAGAGCCAAAATCGAGGGAAGAGTCAGACTCACGGTATCGACCAGATTAACTGAATCTTCACCGTAAAACTTTCTTATATTATTTTTTCGGGGTAGGTTAACCTTTAAGCATCGAGATTTATCATATTCAAGTAGATACAATATGTCAGATGATATTGACAGAATCAAGAACGAATCATGGCTGAATCTCGGAGGAGATGAGGAAGTACTCTGGTGGGGTAATCCAAGTATTATCCCGTACCTTCCGATGTTTATCATATTCTTCCTCGCAATTCCAGCATCAGGAATCGCATATTATTACACTCCAATTGGAGTTGAAGTATTCGCAGCAATTCCAATCGCCTTAGCATTAATCGGTTACGAATACCTCAAAATCCGTCGAACATTCTATGTAGTCACAAATGAACAGACTGCGTACAAGATTGGAATCATTAGCAGAGATACAATGGATATCCCATATCACAAGGTACAACATGTTTCCTTCTCACAAGATATTCCAGGACGGTTACTTAATTATGGAGATATCATTATCACGACTGCGGGTACTTCCACAGATGAGAAGGTATTCAAGAACTGTCCAAACCCTGCTCATGTAAAGCAGGAACTTATGGAAGCAAAGCAACAATATATGCAAGGAAGTCAGTCACAGAACAACACTCCACTTGACCAAGACCAGCAACACGAGTAACACAGTTTTAGTGTTTTTCAACGGTAAACGAATCGATTTCAGACCCAGGAATTGGAATATACTCAACACTCGAACACAGTTCAGCCGCATCCATATTAATAGATATCTCATCTACTGCCTCTTTATAAAACTTATTAACTAACTGCTTGAATGGAGTTTTTGGTTGAAGTGCCCCTGTTTCGAAGAGGACTTTTGTTGAATCTCCTTGTAGTGCCTCCACAATCGTTTCAGCTCGCTGGTCAGTGTTTTGTCCTGTTAAATGTGATTTAACTTCGTCTACTGGGGATTCAACAGTTACTAATTGATTGATTCGTTGTTGTATATATTGAGCTATCCTTCCACTTGTTCCAACACCATACGATGAACGAGAGACTTCATCACTAATAACTTGATTAAATGCTTTTGATTTTCCTGTGATGGTGTCGATGTCGATGTCCGATAAATCCGCAAAGTTGATGAGTTGCATTTTCTGATAGTCTGTTAGTGAATCAAATGCCCCTGTTGAATCAACTAGAACTGTTTGGTTTTTTGTAGTTATCTCTAGTAATTCAACCCCAAAATCGGCGGCGAAATATTTTTTATACGCTTCAATCTGTGAGTCAGGATATGATTTTGGGAGTTCTACAGCTAGTGTAGACCCGATAGATTTGTTAGAACTTAAATGTGGATTCTCATAGAGACTTGTTGAGACCCATAGTGCGGTTATGTTTTGTGTTTTACAGAACTCTTGAATTGAGTTCATTTCAGTTCCTGAAGCGGTTTTAAACTTATCTGATTGTTTGGTCTGATAAATGTATTTCCGTTGTGAAGGGGAATAGATAAAGTCCGTATTAAAGGTCATAACTATACTATCTAAACCGTTTCATAAAAGCTTATCGTTTTAGTTCTATAGCGAGTCTCTACTGATTTCGACACTTGATGGTGTGACTACAACTGTACTTTCGTCAGTTAGAGCGATATCCCCTCGTGTGTCTTCGACTGTGTTTTTCAGTTCCTCGAATACTCTTTCACGGTCTAATGAATAATCCTCATTTACGAGTTCGATGATAACCATATTTCCATTATAGAGTTGGTCTTTTACTTTCAGGAGGTCTGTGTTCTGAGAGACTTGTGTTGAGTATACAGTTACACCTGCCGATGATTGTTCGGGAACTTCCCCATCTCGAAGTTCTGCTTTTGGAATGTCGTCTGCTGTTCGAGAGCCACCACGCAATTTTTCAAATAAACTCATACCTACAAAGATTTTCTCCACCTATATAAACATTATGCGGTCAGTTCAAACCAGCAAATCTATTTAATGATGCAGAAGTTTGTTACTAATATGATAGTATCGAGTTCATCCAATGATATGGGTGTTTCTGAAGTTGTCGGGTTTGCGTTACTTATCGGTCTTTCCCTTGCTGTAGCATCTACAGTTGTTGTTCTTGGTGCGGACTCTGTTGATTCATTTATCACGCAGTCTGGAGACGCAAAAGCTGAAAATGCCTTTGCTAACTTCAGTTCTGATGTGAATCAGGTCGGGTTAGGAGGTGAACATTCATCGAAGACCATTCCAATGAGTCTGGAAGCAAGTGGGACTGACTCATTTGGGGTCTCAAATGAGAGTTCCATAAAGATAGAGGTTGAAGATGAAGATGGGTCTATTGACACCGTGGTTAACGAAACAATTGGATATGTCCAATATTCAAATGATGACACAACCATGACTTTTGAAAATGGAGGTGTATGGAAAGGAGAAGGTGAAGAAGCACGGTTAGTATCTCCTCCAGAATTCCACTACCAGCAGAATACACTCACACTCCCATTAATAACTTCAGACCAAACAGAGGCATTATCTACTGATTCGATTCGAGTGACCCAAGAAAATCGTTCATTCACATCAGAGCAATTAGTTATTGATAATGATACAGTATTCATTACAATTGAATCTCCTGTGTATAGAGGATGGGGGCAATACTTTGAGGAACAAATCGTGGGGGATACAAATACCCAGTATGATGATGAGAATAATACTGTTCGGATTGAGTTAGGATTATCAGATATGGCAACAGCACAGTATAATGCCGCAGTTACTGGAATCGGAGATGTAAATGTTTCTGGTACAATCTCTGGGCCTGTTGAGTCAACTGGTTCTGTATCAGGAGAAGAAAATGTAAGCGGTTCTGTTACTGAGGATATGGAAAGTAATTATCAGAATATTAATACAGAAGTTGAATCACAGGTGACTTCATTAACTCAAAATGGAGAAGAGATTGAATCAGGTGATGAGTTGACCGCAGGAGAGTATTATGTAAATGATGACTTTGAATTATATGATACAGAAATCGATGTTTCTGACGGGGATGTGTTTATTGGAGTTCCTGGAGATGTTACAGTTAGTGGGGCAACTGAAGTTCGCCTAACTGGACAAGATGAAGAAGATAGTGGGGTTGTCCGTATATACTCTGAGGGTGATGTTAACTTTGGAACGGGAAGTGGTGATTCTGAGATTAACCGAGATGGTGGTGCTGAAAACTTCCAAATTTTTGGTACTGATAGTATGAATGTGCGAATCACAAATAATACATACTATGAAGGTCTCATCTTTGCTCCACGAGAGGATATGTCGGAAAGCGGGCCACAGGATATTTCTGGAAATGGTGCGGGATGTAATAATACAAATGCTGATTCTTGTTTAGGTGTTAACTCAGAATTGGATGGAGCGATGATTGCTGGTTCAACAGACATCCGAAGTAATGCGACGATGGTATATGATGAAAACCTTAGTGGATTAGAGATAGATGTTACAGAAGGTGAAAACCGACCAGAGTTAGTGTATCTCCATGTTTCAATTAATGAGGTCCGATACGAATGAACTACTCTGCCCTACTCGTTCCTGGAGGACGGGAAACTTAGCCTTCAATAGTTAAAAACACTTCTCTTTATCAAGATTGTAGGCGAATACCCTGAGACTTGAATTTAATCTAATTTAGTGAACGACCTCTGGGCTTGACCCCGAGGTACTCTCCCTCACTTCCGATAGAATATCGTGTTCTATGGGTTTCAGATTTCAGAAGTATCAGACAAGAGTACATTCAGTATCTTATCGGAACCTAAAGTCAACGGCGATAGAGCGTATTTGGAGTGTTTCAACGGAGTTATCAAAGTCACAAGTTACTTCATTTGGATTGGACTCAATACAGGATTCTGTGAACTCTTGTTCGGAGAAATATAATAACCATGCGTCTGGATATTCGGTGGTTACTGAGATGTTAGCGTCGTCATCAGTAGATACATCTACTTCCGTAATGAACCCGTCACTAACCCGTTGTTTTTCGATATCTCGGGTGCCTCCAGATATGTTATCTCCTCGTTGTCTGGTTTCGATGAACGGAACTAATAACTCTCCACCAGCTTCTTGAAATTGCGGTTCGTGAATCATAATATCACCGTACTGCCCTGAAGACCTGATAACAGCACCATTCTCATAAGTAAATTCAGTGTCTCCTGGTGCGTCATATACCATCGGTGTATAATCTATTGTTATCGTTCTATCTTGGGATGGAATGTTAACTGCAACATTCTGTGTACCCCCACCTCGAAGTTGGGAGTCTTCTAGCTTAATCTGGGTACTCCGTCGTATCTCCATATTCCATATTACATCATCCATATTTGTCTTGATAATATCGTATGACCGTTCAATATTCTGGACTTGTTCTCGTTCTTGTGCTTGTTCCAGCTCTGGGAGTCCGATAGTGAATCCAACAGCGACACTACTGAGAATGATTGAAAAAATAAGGATATATCCGAGCGCATCACTTACACCATACTCAGTAGTATTTTGTATCATATTTGAATCACCTGTTTGAGCCGAAGTAGAACTCTTCCTCATCAGGGTCGAACTCTATTGTTAGTGTATTACTATTCCCAACACTATCATAATCAAACCCTGCGGACGCTATTCTAACTCTAGTCTCAGATTGCCTATCCGTATCTTCAGAGATAGCAATAAGTGTATATATGTTATCTCCAGCAGCAGGTTCAACCCTGAATACAACTTCAGCGTTCCTAATCGGTGAATCTGAGGGGGGATTATAACTGTACTCTGTATATGTTCCTACGGACTGGGAATTTTTTAATGCTCTATCCGATTGTTCAATTTCAGAAGCTAATGTCTCAGCTGAAGTTTTTAATTCAGCTTCAATAGCTCTATCCTCTGCGTTAGTGACAAAGGAGTTAACAGAGATTAGTAAAAACGCAATAAGCGTTGCTGTTATCCCTAATAGAATCGCATAATTAAGGACGACTGTTGTCCCTCTGTCTGTATTATTCGTCTCCAATATCATAAATATCACCAATTAGTATTGTTTGCCGACTTGTATGTGTTGTCTTCACATCTGTGTATGTTGTTTCAACTTCGGCACTATATAGTATTGGACTCCGTTGAGGGTATGAAGTTTCGGTATCTGTATAGTAATTATCACTACTAGAAACCTGATTTAAACTTCCTGTCGAAAGAATTGTGAATTCACCGTCAACAGTATCACCATTTTCAATTCGGAAGACTTCTGCGGTCTCCAGATTAGTTAATGGTTGACATGACTCATTATTAAGCGTGTAGTTTGTAAAGTCAATTGTTGTATACTCACCACCTGCTGGAACATCACAAGAGGATTCAATATTTCCATCAGCGTCTCGATATTCTACGAAAGTAGTATCTCTATCAATATTCTGATAGATATAAAACGCTCCATCAGGGTCTTCATCTTCATCAACTGTATCGAGAACCATTCTGAATTCGTTCCCGAATAAAGCTAATGGGAATGATTGAGATGCTAATGAGTTGTTTTCTATAGCAAATCTAAATGTATCCTGTTCCTCTGCCCCAACATTTTCTATTACATCCCAATCTGATTCGTCTTCTGAATTCAAGAAGGGTTGCGTTTCAAGTTGATATAAACTGGTTCCCCGTTCTGTATTAGTAATTTCTTCGTCACTGAGGATTCCTCTACGAGCTAAATCCTCTTGCAGGATTACTGAGGAATTATTTTTGAGTTCATCGAATTCTGATTCTAACTGCGTATATGACTTCCCTTCATCCCGAGCTAATTTTTGAATATGATTTTGGTTAAGTTTTATAACTTCATTCGCATATGATTGTGATGAGTAATCAGCTACATTAGCTCCTCTTACTGATGCATTCTCTGTATAAATAAGTGTATTTAGTACAAACGCCATTGACAGGATTAGAACCGAGAAAGTTATCGCTCCTAGGATTAAGAGTTGAGCGGAATTTGAGTCTGTAGTGTTTTGTTGTAACATATATAATCACCTATATTCTCCAAATGGTGATTTGGACAATCACCGTATTATATGTTTCACTTGACGAGTCTATATTCTCTATTGGGAATGTGTTTGAATCAGCAAGTGTCACTCCTGTCGGGTCTCCATTTTCATCAAGAATCTCATCATCATCATATAATGGGACTGCTACTCTTGTTGAAAACGAGTTATCACTTGGGCTACCATAGGTCAAGTATGATAATCGTTGACGACTTAAATCCCCGCCCGACTCTTCATAGTAGATGAATTCAATATTAACACCGATACTTTGGCTAACGAAGTCTCTTTCGACAATATCTCCGAATTGAGTTGGTGGGGTATTTGACCTATATGTATCCAGGCCATCTTCGGTTTCATAATATGTTCCTTCATCTTCATCCCATGTGAGAATAGTATCTTTTAGCTCTCCAGTACTTGCGCTAGACTCAATCAGACCTTTCGCTTGTTCTCCTTGCTGGTTTTCTACTTGTTGACTTGATGTACTTGCAGATAATGGTGTGATTGCCGTTATCTGTTGGGCAAATACAACAGCTGAAAGTAAGATAACAACTGCTGCGATTGATTCAAGTGTGTAGGCTTGTCCCGAATCCGTATTTGATTTTGTTTGTTTCTGTATCATAATTTATATCACCATACTCGAATCTCAAGTGTGTAGTAATCACCATTCATATACACATATCGCTGTGATACAACAACATCTGCTTGGTTTGGGATGTTTGTACCGGCAATATACTCTACCCCTCCAACAGTTACTGTATCTCGATTTGAGTCTTTCATCTCGACCTGTATATGGTATCGGTCATTCATTCCGAATTGCTGGTTTAAATCAGTTGTTTCAGTAAGGTCGCATCCTGGTGGAACCGCTTCTACAGTCCCTCCATTAGAGTATTCAAAAAAGACTGTCGCACAGTCTGATGAGACCTCATATGTTTGGCCGTCAGGAGGTACAAATATGTCACCGACTAATTGGTTTGCGACTCTATCAGCAACGATACTCGTTTCTTGATTAGCACCGTAGGGTTCCATAAATGTTGTTGATAGTGAGAGTGCAAATAACACACCGAATAAAAATAATCCAACAGCTACTGTGTAGTCTGGAGTTGTTTGCCCCCTATCATAGTTTGTTGAATTATTCTCTGTAATCATTTACACCACCATTATCCACGCAATTAGTGAGATTGTCTGGAGAATAACAACGAATTTGAGACCGCTGAGTAGTTTTGCGTCTCTCATATATCCACTAATGAATCCAGACATTATTGCTTGAATCGTCACCGCATGGAAGAACAGCATAGAGAGCATCTCTGGGTCAAGGTCAGCGGCGAATTCGTTACCACCAGCTTGTTGTCCACCACCCCCGCCACCACCTCCTGCTTGGTCAACAAGGCCCGACATAACTTCGATGAATTGTGTCTGGAGAATAGCCATCACAGCAAGGAGTGTAAGGTATGTCATAATGATAATAGCCACTTGCATTCGTGCCCGTGACTTCCGTTCTCGAACAATATCATCCTGATTCTCACTTGATTCTGCCGCAGTAGTAAGAACTTTCGTAATATCGTTACTGGCTTCGGATGAAGTTGTAATCAGCTTAATCGTTCTTGCGAGACGAGGAAGGCTGTATTTATTATTAAACTCCACAAGCGCCTCTCGTAGTGTCATACCGTATTCAACCTTAGCGTGAACAACATCGAATTCTTGCGCTAATTTAGTATCCGATGTATCTGAGATTGTTGCGATAGCTTCGAATAAGGTCTGTCCCGTCTCATTAGCATTTGCTAATTTACGGAGAGTGTCTGACATATACCCAACAACACCTTTTCGTGAATGCTGATTCCATTCAAAGAAAATCATTAACGGTGTGAAAATGACATACGCAGGGATGTAAATCCAAACGATTGTACCCCAGATAACATTTGAAGTCATTTCATCTAATGTTAATGGTGCGATTCCTTGCATTACAAACAGCCCTAATAACAGCATTGTAAATGGAACTGTTATTGCGAGTGTATACATCGGGTTTTCCTTCAAGAACAGTTGTGGGTTAGAGAGTATCTCTTTAATTCGGAGATTCTGCTCTTTCTTACTAATCCGACTAAACATGTCCTCATAGTCTGTATCTTCCGCATACTGGTCTGCTCGATGTCCAGCCCGAATAGTCGCACTCTCTTCTTTACTTGTTGCTAAATCACCGATTTCAAGTTTACCTGAGCCAATTTCATCTTGTTTCACAGTTGAGATGAGGATAATAAATCCAATACTTATCATCGGAATTAACCCATATACAACCGCATACAGGTGCATCGGGTTACTTTCTCCCATAATACCCATAATAACCATTACAATAATGAGGAGGAGTGGGAATAACGAAAGCGTCATGTACATTTCCCCGAATAGTTCTAATGTTTCTAGAGTTTCTTCTTGTTCCTGTTTCGCTGAACGCATGAACTTCCGTTTCTGGTCTTCAAGGAATGACTCGATATCACCACCACTCGATAGAATCGAGAGCATATCTGAAAGGAATAAGGAAAATTCTTTACTTGGTGTCTGTTCAGCGTGATTACTAATTGCTGTACGATAATCGGTATCTAAGTAATTAGTTTCTTGAAGAATAGATTGGAACTCGGTTGAAACCTCACCATAAGTATCATCAGCATCAGCGATTGCTTCTAAAATCTCAATCTGGTTGAGTCCTCCAACAGATAACGCATACATAAATGAAAGCGCATCAGGGAGGAGCATATTGATTTCTCGTTTCCTGTCTCCAACTTCCATACGAGGTTTAAGCCAGAACCATCCGAAGACTAATGAAAACCCTAAAGTCCCGAAGAATAATCCTGTCACTAAGACGATAAACGGTATTCGGAGCATTCGGATTATCTCCAATAACTGTTCATTTGGTACTGGAAGTCCGATTATCGTCTGGTCTGGAATGATTCCCATTACATACAGTACATATGTAGAGAACATCATGAACAACCACAGACTGATTCCCGTGATTAACCCTAATGCGAGAGATTTAGACAGATACACTTCAACAGACTTTGGGTTCATAGACTGTTGAAGCGACTTCTCCACACCACGAACAAATTCTTCTCGTGGAGCAAGAAGCCGCTCATAGACACCAAGGAATAATAATCCCAAAGTATCCTGTTTAATCCCTAAATCTCCTGGTTCTTTTTTATCACTCATCTGTATCACCTATCCTCTTCAGGTTCCTCTTCACTAGAGTCATCCTCTACCGATTGTGAGTCAATTACCTCAAATTGCTCAGAAGCATCTGTAGTATCAATACCCTCAAAGTCGAACTCGGTTTCTTCGGACTCTTCTTTATTTGGTGCTTCTTGAACACCAGCTGCTAACGCAGGCGTGTCATCATCAGATTCCTCTGCGTTCTGTTCAAGTTCTTTCAGTTTAGTAACAGTGTCTTTAATAGATACATCCCGACCAATATAGTCATCCAACCAATCTTTATTATCTTCTAAGATTTTAGCACAGAGTTCCGAAATCTCCTCATCAGGGTCTGGTCTTGGAGTCATTTCTTCGTCTTCAGGGTCAACATCAATCATAACACTTTCCATTTCTCTGAGGCTTTCAAGACTACTCTCTAGTGTATCTTCAGCTATCAATGTGAGAACTGTTTCTGGGTCAGTCATATATGCCTGGAATGTCGCCGCTACTTGGCGGTAAGTGTTTAATCCATTTGAAATCAGATATGCAAGAATAACTTCCCGCTCATCCAGTTCTTGTTGTAATTCCTCATCACTCCACCCTCGGTCGAATTTAATCTCTTCAATCAGATTAGAATTACCTGGTCGTAGGAACGAGTCGGTTTCTGCTTGCCACCGATAAACATCCTGTACAACAATCTCATCGTTCTCTGAGTCGTACTGAACAACCTCACTCAGCGCCTTGTTTCTTCGAACCTTATCTCCATCAACCCGAGTAGACGACTGAATACTCACAAGGTCTAAGGCTGTAAACATCGTCTTCGATACATTAATCGGGTCAGTTGTAAATCGTTTCAGAACCTCACCAACAGAATCAGCGTGGAAAGTTGAATAGGATGTGTGACCTGTACTCATAACCTGGAAGAGTGTTCGTCCTTCTTCACCTCGAATCTCACCCATAATAATGTATTCAGGTCGCTGTCGGAGTGCGGCTTCTAGTAATGCGAACTCATCAACAGTACCAGTATCATCCCCTGTAAAGGATGGTCGTGTGACAGACGCAATCCAGTTCCGTTGTGGAAGCTCTACCTCACGAGTGTCCTCAATACTTACAATCTTGCTGGAACTCGGAATAAACAGAGACACAGCGTTTAGGCTTGTCGTCTTACCGGATGCCGTACCACCAGCGAAGATTAAGGATTTGTGATTTTCGATACACAGCCATAGGAACGCAATCTGTTCAAGACTGAAAGTTCGCCAATTAATAAGGTCTAATGGTGTGAATGGAACATCCTTGAATTGTCGGATAGTATAATTAGTTCCGTGGTCTGAGACTTCAGCTCCATAGGTCAATTGACCTCGTGACCCGTCTGGAAGTGTAACATCGACTTGAGGACTTCGTATAGAGATACTTTTCCCAGAACGCTTTGCTAGATTAATCACGAATCTGTCTAAGGATTCTTTTCCGTGAATCACATTTGAGATAATCTGCTCGTGGTCTCCATGATACACAAATACTGGGGAATTATACCCGTCACAAGAGATATCCTCTACATTAATAT
>LKMJ01001936.1_pt1 | contig 18687 bp, 10 predicted proteins | sample 643391 | NCBI WGS metagenome assembly LKMJ01 (sample SAMN04112250, study PRJNA286221) | soda lake metagenome | biome: soda lake; feature: Kulunda Steppe; material: water; isolation source: sample PL-Br10 brine of Picturesque Lake | place: Russia: Kulunda steppe | collected 2010-07 | reverse complement strand
GTTCGATGTGGAGATTGTAAAGAAGTGATCCAACCTGATGCAGAACGGTGTCCTCACTGTGCATCAGATGTTTATACACTAAAAGGTAGAATAGTATCACGGACAAGTATTATATTTGGGCTTATTTTCATGTTTACTGGGGGTAATATTACCGCCGTATTAGGGGTCCTGCTGATTATTGTCGGAGTCTACTATATTTGGCAAGCACCGATTTATTCACTCAAACCGCCACATCGTCCCGAACGTCCAGAAAACCTTTAAAAGTTGAAGATTAATAACGGACAAGATCTATTACGCAGGACGTTTTTGGCCGATACAGTAACTTCAACACCGTTACTATCCGGGTGTATTTCCGATACTGATGATGCAGAGTCTGATTCCTCAGAAGATGACACTACCGAATCGAGTGACGATGTTTTCGATAGTGTTGATATTGGGGGATCAGAGCTCACATTTGCGCTTACAGAGGACGCAGACGTCTCAACTAACCGGCTTTGTGATGTACTGATTCTCAATTAACGTTTGTTCTATCTACTTGTAAACAATCTTCTTGATATAATATACTCCACCAGTTCAGACTTCAAAATTCGCACTCCAGTTGACCATTCAAGTGATATCTTTTCCGCCGTTCACGACGGGTCTTCTCGTACTGCGTTTGGAATATATGTCGGTCTACGATATGACCTGCTCACTTGTGTGAACGTCCCGCTCTCACGGTCGAACAGATGTACCAAGGTCTGTTTCACACTGCCATTATCCTATCCCCAGCACAAATGTAGCATCGAGTGCAAGCAATCTTGTGCGGGGATGCCTTTACGTCGATAATGTCTCAATATCTTGGATATAGTTTTTTCGTAGGTATGCAGTCCCACCGATCCATCCACAACTGTTGGCGACGTCTACCGGGTTGAACCTCTGTTGATCAACGAGGCTTCATACGATACACAGTGCCTGTTCGGTGTCATCAGTGATTGTCCCAACTGGTTGGTTCCAGGTTCCACGGCCAATCATTTCGTCAAGCTGTCCGTGCTCAGCACTGATCGCCGACGTAGAATTGAACTCGACCGGTCGGCCAAGTGCATCTCCACACGCCAGACCAAGTAGAACCCCAGATGCTCGATCCGAATTCATATGGTATGCAACAGTTAGTTTAGTGAAGAATCTATGCTAGCAATCACTCGTTAGGTTTGTTTCCGCTGCGGAGATTTTCTCTATACTCCGATCGCGCCTAGTACGTCTCCGCCCGTGAATTTCGTGAACTCGTCATGAAATGTGTTGTTCATAACATGATGAGTGCTGTGAAACCAAGAGCAGTATGACGATCCATCAAAATCTAAGCTTATTATACTATCCGGTAAACTAACATCTATATAATACAATGAGTGACAATATGTATGGAAATTCCTGTAGTAGGCCTTGGTAAGGGGGGTAATCGGGTTCTGGACGCAATTATAGAGCAAGTAGACACTAGTGGGAGCGATATTTTACAAACTAGAGTTGCAATTGATTCTGATAAATCAGATCTTATCTACCTTGAGAATGTGCCAGCGTCACAACAAGCACTAGTTGGCGAGTCAGAAGTCAAGGGTCAGGGTACCTCCGGAAATATTGATTTGGGTAAAAAATTTATTGGTGATCTTAACAAAAATTTTTGGCAGTGTATAAGATATACAATTGGTGATGATGCTTTTATGTATGATGCCGATGCGTATCTTCTTATAACAGGTAGTGGTGGGGGAATGGCAGGAGGTGGTTCTGAATTAATAACAATTTTATTTAATGTATTAGGGACCGATGCAGCACCAGCATATGCAGTCGTGGTCTCGCCCCGATCAACGATAAAAGAGCCGTATCAATCAAATGCCGCAGCAAATTTCGAAGCGATCTCCTCAGTCGCAGATGGTATCATTCACTTCCATAATGAGGCTTTCGCAAGATCTGGCGGTGAAAACTGGATAGCTGACTCAAATGATGAAATATCTAAAAGAATATACAAACTCTTTTCTGAGATAGAGATCAGTTCTACAAGAGAAGATTCCAACACAGGACTGTCCAAAAAAATATCAAATATGTTCTCAAAGACAAATTCTACCACTACAAAAGAAGGGGCTATAACACTCCCAGAATTGAAGAATATGTTTGAAGAAGAAGGAATCGTGACTGTGGGGTACGCATCGAAAAAGATAGAAACGGGAACGAATGAGCTGGTCGGACTAGCTGACTCTTCAATATCATCTGGACTGCAGATGTTTAGAGAATCGCCCACAGCGACACCCATTATAGTTATTATATTAGGTCCCAAGTCACAGATTGGAGATAAAAAAGCAGTAGACCAGGTGCTAAGAGATTCTGTATCATCGGATATAGATGTCCGGACAAGAATTGATGATAAATTGTCGAAAGTAGAAATAATATCTATCATTAGTAAAAATGGTAACCAAAATACAAACAATTTGGGGGGTTTGGATGCAAATAGTGAATCGGATACAAGTAGTAGGAAGTCAGATCATCCTCGTCTAGCTCAAAAGACTAAATGATAGTACTGAACGGTCTAATTAGCAACCTCCTCAGCTAGCGTTCGACTACCTAGCGATTGATTCAGTCGCTGACGGTTATTATAACATGTAAATGTGCAAACTGCGAATACCAGCGGCGAATGCTTGACCAACTGCCCGCCCACGAATTATAGAAGCGACCGATCCTCATTTTGAGTGCCTGAAACCATTTTTCAATCTGTCCCGTTTTGAATTGATAAACACTCTGAGTATACTATTCGCCAGTACTCAGCGATACCTCTGCAGTACTCGGATAACACCACCCTGTTCTCAGATAGAAGAGTCGTCTGAGAGGACTTATTCCCAGGTCTTCGCTATGTCCGAACGTAATTAGACGAACAAGAGTTGTTGCTCTTTATGAAGGGGTCAAATACTCAACGTTGTACTGATGTAGAGATAGAAGATCTCACAGTCGCTCTATAAGAAGATTAGATGTGTAGAATTCGGAAACAGGAATTCTGAAGTGGTATTTGTTCGTAATTGGATCAAGTCAAACTGATTAAATAGGACGAAAACTCGACTGAATCTGATTCAGTCTTCCAATATTTTCAAGAACAAATGAGGGGGGAGGGGGGGTGTCGAGTCGCCCTAAATGAGATTACATCTTTTCTCGAAGCCCGTACAGGATAGTGATACCAAGGAAGGGAAGCCAAATAAGTTCAAATATACCTGTTTCCGTTAAAGTAATATTACCAAATATATTTTGTAGAATTGGAATATCTAAAGGGGTACTATTTGCAACGAATCCCCATATAAACAGGACAAGTGGGACGATAGTGGCGATCTCCCAGCATAGAGGAATGGCGTTTTCATCGCGTAACTCTCGTTGTCGTGGGTGATGAAATAGAATAAGTACTCCGAGAATACTACCGAGGACAAGGGAAACCAGAGTAAAAACTGAAAGTGCGAATGTGATCATTGTCCCGATATCAAAAACCCATATTGTCAAGTCATCAATTATTATCCACGGGAGGTTGGAGATACCATCTTCCGCGCCTTGGATCTCATCTTTTACACCTGGTCCCATTGTCGAGAACTGCATAACCAGCACAAGTCCTCCACCGATTATCGCACCAAATGTCCCACCACCGGTAGCGTCTCCGAAAAATGCGCCCACAACTAACCCAAATAATCCAAATATTATAGCCACTAATATAAATTGGAAGATGGGGATGAGAGTCACTAAAGTGACCGCTCCCAATGTCTCACCCACTGTCCCCTGCCCAGCAAAGACAAGCAAAGTTCCAACGGTGAGTGAGGCACTGATTATTATCGGTGATATTTCATCTATTATATCTGACTTTTGAATTCCTGGTGTAGACATATATTTTGGGCCGAGATCATAGCCAATGAATGAAAGAATACACCCACCCATTATCAGCGCAAAGTCAACTCCTGATCCGATAGCAACGACCTCCGGCAAGAATAGATATCCCCCGCCAATGATGAGTGCGATTGTGACCATTCTAGATAGGACCGGGAACGCAGTCACCCATGCAAAAAGGGTAGAGAGGAACACACCAGGCTCTCGTTTATTCGCAGATCCAGTAGTATTTCGACCATCACTCTGTTGACTATTTCTAGACCCAAATATCGAGCTTACAACTGTTTCAAATGGATTGCTGTTGAATATGTAGCTTACGTCATCTTTTCCATACGCTTGATCGTTCTCATGGTCCTCACTAGAATCTGAAGTACCCATGACATAAATATCACGTTGAGTATTTTGTGCATCACTGCCACGCGTTGCAAGTGTATGAACCGTCTCACCAACTGCAGTCAACTGGACTTTTCCATCGGAATCAGAGTAATCCGAATCGATTTGTTTACTCTTATTTCGGAGTACAACACTAACACCTTGTATCGGATCTCCGTGTTGATCAGTGACAATCGCGGTGAAGGGAGTATTAACCTGTATTTTGTTTGTTGTAACCGTTATCGACAATCGAATTTTTTCATTAACAATAAGAGACGTTTCATCCTTGACGAATCCACTTTTTTGAGTGGTGAGATGATACTTACCAGTTGTTTCCAGCGTAATTGCCACAACTCCATTCGGTCCTGTTTGTCTTCTTTTTGTATCACCTTCTCCGTTTTTTATTATAACTGTTGCATTCGAGACCGGAGAGTCTTGATCGTCTGTTACAAGAACTGATATCTCATCTCCAGTCTGAACTGTTTGAGAATTCAGACGAATAAAAAGCTCTTTTTCTCGCTCTTCTACGATGATATCTACTTCCGCTGGGACGTAGCGTATTGTATCATAATCGTGTTTATCAGCTAGAAGTGTCTGTTTGCCCGGCTCTGAAAGCGGCACCGTTACTGTTCCGTTGCCATTCGTTTCAAACGAATTAGATTCTGTATCGACAGTAACTCTCGCCTTGGGAATTCCTTCCCCGTATCCATCCACGACGTTAATTTCAACAGTCGTTCCTGTTGAAACACGTTCGGCCTCGGGGGTTATTTGTAACGAAACCTTCCCAGTATCGTATTTATTTCGCTTTTCTTCATCAGTAAGCACACTCCTTGCTTCCTTTATCCGCTGGAACACTTCAGTGGTCGTGTCTGGATTTCGGTCGGGATGATACTCGGGAATAATCTCTCGGGCGACGTCTTCAATCTCATCACAGTCATCTGATTCTGAGACGCCCAGTCTGTCGTAATAATTTGTTGCGTTCGGGTTTCCTAAATCCATTTCCTGTACATGCGGCTGCCCGTTTTTCAATCAAAATTCGCGTCGACTCCTACTCAAGATATTTTGTTCCTACTCGATTGATGGAAGTGCTTCTTGCATCTCATCAACTTCTTCTTGACTGTGGCTGAAGATTCCCTCAATGGTGATATCTGCTTTTTCACCTCGATCAAGATCTTCAGCTTCAACTTCAAGCAACCCGTTCTCATCGAGCGTAAACTCACAAGCGATGTTTGGCTCACCTGCTGGAGCGGGTTCGATTCCTTCGAGAACGAACTCATCAAGGAAGTCATTCTCTTGGGCGATATCTGATTCACCCTGGTAGACAGGGGTTTTGATTGCTGTTTGACTGTCTGTAGAAGTTGTATAGTTTTCGTTGCGAGCTGTAGCCGGAACTGACTCGTTTCGTTCGATAAGAACGTCAAATGATCCGTCAGCGAGCTCAATACCGAGTGACTGCGGTGTTACATCAACGAGAATTAGCCCGTCACTAATTCCCGGAAGGAGTGCTTGTGCCTGTCCATCAGTACCGAGTCCATCCTCGCCGCGGTCTATTATAGCGGCTTGGACCGCTGCTCCAGTCGCTACGGCTTCATCCGGATGAATCTCTTTGGATGGTTCCTGATCGAAATATTCGGCGGCGCGCTCTTGGACAAGCGGCATCCGTGTTGACCCACCCACAAGTAGCACAGTATCGACCTCATTTTTATTGTAATCTACTTCCTCAAAGAGTTCATCACAAACATCAAATGTTTTTTCAGTGAGATGCCCGGTAAGGTCATTAAATTCTTCCCGGGTGAGTTGCTCCTCGAAATTCTCATTAGGGGCTAAAAATGGAATATTCACCCGAGTAGAACTACTCGACGAGAGGCTCTCTTTGGCCTCTCTAGCTGCAGAATAAATACGTCCAAGGGCTTCTGGCTCTTCGCTGAGATCAATTCCAGTATCCTCCTCAAATGTCTCTAGAATCCACTCAACGAGAACTTCATCCCAGTCTTCACCACCAAGTTGACGATCACCATTCGATGCAATAACCTCTACAGTATCAATATCATAAGCAAGGTCGACAAGGGTAACGTCGAATGTTCCCCCACCAAGGTCATAAACTAACGCGAGTTCAGAGTCATCTTTCTCTTCGTCAAGGCCATACGCAAGACAAGCAGCGGTTGGTTCATTGATGATTCGGTCAACAGTGAGGCCTGCGATCTCTCCAGCTTGTTTGGTAGCCTGCCTTTGTCGCTCTCCAAAGTAAGCCGGAACAGTAATAACAGCATTCGAGATATCCATCCCAAGATGATCTTCGGCATCTCGAACAACTTTTTGAAGAATTAGTGCAGAAATCTGCTCGGGTGTATATTCTTCTCCATCGATATCTACAGAATATTCGTGATCACCCATATGTCGCTTTATTGTACGAATAGTCCTTTCGGGGTAAGTTTGCGCTCGCACAAGTGCTTCTTTTCCAACGATAACGGTCCCATCGTCCTCATCAAATGAAACTGCTGAAGGAGTCGTATAATCTCCCTCTGAATTAGGTGTCACCTCTGCTTCGTCTGCCACAACTGCAGCTGTAGCAGTATAGGTAGTACCTAGGTCAATTCCGATACGCTTGTTATTACTCATTCATTTTCAAATTAGTTCGAATCAATATATGCTTTAGGATACGGTCAGCGATTAATACAGTTTCTAAATCCGAACCGACATTTATATTGATAGGTGCAAAAATTATAATAATGTGAATAACTCTGATTCAGACTCTATCTGTGAGGGAAACGAGACAGATGGATCTCATAAGGAAGAACAAGATCAGATAGAATCCGCTCAAGAAAGTAACCCATCGAGTGTATCCAAACAATACAAAGAGCTTCTAAAGACAGTTGAGGATGAGGAGGTTGTTTCAAAATTTCAGCCTATACAGTCTTCAGTTGAGACACTTGAGAACGAACTTGAGTCCGCTCAAAACGAAAGAAACCGTATCCAATCCCAATTAGAACAAGAACGGTCCGAATTCAAAAATTACCGCTCACAAAGAGATGAAAAACAGGGAGAAATGAGGAACAAAGCCCTAAAAAGTGTCTTCGAAGAATTAGTAAGTGTTCGAACTAATCTGACCAGAGCACTTGCCGACGACCATGATAGCGTAGAAGGATTACGCACTGGTGTCCGTATTACTCTTAGACAATTTGATGAGGTTCTTGAAAAAGAGAGTGTTAATATAATAAAACCAGAGTCTGGCGAGAATGTAGATGGGACACGACATGAAATCATTCGCCGTGTTGAATCAGATTCTGCCAAAAACATCATTGTAGAGGTCCATGAGCCAGGATATGAATTTAGTGGTGAATTATTGGAACCTGCAAAAGTCACTGTCAGTAAATAAAATTGTTCGGAGCATCTTGTAGTTCTTTCAGTAGGACTTATTGTTTTGGGAAGTTGACGTCATTATGCTTCTTGTTCTATTTATTTGGAGCACTGTCGACAGTCCAAATCTAATCAAAAATTAGACAACTAGTCAAAATATTATAGTGATTAAAAAGGGTGTACAACTGGAGGGATCCCATATATTACAGTCATACTTCTCCATGTTGATACTGCTCAAACAGATTTCGAACGAGGGGAAGAATATCATTTGTATTTGTATAACCTGCGGCGGAAACAGCAGCATTCATCAACGTCTCTACACGGTCTCCGCCTCGTGGTGGGTTGTTTGGGCTACCAAGATGTAAATCTGCAATCCAGGCATTCATTGCCTCCGCAATAATGAGCCAATCCAGCTCAGTAAACGAGTCGACATCCCGTTCTGCGTCAGAAGAGTCAATTTGAATCGTGTTAGTATGACGGAACTCCCGGGAGGGATCGACTTTAGACGGCTCTATCTCGCCCCATTCAGGGTCAATATAGTTGAATATATTCCCAGATGAAATACCGGCCTCCGCGGCTATAATTGGTACGAGACTACGTGCATACTGTCTTCTCCCCTCGAAAAAATTGGTATACGAATACCCGAGTGTTGTAGTTTTGTATAATGCTTCTGTGATCAATAGCCAATCTTGGACGTGGAATTCGGTCGGAGTAAGCTCTGTTGATTGGGGGTCAACCAAAACTTTCCTGCTTGTCGACTTAGATTGGTCTTGCTCTTCCATCAGTTCGTCAACGATCTCTTCAAACGTTTTTTCAGAATCCGTATCTTGATCGGTCATATTTACTATGATCTGCTCTTTTTATTCTTTAGTAACAAGCTCAGAGAGGGATTTGGTAATCGTATCAGTGTTCTTCGGTACATCGTCGACTACTGATGCTGGAACCTCAATATTGACTGAGTTTGGTGCAGCCGCATATTTATATTGGACTGCAGATTCGATGATTGTTCGCAAAGGTAGATGCTCGGACGATGCATCGATAATTGATTGGAATTCTATTGGTATACTAAACGAACGATCTACGACATCGGCTGCAGTTCCTTGGGTATTTGTTTGAACCGTGTTTCCTGCAAGGAGACTTGAGGTATACGCTCGGAGTGCCTTAGTTACAATTTCAGAAGCTTCTAATTCACGAGTCATAGCTAGAGAATCGATCAATAGGGCGACATCCATTGAAAGAGGTACTGTGACGTTTTCAGTTGCTCCGGAACCTTCGCCTATTTTTTCTGAAAGCGTGTTTACCGCTGTTTCTGTAGATTCGTTTGTGTCTTGTGACGATGTTTCCTTGTCGTTCTGTGAGTGCGTATTGTCGGGGACACTACTGTCAGATTCGCTCTCGGTAATGGGAGTGAACGAAAGATTCTCTGGATAATGATGTTCCTCTGCGATCCGTGTTGCATTTTGTCGGGCAGTTTCTATATGAGTGGGTTTTGTGTCGAGTCCATCAGGCCATGCTGCTTCGAACACTGTTGCGGCATCAAATGTGTTTGAAATGTACAAATAGAGTTTCCCGTTGCTATTTTCTGAGAGCGTGGATCGCTTGACTCCAGTCGATTCAACCCACTCTTGCAGATGTTCTAATTGACTCCTATGTCTTCCACGAATGGTCCATCCACCGCTCTCTGCGTTCACATTCCCCATATTTTCAAGAATTGCACGCATGAATGCATATTCGTGCTTATCAGGAATATCTGGGTACTCTTCGATGTACTTCGCAGAGTCCGTGAGTCCGTATTTGCCGAGGACGTCTAGAAACTCTTGGTTAAAAATGACCGTCGTAATCTGTGTCGACGCTCCAGTATCGGCCTCGTTTATAGCATATTCAGAGCCGACAGCGTCAGCAAATCCTTCGACATAGTGGCGCTTGTCTGAAGAACGACCCAACTGTAACGACCGTTGTCTATTATCTTCACTACTTTGAGAGGAGTAACAGAAGAGACAACCTAACCAATATGCTTTTTCATCAGAGTCAATAGCTTCAAAATATGTTTCATTTATATTTATTCGATTATTACCTTCTAGTGAACGAACAGATAATTCTGCAGCTTCCTTCGCTGCGTTCCAAGTCCCAAAAGCCTTTTTGATCGTATTTTGAGATGGTTTCAGACCAAGTTCTACGTATTCCCGCACTGTTGGAGAGTCACCGAGCTGGTCAGCAGCTTTTCTGAGTGCTTCAATACAGTTTTGTTGCTGTTCTGTATACATTTTTTTACTCATTTGTGTGAGATACATCGCCAGCAGTTGATCGAGACTGATTGTGAACGAAGCCGTGTTCGTCATCCAGAATCGCGTGCTGAAGAGCAACGGAACGACTTGGATATTTACCTCCGTCGACGAGTGCATCAAGTACGGAAATAATTGTTCCCGGGAGCTCAATAGTAACCGACTCAGTGACTGACTCCGTTCGGGTTTCCACTGCGGATGTGACGAACCCTTTTATTCCGGTGTCACCGCCGATTGCTGAAATCATCATCTCTTGACGATCTGTAAGTGTATATGGAATTTCGACTCCGTCCTCGACTGTGATATCAGCTCGTACGTTCTTGTCAACACTTGCTTTAAGATGGTCACTCACTAAATCTTCCACAAGTGTTGAGATATCGATCTCTGATTCTTTTGACTCTTTTTTAAGCGCAATGGCGGTCCCATTCGAAACAGCCACTGTATGACTCCCTGAACCGTCCATCTGTATTATCTGTCTGTCTATTTGTGATGTAACGATTATATAATTGAGGGTATCTATTCCAAGCTTTTAAAAACAGAATCACAGCCGAGCTCTGTTTTTATAGGTTCGTCCGCTAATTCTCTTCAGTCATTTCTTCGATTACTTTTTGCAGGGTGTCCTCGACAAGTGCTTCCACCGATTCGTCTTTCTCTTCCATTGCTCCCGCAAAGGCATTGAGGACCAAGCTATCAATATCGATGGAAGTTGTTGTACCTTCGATATCAAGCTGACGGGAAAGCGCAAGATCAAGGAACTCACCCATAGTTGTTTCCTCGAAATCATCGGTAGCTAACCCTTCTAGTAGTCGCTCATGACGATCTGGAAGAGTCAAATCAATTGCCTTTCTCTGACCCATCTGCCTAGTCTCCACAGCGGTGAGTTCGTCGTCAATCGCATCTTTCAGTAGTGATGCAACGGCATCCTGAACCATTGCTTCGAAATCATTCGTAGTCGCATGGGCTGCGTAATAGAGCATTTTATTGATGTTGTATCCCTGTGAGCTCGATGTTTCGGTGTCTTTCGATTGTTGGGATTCCAGATCGTCAACGAGTCCCTCAACAGTTAGATACCTTCCATCTGGTAGAGGGACTGTATATAACTCGTCATCGACATACGGGAAAAAGATAGGATCTGCGTCAGCATACGAGACACCAATCTCGTCGACGACTTCACGAGGCAGCATCAAACCTTTGTTCGCAGGTGGCTCGGGCCATTCACTCTTATATTGTGGAAGTGACCCGATTTCACCACTTCCATCTCGATTGTCACATCGTTCTCGCCAACTCCGATAGCTGTTGAGCCATCGTTCGAGTTCGTTGTGAAGTGCTGTATTTTCGAGTGACTCATCATCAATCGAAATTGTATAAGTATCTACCTCGGTCTCAATATCAACACTTGCATCGTACAAATCCGTAATGATGGTTTTGATAGCACGATACGGACCGAGCGACAGCCGATACCGTTCGTAGGATTCGTTTCGATCTGGGAACAACTGCTCTGACTCGGTGTCAGTCATATGTTCTGTTGAATCTGTATCCCACGTCTCTAACACGGGCGTCGAATACAACGCTGATTCATCACTACTGTTGATTGCGTCGTATACGAGGGCTTGTATTGTCCTAACGTGTTTGAACGCTTCTGAGTGTTCGACTAATTTGCCTTCGTCCTCGACCCGTTCGAACAGCTTGACTCCGTTCATTTCGAGATCGACGAGCGTCTCACGCACGGATTCAGTTGCATGGAATGTCGGCAGTTCACGGAAGGTCTCACCAAGGGCCCTGAACTCCGCAGCCTGTCTCAACAGTTGTGCTCCATCTTCAGTTGCATCGATGGCCGCATCCTTCGTTGGTTGAGCAACAAGGTGATAGAAAACTGCTTCTTTGTCACCACTGGGATTCCGGAGGACACGACCGATACGCTGGACGAGCGACGCGTTCACACTTCCTTTTGAAACGTTGATTGCCACTTCAGCGTCGGGCATATCAACACCTACTCCAAGCAGGCTGCCCGGACCAATTATTATTCCACGCTCGCCCTGATTAAACTGGGAAACCTTATCGAGTCGGTCATGACTGGATTCAGTGAATGCAACAATATCTTCGGCAGGTATCGAATACTCATCGATAAGAACTGATTCAAGAGCTGCCGCAGCATCATACGACTGGATCAAGACAACTGTCTTTCGGGTCGGTCCATGTTCTCCAACTAGTGAAGCAATTGCCTCAGTGTCTGGTGAATTATTCCACCGAAGTGGTTTTCGAGCGAGTAAGGCAGATGCAAAGGAATCGAAGGCAGTCGATTGTGAGCGAAGATCACTCCCATCGTTTGATTGGACGAACGACCGTAGCTTATCGTAACTGATCACTTCCTCTGGTAGATTTGCTTCAGCGACCTCAAGTCGATCCGCGTCAAGTTTTCCAGTCGAGGAGTCATATCCTGCGGTGGTGATACTAGTTTGACTAGCTATACGGTCTGCCTGATCACCGGTCGACGGTAGATATTGCACCTCCCAAGAGAAATCCGCGATGACTCCTTCACGGCGAGCCTTCGCAACATCGAATTTGTAACATCGGTCGAGATGCTTTTCAAGCGCAGTTTCGATGCTTTCGTCACCAATCCATCCTTGGTCCACTGAACCCGACATGGCGAGGACTGAGTTCGAACCGTCCACAAGATCCTCGAAAAGTGCTCCCCAACCACGTTCACTCGATGTTCCACCAGTGTACCGGTGTGCTTCGTCAAGAATCACAAGGTCGTATCTGTCGAAATTCGATGCTTTCGAAAAGCCTTGAGCAGATCGAAATTCGATAGTACCCCAACCAAGTTCTATTGTCTGTCGACCAGCTCGATCAACTGGTTCGGTGCGGTCTTCGGGAATATCTAAATGCTCGTCAATTTCTTTTCGCCATTGATCGAGAATTAGGTCATTACCTGCGACTATGAGCACTGTGGGATTATCGGGTATCTCTGGAACATTTTCTTTACTGCTCAGCTGTGACGATGCTGCTCGATCTGATGGATGTAACGCTCCATAGCGGAGTGCTATTGTCGCTAGTCCGAGCACCGTCTTTCCAGTTGCTGTCGCCATGTCAACATACCCACGCTGTTGATTGGCGTGCCATCGCTCAAGTGCTTCGCGCTGATGATCCCATAGAGGCGTAGTCATCCGTGCCTCGTCGAGTTTATCGATCAGATCTTGTTGATCAGCCGTCGACCGTGGAAGTTGGTCTACTAATGCCTGGGCGTACGCATCAACACCAGGATCCGAAAACAGCCGAGCAGTTAGGTCACTGACCGAATCGGTATCCCGTAATGATCGAAGGCCAGCGCCATCATTTGCACCGGATTTTACACTCTCGCCGATAGCTGCAGCGGCTGTCTTTTCGAGAAGTGCCTCTAGTGCCCGATCAATATCCATCGCCCCCGAATCGGTACGCAGTGTTTGTCTAAAGGCGTTGAGCTGGAACGCCAATTTGCCCAGTTTCTCTTCGTTATACTCTTCAAGATTCCTTGCGAGCGCTGAGTTCGAACCCGCAATCGCTGTCAGCCCCTCGATGTAGTACTGTCCGGTGGCTTCATCGAAATTGAATCGGTCGACAGTCCCGCCAATATCTGTTGGATCATCCGTTTTCCCGACAGCAACGTTATGCAGAACGTCTACGGCTGCACGATCGACCTGCGCTGGATATTGCGTTTTGTCGATCACGTCTCTATCAAGACGGTCGTTTTTGAACTGTTCAGCGGGAGTTCTGTGTTTATCAATCGACTGGAATGGATCATTGCCAGGCATAGTAATATGAAGTAGGATTAATAATCACAACGCATCGAACAGTATAAATTACTAATTAATTCTAAATCTGATATGTATTGATCGTTGACTCTGGCATATCACTACTTAACGTCGACTTCTGGAGTGAGATTAGAGTAAACAGATCAAAACCTGATTGAAAATGGTTTCAGGCATTCAAAATGAGGATCGACCACTTCTAAATTCGTGGGTGGGCAGTCGATCAAGCGCTTGTCGCTGGAGTTCGCAGTTTGTACATTTGCATATTGCTGTAGCCATTAGCGACCGCATCAATCACTAGATGATCGAGCCACAACTAAGGAGGTCGCTAACCAGACCGTGTCCCATTATTACTTAGTTTTTTGAGCTGGGCGAGGATAATCCGACTTCCTACTACTTGTATCTGATTCACTATTTATATCTAAACTTCCTACATTCTATTATAAAAACAGTAGGTACTCTGTTATCGGTCTATAGATTTAGCAAGAGTATAGAGGAATAGAGATACCATGAACGCTCCTACAAACCCCTCAATTGAGCTGACTAAGCGTAACGGAACGCTCTCAACGTTTGCTCCTCCAAGTACAATAGTTGTGAATGACTCTCCACTTAAGAGTAGCCAGCCCCATGGGTATCCATAGACGCTCGGAAGGAGTGTTCCCTCGAGTAATTGATTACCAGCCACACTTAGGGACCCTGATACATAGGTAGTTTCGGCTAATTTAATCAGAGGGAATAATAGTGCAAATACTGCAACAATTGCCGCCGAGGATATAATAACTCTGATTGGTTTTTCTCCGTACCCGGATGTTAATTCGAACACACGGTTCCAGTAGTACCGGCTTTTGTCACCGTTGTCGCGGTATTGTTGTTTCCGGTACTCTGCGGTCTTAATGTAGAATTCACCTTCAAGATCGGAGTTTCCGACACTGTCAGCACCAATTTTAGCCCGCCTATATGTCGCTTCGAGACCTGCAGGCGTTGGCTGTTCGGGATTTTCACCAGCAAGTTTAAACTCGAACCCATGAATTTCATAGTCTGCTTCTACGAGACCATCGAACTGATCGAAATGAAACCTTTCAAAATCAGTTCGATAGAATCGAAATCGGTCGAGGAAGTTGCTTCCCGAACATCCACTGTCACCAGGTACCAATTGCACATCACCGATCTTACCACCGGTGAAATCGTATCCGACTAATCCTTGGCCTAGTGATATACTCCCACTATCGATCGTCGTTTGTCTCATATTAACAACTAATTCACTTGCGTCGGTGCCAACCACCTCACAATTTATTCTATTGATATATGATTTTAGAACACTTAGATTGTCAGACTGCACGTCTGTGCAGGTAAGTACCCTTGAAATACGGACGCTATCGAGTACTACCTCATTGACTTGAACGGACTGTAATGTTAGGTCGTTACATGATCCTTCAACGAAGGAGCATTGATTAGTCTTGATACCTCGAATTTCAATTGTTGAATTAATTTCTGAACGGTCAAGTTTGATATTACCTATTGTGAGACGACCTTGGTCTGTATGGTCCTTCTTCGGGTAGAATTTATGATAACCAATCCGCAATGATCTACCAACGACTGCGTCTGTTATATTTATTGTTCCTCTTACTCTCGACCCAACACAGTCTACTCCGTCGTCAATATTGGCATAGCTGAGAATCAAATCACCGTTTATAGTCGAATCAGTACACTCTAACCGATTACCAATATTAGCTTTTGATAAATTCAAGTCACCCTCAATCTTGTCGCTGACGACCGAGATATTATTTTGCACTGCAATTTGAGTGGCTTTAAAATCACCTGTGACAGTAGCTCCGATGATCGGGCTAGCTTCACAGACCGACTCTGATATGTCTAGTTCACCGACGGTTCCGTTGAGTTCAAACGGCGCGGACAATTTAATCCTGCTCAGATCACATATTCCATCAACCACACAATCCAGAGTCGACCTTGTGGTCAACTCCGCTGCTTCCATAACAAGATTTTCGGAAACTCGTAATAGAAACTCTCCATCACTCTCAGATTCGAAACCTTCGTTAGGCTTGATGGTGGAACTGAATCCTCCGTTGAATACAGCCTCGGTGAAGTCGATACTCTCTGCTGTTGTTTGATGGAGTATGACCTCGCCATCAATTGTTGCGTTTTCGCCGGACACCGACGAGAGTACAGCATCCGCGATTCGAAGCTCTCCGTTTATTTGTGCACTATCTAGAACGAGTGTTGAGTAATGATCGAATACAGCACCATTCAACTCAACAAAACTATCACAACGTGCTGTCTGTAGGGTTAGATCATCTCTGAACGAGCTCTGACGAAGTACTAGGTCTTGGTTAAAGACAGTTCGAATTGTGCTAACAGGACCCCCAACGTCGATTTTACGCGCATAGAGTTGACCACCGAACCTTGACCGGTTCAGATTCAAGCCTTCGTGGAAAGTGGTTTGTGTCAGTGCCATTCCATCGGGGAACGCAGTTCCATTGAATTTAGCGACCCCGTCCACCAGACACCCATACAACACAATACTGGTCTCTAGAGCTGTGAACGCTGTCCTTAGATCCTCTCTAAACCATGTTTCTCGCGCCGAAAAACCTGCACGAATTTTTCCTCCCCGGATTTTGAAAACATCGTCGAACCGGGCACCGTCGACACGGAATTCTGTTGTAACGACACATGTCTCAAGTTCGAACGTGCCAGTAACATTCGCGTGGCGCAGATCGACTGGTTTGTAGTCATTTCCACCGATTCGCTGGTTCCGTAAAGTAACACCTGGGAGTGTTGCTCCAACGAACTCCATCGCTCGCGGTTCGTTGGTTTGTATCTGTTCTAAGAACTTTTCCCGAACCTTGTCTGGATCGGCGTCGTGGTTATGAAATGGACATCGGTTTCCATCTGAAGCTGAATGAGGACAGTTCCACTGATCGCCATCGAGAGTTACACGTTGATGTTCACTCAACCGGCCCAAATCAAGCGTGTAACCACATGTTCCATCGTTTGTCTCTGTTACTGTCGCAAAACCTGCACGCTCCAAATCTGCGCCAGAGTAGTGGCTCTTTGGATTTACTTTACCGCCAGCTCCCGCACGTAATGGTTCATCGTAGTGTCGATCATCAGTCACGACATCAAATTCATCTAGAAGTTCGTTGGATGGTTCTAAATCTGTTTTTGATTCTGTGGTCTGAATGGTCTCAACATCGGATTTCGGTTCCTGTTTGTGCCGTGGTGAAGGTACCTTTTCAGTGCCCCCAAACGAGTCAAGAACTGTTAAATCGATACTTTCATGCTTTCGGTCCAGTTCAGCAGGATTTTGTTCTCGGTCGTCCCATATTCTGGCCACTCCAACCAATTCTCTGACCTCTTTTAGGAGTTCCTTTTTCTCGAACGATCGGTTCGGGTCGTAGCAGCCGATGAGCCTAATCAAGAGGGTGCTACTTTCGGTTTCTATTTTATCAAGCAGATCGCTCAGCGATGCATCAGCCGCGCAATTTGCCTCGTACAAAATAATAGGCCGGTGGGTGAACGAGTCCAATTCATAATATCCGTCAGTTCCGATAATGCTTGCTTTACATGGGTAAGGTGGAAGCGTGGGTAGATCTGATTTACGATAAATCTGCTCTGTCGGGCCGGCTATGTGAACTTGCTCTCCTGTATCGAGGTGTGCCCTTGATTTCTTATGAACTTGTGACCCTCCGAATAGGTAGAAGTCGACGTCCAGCTCACATTGATTCCGTAAAGTCTGGAGATCATAATCGCCATTATCGACGGGTGGATCGACACTAGCCGCCCCGATAACGGCTATCTTTTGTGCTCCTTTTGGAGGTTGAGCCAATCCGTTTAGCTGATCTCCGACTGTTTGGTGACTACTTGGGTCGATCCCGTACACAGCGACGTCAGCGACTTGGAGCGGAGTCTGTTTAGGACGTTCTAGAAGGTTCTCAGAATCTAACTCGTCAACAATTTCCATGTCGTGGTCTCGCTCTGAGCCAGCATGCACAAATGCGATTTCCTCTTGTGCAAGCGTCTCGAGTGTTTTTCGAAGAGCCGCAATATCAACGTCTGTCGGGCTCCTAGTAGCAAAAAGCGTTCCAGTCTGTACGATTGCACTAACATCATGAGACTTGGCTATCTCCGCCATTTCATTTAGCGAATCGCGAAACTCTTGTCTCCGCTTGGTACTGATATTCGCTGATCCAAGATGGATCGATCCGATGTGCATGAATCGCACCTCATCTGCCGTATTTGGTAGTTTGTCACTGAGTTGGCTATCGGATTCCGAGTCTAAGCTTGGTTTATTTTTCTGCACTCGATCTGCATTGATGTTTCCAGTTTGAGTTGATATTTGATCTGCTGCCAAATTTTCGGGGTCACCACTATAAATACCCGTCTCAAGATCTGGAACTGCCGTTGCCTCGTAGCATTTTGCATCGAGTGCTCCGGCACTTTCGAAAGCCTGCTCAACAGATCGAGGTTCTGGGCCTTTTCCAACCACAAACGCCGTAACGACTTCACCATCTGGATTGAGCCTCTCGCACGCTTTGTGCAAGTCAGTCGGATCTTGACCGACATCGACCAGAGTATACGTACTAAATGCCCGCGTATCTAGAGAATGGGTTGTCAGGTCGATATGTTCGCCAAAGTAGATCTCGTTTACGACAGTTGGTTCATCACGGTATCCACGATTTGTTCTTTCGGTCGACCCAGCGTAGAAAGTCAATACTTCATTGATAGTCGCAGCTTGCGTGTAATGTGAATGGCCCAAAAGCACGGATTCGGGTGTTATCTCTGATTTTTCGAGAATATCAGATAGACAAATAAGATCGTCCCCTGGTGCCAGTGGGGCGACTGACTGGTGGAGACACAACACTGGTTTCGTCTCTTCAGGAGGTTTGGCTAGAGATAGTGAATCTTGATCACGCCACCATGATGGCTCGTGGTAATCGATTCCATACAGAGCTACATTTCCGACAACTTTCGGTTCGCGCCCAAGTCGATAG
>LKMJ01001935.1_pt1 | contig 18694 bp, 26 predicted proteins | sample 643391 | NCBI WGS metagenome assembly LKMJ01 (sample SAMN04112250, study PRJNA286221) | soda lake metagenome | biome: soda lake; feature: Kulunda Steppe; material: water; isolation source: sample PL-Br10 brine of Picturesque Lake | place: Russia: Kulunda steppe | collected 2010-07 | reverse complement strand
GCGGCCCGTGAGGGTGACCGATGTCCACAGCTTGCCTGTGACATCGGGAACGAATGGGGAGGGCCTGCGAAACGCGAATCTTGCTCGGGAAGCACCGTCTGCGATCGAACACCGTGATTATCGGTCTGGTGAGTCGTCATCGATGGTGTTTCTGTGGTGTTCTGAATACTGGGACACGTCACTCGTCACGGTTCCCGGTTTTGTCAGATGCTTCGTATGGGTCGGTAGAGTCTGCGGGAGTGGTGAGACGCTCCCATGCAGACGCTGCAAGCCGCCGCACAGCGTTCCCAGTCCGATACCCGGCCATCGCTACTTCAGATAGCAGCGGCGTCGTGAGCGCGTCACTGGGCGTCTCTGCTGCCGTGCTCATCTGCCGTCGGTTCACACTCTTACGAGTCTCGGTGGTGGGCTGACCGCGTCTCGACCCGTGAGTTGAAGTACGCTCAGCCGAAGCGGTGATCACGTCAGTATCACGCCCGAGTGGTGGGATGCGGTTCCGGTTAGTGTAGTGGGAGACGTAGTTGGAGACAAGTATCTCCACTGGGTCTCGCAGGAGTTGAACTTCCGAGTCACCATCGGTAGCAGTTTCAAGTTCTTCGATGGTCGGAGTGATGTATTCCATCCGGATTTCCTGCTCCGCTATCGGTGGCAGAACATGGAATTCCTGTTCGAACAGGGTAATCACGGTATCAATACCTGCATCTTGCGTTGCGGCTGCTCGCAAGTAGCAGTACAGGTCTGCCGGGTCGAACGCGAGGTTCGCCGGGCGGTGCCCGTCGTACTCGGTGGACTCGATATCGTTTGCGCGGCCGTTCATCAACCGTTGTTGGTCGGATTTTCGTGTCATGGGTGGTCACTCAGGTTAGGCTTGGAGGTTCTCTGGAGCAGTCGGTTCTGCGGGCTGTGGGTTTACGACTTCGATTTCACGAGTGATCTCTCGTTTCGGGATGATGGTCAGGTTGAACGGGTCATGAAGACCAGCATGGTCAAGGTAGTCTGACGGGTCGGTGACATCGTTGTAGAAACGGAGTTCCTGAACGATGTCTTCATCCGTGAGATCATCGCCGAGTTGCCCACGGATGGCAGCAGGGATGCCGCCAGTCTGCAGATCATCGATAAACGCAAGCGCGTCTTCGACTGTTGCGAACTGCGTTACGTCCTCACCGGTGGTGAGGAACTGGACACCCCCGAACGCGCCCGCTCCCGGCTCAATGCGCCGGTGAACTTCGACGTAGATGCTTGAGAACGCCTCCGGGGAAAGGTCGTGTAACTCTCCGAGGGTGAGTTCCTCGGTTTCGGCAGCGAGGAACGTCATCGTGGAGTCTCTTCGTTGAGTCGGAACGCTTGGAGACGGTACCGTTGCTGAGTCGGGTTTAGGAGGATGGGTGTGATCATGTGCGTCTCACCTGCCCGCGCTCTGCGCGGGTGGGGTGAGAGCCACGACCGGTAGCGTGAGTAACCGTTCCGCCGGCGTTGCCGGTGTGTCCTCTGGACCGGGACGGTTACCACGCTGGCGTGTCGTCACGCACACGTTCACGTGAAGAGTTGAGAGTCGGGACTCGAAGGAATGTTACCGGGAGGACAGGGTTCGGGATACCACGGCGTGTCCCACCACGAACACACCGGGCAACTGTCCGCGTAGAAACACACGGCATGGGATTACATAGTCGTTCTACCGGAAATCCGCGGTAGTTTATACGGGTTACGTCGGGAGGTGTTGTCGAAGGGGGTCGTGTTCATCCTCGGGGAGATGCTCAAGTGCCTCGTCACGGGTAAAGACACCCATACGGATTGCATCACAGACGAATTCAACACCACCGTACTCGTATATTTCCGAGACTTTCGTTTCAGTGTCTGCGTCATCGTGAGCGGTACACACCGGGTCGATCCAGAGTTTATGATTCACACCGAATATCGACCGGTTTGTCGTCATGACCGGACCTCCTTCCGGCGGGTCCAGGTCACAAATCATGCATTTCCGGGGTTCGTTACCGTGTTCATCGGGTTCGGTGTCGTCTTCGGGAAGTTCGAGGTCATCGTATACGGACATGGTATCGGATTGTATGGATGGTGTTTATTCGGTAACTGGGTCTCGGGTAGCACTCGGTGGGTGCGGACGAGCGTAGGCTCTCAAGGTTTTACCCCCGATGGCTTCGACGTGGGAGCGAATGGTTTCTTCACCGACGTCCCACCCGAAATGGTCCCGGAGTGCAGTTTTCAGCCGCGTCGCGTAAAACGGTTCTTGCTTGTACGCGAACGCCGCGATTTCACGGTTTCCGCTCAGAATTGTTTCGATGTCACAACGAAGTGCGTTCGATCCGATGGTTGCTTGCACAGTCCCGGTAGTGGTGGTCGTTTCAGAGTCAGTGCTTGCGGTGTCTCCGGTGGGTGTTTGAATCGACATGACGTGACTCACCTGCTGGTGCTGAGCGCGTGTTCCGACGCGCTTCACTCGCTTCTTTCAGGCGCGTCGGAACCGCGGCCGGTGTCTCGAAGTTCATAGCCGCCCGAGTGGTGAACCGGCGTGACAGCGTGTTGCGTTCAGCACATACCACGGTTCCGTGTCCGTCAGTTTACCTGACGCAACCGGGACCGGGTTAGTGCTGACCCGGGTGAGGCCGGGAGTGAACAGAGGAACGCCGCTACGCGGGCGGCGATGGATCGAAACGCGTGGTGTGCTGGGAGCTGGCAAACTGACAATCTGGCTGGAGAGTGGCCAGCGACGATCGTGGAAGACTGCCGCCCCAGTAAGTGTTGTTCACTCGAAGAAGATGAGAGTAAACGCCGGGTCGTCGTATGTTTCACCATCCACGGTGAAGCTGTGCGGATCATGGACTGTTAGCGATTCAGTCGCGTTGAGCGCGTCGTGAAATGGTTGCGTTGACACACCAGGTGCAAGTTCAAATCCGTGGTGCGTAACCTCGGCACCATCCAACGTGTAGTCCGTCGCATAGCATGCTCCGTGTTCATCGTGATGAACGACGAATGAAGCCAACTTGCGACGGTCAGTAGCAACGCGTTCCGGTTGGATCTGTTCTGCAAGGTCAAGGCGGCGGTTTCCGATGGTCACTGATTCCGAACAATCGTACGAGCAGAGAAAGTGTGAGAGATGCCAGACTTCGAGGAGAACATTCGTAGCGGAAGGGTAAGTCGCCAGTTCAGTTACAGTGTCGTTGCAGTCCATCTTTGGACCACCGTTCCCATCACCGGACATGTAACTCTCGATGCAGCACTCAGGGTAGCCGAGAAGTTCCCCAACAGTCCAGAAGTCATTGTCCTCGATGGCCTGCCAGATACGAGAAACAATAGTCTCGTCACGCCCAATAACCAGCGTCGTGCGTCCCTCGCCGGTGTACTGGTCAGTATAGTCTACGATGTAATCAGTGTCTCCGAAGACTTCATTGGCCGTTTCAATATGCCGATCGTTGACGCTGTACTGCAGGTAGATGTTTTTCTCTCCGTGGACAAGATCCACAGTTTGGTAGAACAGTCGGGAATCGGTAATGGCGTTCAGAGCAACCTCATCACTTAGCATAGGCGTTCACACTGCAGTGTATGCCGTTCCATGATTTAAGACCGATGAATCAAGCGAGTGTAATCGAAGGTCTGTTAGCAGTAAGTGTTACTCGGTGGAATAGACGATTTCTTGTGATTCAACGTCGCGGATCTCAGCGGTGATGCCAACGTCGCTGATCTGTGCGTCGTAGGCTGCCCATCCAGCTTCAACGTCTGAATCGAACGTCTTGTCGAGAGTTCCGATTTCTCCGTGTTCCTCATGGGAGATGACGACTTCGTACTGGCCGTACGTGGCGTGCTCGCGTGCGTGCGCTGCCGTTTCGGGTTCACGGGGTATCGGTCCTATGACCATAGTTGGAACTACGAGCGCTGCAGGTTGTATTGACTCCGTGTCCGGCCGGAACGCTGTGAAGGGCGCAACCGGGGTCTTTACGCCTGCCAGCGCTCGACCGGTGTGGAGCGCACGCACTCCTTTCACCGGAAAGGAGGTGTGTCGTAGGGCACGAGGGGTTGAGGGGAGGTTCACGGCGTGTGCAATGAATCGACCGGAATATTGTGCCGGGAGAGAATGCGCGCGAGGGCCGAACCCGGGTGTAGAACCCGGGTGAGGCGGTTGGGGAGGACTGAGGGTTGTGATAAAAGAACGGTGGGAGTTCACCGGGGGACTTCGCCGATGCCGGTGAATCCGCCGCTGGTTCCTTCCAGGCCAAGGCCGTGAACGAGGGCGACAGCGATGGCACCGTAGACGACCAGAAGGATAGCGACCTTCTTGGCGTCAGGGAGTTCGTGGAACGACTGACCGACTTGCATGTACGTGTTCTTCATGGACATGGCACCTGAAACTCCGAGTTCAAGCGGAGTATCTCCTCTCGGTCCGGTACGGCCGTCACGGTAGGCCGAAGCGCAACCGGTGGAGTTACCCGCTTGAACTCGTGGCGGGTTCGCAAACACCGACTTGCAACACGAATTGGCGCGCGACAGTGACGCGCGAGGGACGAACACCAAGGAATGGTGTGAGGAGGATGGGGAGGTTGAGGACAGCAATAAAAAAGAACGACGGTAGAGCCGTTTACGCTTCAGCCGGCGCGTCAGCCTGCGAGTCGCCGCCACCGTAGGCAGCGTCCCGGTCGATCATGTCGTCCATGTTGACGTCCATCCCGAGGACGCCCTTGCTGCGGGCCTGCTTGAGGAGCGCGGCTCCGTTGTTCCCGGCGTCACCGACGCGGATGACGAGATCCACGACGTCCTGGTCCTCGTCCTCCTCATCGTTGACGAACAGGCGGTTGTTTCTCCAGGTGTAGCCGCGCTTCCAGGCTTCCTGGTATTCGATGTCGTCTTCCTCGGCGATCCGCCCGACGTTCGGGTAGAACGCCGAGACCTCTGCGTCCACGTCGTCTCGGGCTTCGACGACATCCTGAAGGGCGAACGTCACATCGGCGTTCATGCCGGTGATGATGGTTTCAACGCTGGAGAGATCGACGGCTTCGCCGATTCGATCCAGGGCAGCGTTCAGGACATCTTCCAGGGACACGCCGTCCTGGCGGAGTTCTTCGTTAACGGGACTTCCAAATGCTTCGAGTAGTACATTCATGGTTTCGTTACACCTCGTGGGTGTGGCTTGCGTGCGGGCCTCTCAGCGCCGCGTGCACCCGATTTTCTCTGCGCGGCGCTGGAGTCGCCGGAACTGACCAGTCGGGTAATGCCGTGACGCCTTCCGCGCGGTGACCTCGCCCATCCTCACGGCCGGTCAGCGCATAAGCCAGTTTTCGTGTCGTGAACCCCGTAAGTGGGTGCGGCGACCGAAACTGCGCTTAGTGCTGAGTACACCCTGGGTGTGCAGTGCCGGTAGGTGGCGAGTACGCAGCGAGCGGATGCGCAGGACGTGCATGGCGGCCGGGATGATAGGCCGCCAGTCAGCTGTGGTGCTGTAGTATTCGTTGCTCGGGTGTTGGGGTGGTTCAAACGGGAGATGAGCGGTGGCGCAGCCTGAGCACCGTCGGATCGTTCCGGCAAGCGAAGGAGGGGTGCGGGCCGGAGCGACCAGTGTAGGAGCGGTGGCCCGCACGGCATCGGCGGGAGGGCAACACTGACTCTGATGGTGGTATGTGCTACCGGTCGCACAAAAAGGCGATACGTGCCGTTCAGAGGTGGTCGTGCTGAGTACCTGCTACGGTACCGGGGTAGAGCGATTGTGATTCAGGAGTTCCTCATCCATGTATTCCCAGGCACTGTACTTCTCTCGGTACACGTCAGAGTAGGTGCTACGCATGCGTCGAAGCGACCGGTCGCTTGGAGCTGCGAAGATAATGTAGTCACCTTCCCCTTCGATCGGTGCGTACTCGTTCGCACTCATGAACCGGTAGACTTCGTGCCATGGCTCCCCTACCTCCATCCCTTGCTCGGTACGGATGATAGTGATATGCGTGCCACGGCGAGTATCAGTCGGACCGATCTCCCGATCGACTTGGAAGTACTCGCCGAATTTGTTGTCGAACGCGTTCGCTATCTGTTCAGGGTCAGGGACAGTTCGTGACATGATCGGTTAGTTGCTCCTGGACGGATTCCACGTAGCGACGTAGAGACCCTCTTCGTCTTGGGAGATGATCGTCGCTTCCGGGTTCTCACCTGCAGCGCGGCGCTTCGCGGTTGCGAGCGCGTCGCCCTTCGTCGGGTAGCCATCGCCATCGTGAGTGATATGCCAGACGGACGCTCGTCCAGCGTGTGTCGCACGTGTCATGAGGATTACTCTGTGGGGACCTACGCACAGAGTTAGTAGTATTCCCTCTGTGTCCGGTCAGGCGAGCGCAACCAGACGGGATTACACTGACTCAGTGCGAGGGGAGAAAGGTGGCGCGAAGAGCTCCACACGACGGTAGGAGGGTGGAGCTAACGCGAGGGAGTGGGGCCGGAGTAAAAGCCGACCGACGCAGTGTGATCAGCTTGCCTGATCTCCAAGGAGTGTCTGCTTTACGGTGGCCTGCGAGGGCCGCGAACTTTCGCGCTAGCGCTAGTTCGCGGCGAATGGGGAGGGTCCTGCGAAACACGAAACGAGAGGTGTTGGAGTGGTCACGGTCAGTACGAGTGACGGTCGAAATCCACGACTTCAGCGTACTCGGTGCGTTGATACAGCGGGTGTTCCTTGGTCCACTGCATGAGTTCGCCCGTGTCAATTGACTTCGTTTCTTCGTGAATTCCGGTTAGGAACTCATGGTGTTCGTCAGCGATGGTGTGCTCTGCAGGCGGGGACAGGTGCGCGACGGTGCATTTCCCCTTGTACAGTGTTTTGGTGGTTTCGGCCTCACTGCTGTCCTGGAAATCCTGGAGAGCGTTGCTGATGTCTTCGGCGTACATGCCGTACATGTATGGTCGCCACTCAACGTTAGTGAGGCGATCGCCCTGCTCCTGGTGATAGACGGCTTCAGCGTAGAACGCGAGTTTCTGTAATCGGAACCCAATTGCCCTGTCGTACTGGTTGATGAAAAATGCGAGCAGAGGTTTTGCAGAGGCTTCACGAGCGGCTGTTGCCTCACGACTGGCTGCGAACCGAGTTGGTGCTTGACTACTCATAGACTTACGTATTCCTACGCTGGTGACGCGGGTTAATGCTGTGCGTGTCCGGCGACGCCCCGTGTGTGTCGGCGCAACCGCCAGCATTACCCGCCGTCACCGCGACCGGTACAATCGGTGAAAGTGCTGATTGATTGAGTAGTGTCTGACGAACGATTAAGCCGTTTGCATTGCAACCACTGCAACGAATGACCCCCAACCTCACGACAACGGGCGATCAGTCTCAAGCCCCTGTCTCGAACGCAGTGGTAGCGGCGAAAGAGGAGTTTGCAAAACTACTGTTGATAATGACGGCTCTCAGTCTCCTTGCACCACTGATTATCGTTGGTGTGATCATCGGAGCAGCACTTACTGCGCAACTCTAACACGATTACACTTCGCTTCCAGTCAACGTCCGGCCTCGTACTTACCGGGGAACACGAGTTTCCCGACCAGGCCCGTGAACGATACGCACCTCGTCACCAACCGTGATGACGTCGTCAGCTGGAGTTGGGTCAGGCATATCAGGTTTGTACCAGACGATCCCAGCGATGTAGGCGTCTCCGTCACCGGTCGTCGTAACGAGGACACGCGTTCGCTCATCCGGTCCATGCTCAATAACGATCGTGTCACCGTTGTCGATAACGGTATCCTCGTCCGTCACGTCCGGGAACTCTGGATGCTGCATGAGTTCGTCGAGTGACGGGCGGTTCTCATCAAATCGGTCAGCGTCGTCGGTAGTGCGGTTGTCGGCTGGCATAGTGTGAATTCCTTACTGCCCTCTTCGGGCAGGCACCGTGAGCAAGCCACGACCGGGATTGTATGCGTTCGCGGTGAGTGCCCGAGCCGCAACGCTTACTTCTCGGTCGTGGCGCAAAGCATCACATCGCGGCCGCTCACGGTGCCTACGTGTCCGCAGTAGGTGCGGGTGCGGAATTGGCGTGAAGAGCTCCACACGACGGTAGGAGGGTGGAGCTAACGCGAGGGAGTGGGGCCGGAGCCGTCCAACCAATTGGACGGCGGCGGCCCGCGAGGGTGACGAGGTAATCAAGAATAGGATTCGGGGACGGGTCCTGTACCCTCACCGCATCCTATTATTGATGTCGAGGAACGAATGGGGAGGGACCCGCAAAACACGAGTTGTGTAATGTGTTGAACTTGAACGCATATGGACTCTCGTTACGCAGTGGCGTACTGCTGTGCGAATTCTCGGAGTTCCGGGGACGGGCTAATCCCGCCAGTCCGAGCGTTTGCCACGATTTCGAACGCCTCATCGTAAGAGACACTGGAGAGGTCAGTGAGTGCAGCGGTGATCGCCATCGCCGAGCGGCTCTGCCCGGCGTGACAGTGAACGAGCGTAGTGGTCTCTGAGGTTGCGTGCTCAATGATCTGTTCCACGGCAGTTTCGAAGAGTTCGTAGGAGAATTCCCCAGGGTTGAACGCGTCAGCCGGTGGAGGCCCGTCCGACAACGGGTAGTGGTGGTAGTGTTCGCACCCAACGTTCGCTTCGACGTCATCTTGACAGATGGTGATGATAGCATCGAACTGGCTGGTGCTGCGTTGCTGAACATCGTGGATGTTACCAATCCAGATGTGCGGTGTGATTTGATCCATGGTCTTACTGGGTGCGACGGTTGCTGTTGTTCCGCCTAGGGAGTTCAACTGTATCAACCCAGGCGAACACAAGGGCCGTGATAGCCAGGATGGAGCTGGTCACGTCATACCCCTGGACGAACGCAGTGAGCGCAGCGATCGGTAAGATCATCGACCACACGACGACTTTCCCGATCTTCCAGAGGAGTGTCATCGGTCTCGGTCACAGTAGCCGCGCGGGTCGTTTTCTGGGTCCTGCCAGTGGTACAGGCCTTCATCGATTGCTTCGACGATGGTGTGCTGTTCACAGTACCGCTCAAACTCACTCCGTTCCATTCGTGCGACAGTGTGCATCGATTCGGCTTGAACGTAGTGGCCCGGTGAATCGTACTCACGGACCGGGTGAAGGTAGACGAACACACTTTCCATCCCGTCTACGCCGAGGTTCGCAACGTCAGGTGCGACAGGGCCGACGCCGATCGGGTGGACGACGACGTGTTCGACGGGGAACTCGTCGGTTCGCTCTGTCTGAAGGGGGAAGCGTGATACGGTTTCTGGCGGGACGAGCACACCACTCCCTTCATCGAGGGTGAGATCGAGACCGAAATCATCGAGTGTTTCGGCGTCGTGATCATCATCGTACCCGCGGTACATCCGAGGGAGCTGGTCGTCGCTGCTGTCGTCGCTGCTTTGCACTGTGGGTGACGATTGAGTCATCACACGAGTGTTTGAGCGGGAACGGAGTATTGCCAGCGCGTCCGGCCACGGCGCAACCGCTGTGCTTTACCCGCTTCCCGCTCCGTGGCGGGTCACTGACTCAAAGAACTGCAGTACACGGTCGCTCGGAGTTCACCGGTGGTTAGTCGTCTGCGACCATGTCGTCACAGAGCGCGTCGTTCGCTGCAGCGTCAGCACCGGCGTTCTCCTCTCGTGGGATGTGCTCGATGCTCCACGAATCGATTTTGTCGAGGTCACCGTGAACGGTTTCCAGTAACGGGGCGAGGTTGTCAGCGTTACATGAGTACTCACCGGTCACCTGTCGAACGACGAGTTGTGAGTCCCCCTTAATGGTGAGGTCAGTGACGCCGGCGTTAATGGCTTCTCGGACGCCATCGATGAGCGCCTTGTACTCTGCCTCGTTGTTCGTATGTTTGGCGAGTGCGCGGCCATCTTCGATGGTTTTGTTCGGGAGTTCAAGGATGTACCCAGTTGCGGCCGGGCCAGGGTTCTCTCGTGATGCCCCGTCGAAATGGAGTGTCGCTGAGAGGTGTTCACTGGACGTGGGCTCATCGTCAACGTCGGGTTCCTCAGTGATTTTGAGGACTGCAGTGCCGGTGATTACCTCAGTGCCGTCGTCACGTGTAGCGACGACATCAACGGTGCAGTTACCGTTGTCTTCTCGCTCAGTGATTACCGCTTCGACCGTGACGGTGTCACCAGGTCGAACGGGTGCATGGAACGTGAGATCCTTCCCGAGATAGATGACAAGCCCGTCGAAGTCTGCAAGTGCAGCGCTGATGACACCCTCGACGAGCGTGCCGTGGGCGATCGTGCCGTTGAACATCGTCTCTTCGGCGTACTCATCGTCAAGGTGGAGCGGGTTATCGTCACCACTGAGGGTTGCGAACGCCTTGACTGCATCTTCAGTGATTGTTTTCGTGGCTGTGCTCGTGTCACCGACACCGCTTACGTCTGAGCTCATGGATGGAATCTTACTTGGACTGACGGTTGCGTAGCGGAGTAAGCCTTCCAGCGATTCTGTGAGCATGAGCGGGAGGCTTACCCGACTACGCACCGTGGGCGTCTACATCGATGGTAGTGTGAGCACTACGATAAACAGTTGGGCTATGAATTACAGTCTTCATCAGAGATAACTCGGTACTTGTCTTCACCGTGGATGAGCGAGAGCGTGCTGCCAGAATCCCAGTCAACATCGACTTGACGTTCAGGTCGGTCACCGGTCACACCGGCGGGAATCCTGCTGATACCAGTGACGGTACCGCGATCACCGGGTTCGAGATGTGTGTACTGGTCGGACGTGTGAACGAGTTCGATGCGGTCTCCTTCTTGCACCATAGGTCACGTGATGGTTCGCACCGGAGCGGAGTATTGCCAGCGGCCCGCCTGTGCGCAGCCGCTGTGCTTTACCCGCTTTCGGTGCGTGGCGTTATCGCTTAACTGCCAGGCTCGTTACGGAGAGGGATGCAGTGAGAAAACAGCGACGGGAAGAGGTTACATCTCGGATTCGAGTTCGTCTTCGACAGCTCGCTCGAATTCTTCATCGGTCATGTCGCCTTCGAGGTACGCGTGAACGGTTTCACCATCGACCGGGTAATCCTCGTACTCGTCAGGGATTTCTGGCAAGGCTTCGTCCGCTTTCGTGTACAGGACGCTTGCAGTGATGGTGATAGCGGCGTATCCGCTTGCCCCGATGAGCAGGATAGCGATGAACCCGAAGATCGCTGCCTGCGGTGGGGCGAACGGCGCGACGAGTAACACGGCTCCGACGATCACGGCGGCGAGGCCGATGTACGTGAGTGCGGGTGGGAGTCCGGTGTTACTCGTCATCGTTTTCAGTGACCGTTTCGTCAGACTCAGTGTCGATTACCGTTTCTTGGCCTTCTTCAACGGCGATACGGTCAACTTCTTGACCGTCCTCATCTTGGATGATGATGTAGTAGGCGACATCATCGTCAGATTCTTCGTCGGGTTCTTCAATCTCTACGTCTTCTCCGGTTTCGAGGTCATCTTCGTCGATGTCACCAGCGATGAATTCTTCGACTTCGCTACTGGATTCCATCACGACAGCGTCGTCAGCGACATCTTCTTCATCGACGTCATCGGCGGGCCCTCCGCCCGCAGCGTTAACGAAGATGTTTCGAACGACGTCGGTCTGATCGCTCGTAGTGACTTTGATGTGCCAGTACAGGTCACCGTCTACGGTCATCAGGATGGGTTCAACGGCCATCGCTTCACCGTCTTCACCCCATTCGGTTTGTGTGTCGGTTCCGCGTGCGATCCCGACTGCACGGTCTGGGCCGAAGACGTTGTCACCGCCAGTCTCGTAGACACGCGGCTCACCGGTTTTGGCGTCGAAGTACCAGATTTCACTGAGTCCGGTGCCGCCGCCAGCTGGCCCCATCGCGTACACGTAGTTCATCCGTTCACCTTCCATGTCTACGACGAACGGTTGGTCGTTCCCGACGCCGGACGGCATGTCAGCTGGTTCAACGACGTTTTCGTACGTGCCGACGATAGGCATCTGGTTGGCGATGCCTTCACGGTATTCGAGCGATTCAGCGTACTCTTTCGAGTTGTGTAACGGGTAGAGGCGCTGCCCGTCGAGTTCAGGGCGTTCCTCGGCTTCCTCAGCGGAAAGGTGTTCAATCGTACCGTCCTCGTGGACGAGTGCAACACCATCCCACGTCGGCGTCGTGTGCGGCACTGGCGTCAAGTGCCATTCATGACCGGTTTTTGGGAACACCATGTATGCGTCGCCTTCGTACGTGAATTCGTACGGGTCATCGTAGTACTGTGACCAGTACCCGCCGTCTTTCTTCATTTGCCATTCGACGTTATCCCACAGACGCATGTTCTGTCCGTACGTGAATTCGTGATCATCGTACGTTTCCAAATTCCGGCTTTCCATCTGCGTCATGTCAGCGTGAACCATCCCAGTTTGGTGGTCGCTGAACTGGTTACGGATTTGGTCCGGGACAATCGGGTATGACCACACGAGTGTCCCGTCTTCAGCCCTGGCGATGTCAGAGTCACCAAGCGTGTGTTGTGGGTATGAGAGCGTCCCGTCGGTCTGCGTATCACTCACGGCTCTCGGGGCGACACGCGGGTTCTCTTCGTTCATCTCCGGTGGTTCATCCACGATTTCAACGTTATCCATCGTGTTCTCCGCCATCGTGCGTTGCTCGTACATCCCGCCGACTACACCAACGACAAGCCCGACAACGAGGAAGAACGCGAAGAACGCGCCGAAAATCATGCCTTTCGAGATGATTGACGATTCTCGGTCGTTGCCGATTGGTGGTGCGAGGAACAGGATTACGGCAATGATCAGTGGGATGCCAAGGGCGATCGCACCGAATGGCGAGTACCGCATCGTGTAGAAGATGGTGTGGAACCAGGGTCGGAAGAACCAGACGAATCCGACGACTCCAGCGAGAACGAGTAGTTTGAGTACGAAGTGGGTTGTTTTGAAACCGGTGCTACTTGGCCCTGAGTCATCGGGGTCAGATCCGAAGTCAGGGAGTATGTCTTCAACGTCTTGCTTGTTCATAGGTTGCTGTAGTGTGGTGCGTTTATCCTGAGGTGTTTTCGGGACTGCTCAGATGCTTGTTGCACCTGCTCGGTACACCCCGGGAAGTGGGACCGGTCACGAGAATAATTCCCCGAGGTCCGTCGCCGAACTCGGTGTAAGGCGTCGCAACCCGCGGGTTTTATTTCTCGTGCCGGTAGTCAGCGTACCGCCGAGCAGGTGCTGGTGTTCGCACTTCACTGTTTCTATCACGATATAAAAATACTGTGGGTTTCAGGTAACCTAGCCGCTGGACGCCCAGCACTACAATGTTTGCATCCCGGTGGTGTGAGTGAGGAGTGGTGTGTTAAGCAATCTGTTTGGGGAGGTCGTCCGTGAATTCGATATCCCCTGTGAGGTCGGCTGGTTCAAGCTCGTTTTCCGGTGGGAATTCGTACGTCCCGGTTCCTTCACAGAGCGTGCAGAGGTACCGTTCCGTGATTTCTTCCCACTCTGCTGGGTCGGTGTCGTCGGCGAAATAGATACGACTTTTCGTAATCTGCAGGAACTGTGGCGTTTCGCAGTTTGCACATTGAATCATCGACTACCCCTCCTGGGCACACCGGTTGTGGTTACGAGTGTGCCTGCGGTTACCATGATTTAGGTACCCGTAACTAAAGACCCTTCACCGTCACGGAGATGTACAGGAGGGCACTGGCGCGCCGTGTAGTGACGATGACCAGGTCCTCGACCAGGTCAGAGGAACGGCGTGCGAGGGAGCGGGGCCGGAGTCGTGTCGACGCAGCCTCGTCGAGTGCTCGCAGGCGAGCTGCGCGGCACGCGGTGGCCCGCGAGGGGCGTCGCACTTTGCGCTAGCCTAGTGCGACGCCGAATGGGGAGGGCCTGCGTAATGCAAGAAAGACGCGTTCGAGTTTCCGTTCAAGTCGTGGTTGTGATGGTCACAGCGTACCCATCACTGTCTCCTTGGCTCACGGAAACCGTCGAACGACCGTATTCTGATTGGAGTTGGTCGTTGACAGCGTCGGTAATCTCGTCAACGATTTCATCATACATTGAATTGTCGTTTGTTTCGAAGAATACCGACAAGTGCCCAGGGATCTCACCGGTTTCGAGGGCTGTGTGTAGTTGTGAAGGGGCAAGTTCGCCTGGGTCTGAATGAGGGTCCCAGGTGATATCGAACCAGGTTACCGCCTCGTGGTTAGTAAGGTACGTGGCGAGGGGGTGTGCTCCGGGGTGAACGACGACGGACGCGATGAGGAGCCAACACTCCGTGTTGCGTTCATCCATCGCTTCGTTTACACGGTCGTTGTATTCCGGTGAAACCGTGTTCGTGCTGACATACGCTCCAAATTCACCGTGTTCGTCTAGTGTGGTTTCGAGCGCAGTACGAACCTCGTTAGCATCGATTGTTTCGTTGTAGTAGAGACCGTACTCGACGGGGCCTTCGTTCCACATCCCGGTTGGCCAACTGTAAGCGTTCACGATACCATCTGACTGTTCAAGTGAGTGAGTGATGTTCTGAGTCATGTTATACTATCACCGTTGTTGTGCCGTTACTGTCGCGGCACGCTGCGGTTTTCCGTGCCGGGTTACGGGTAATAAATCCGTGCGGTCCGTCGAACGAAGTGTGAGACGCAACCCATCGTGGTTTATTGCTTGTAACCCGGCCACCGCAGCGAGGCGTGCCGCGTTGACGCGAAAGCCCGGCACCAGAAGGTGCCCGGAACGTGTCAGCTAACAGAGCTTCTCTAGCTCTGTTGAAGCGGCACGCCGGAAGGACGGTCATCAAAGCTCAAGCTATTATTCGATCACGATAAAGCTATTGGGAGGGTCAGTTCCAAAACGCTGGTGATCTGAACGTGGCGCGAAGAGCTCCACACGACGATAGGAGGGTGGAGCTAACGCGAGGGAGCGGGGCCGGAGTGAGCCCCGATCGGGACGATCGGCGGAGAACGGTGGCCCGTGAGGGGGAGTGAACAAGGCGATAGCCCTGTGAACGACCGAATGGGGAGGGTCCTGCAAGACACAAACAACAGGCTGTACAGGCGGTTACTCGTCGGGCGTGTAGTCGTCGCGTAGTTCTTTCACACGTTGAATGTTCCACGCGAAGCCCTTCCCATCTTCTGTCGGTGTTTCTAACACCAGCGGCACGCCCCGAATATCTGAGTGATTAATGAACGCCCGCATCCCAGCCTCACCGATGAGCCCTTCACCGATGTGGGCGTGCTCGTCCTTATTCGTCCCGCATCGGTGTTTTGAGTCGTTCAGGTGCACGCACTTCAAGTGTTCCACCCCGACGACGTCGTCCAACTCGGCAATCGTCTCGTCCACACCGTCAGGTGAGGAGAGGTTGTACCCGGCAGCGAAGGCGTGAGCAGTGTCTAAGCAAATGTCGAGGTCTTGATCGCTCAATTGAAGGACACGGGCGAGGTGCTCGAATCGCCCACCGAGTTTCGTTCCGCTCCCCGCATCAGATTCGATGAGTACCGTCACGTCGTCTGGGATCTCTAACTCGTCGAGCGCGGAAGCAGCGTTCCGTAGCCCCTGATCGACACCGGCTCCTGTGTGGGCTCCCAAGTGAACATTCACGTACGGTATATTGAGTTTCGACGCCGCTTCGACTTCGTGTTGCATGGCGTCGATTGACTTCCGTCGGAGTCCTTCTTTCGGCGTGCACAAATTCACCAAGTACGAACTGTGGATGACCCACGGCCCGGCAAGGTTGTCGGTTGTTTCTTGGTGGAACAGTTCGGCTTCGTCGTCACCGATGTTAGGGTTCTGCCAGACCTGCGGGGATGTTGTGAAGATCTGCCCGCAGTTCCCACCGAACTCGACTTGTCGGAACACAGCGTTCGCAATGTTTCCGTGTGGCGGTGGTGACGGATCGCTCGATGCTCTAGAGCTGGATATGGAGACGTGGGCTCCGACTCTCAGTGTCATCACTGAGTGTACGAGTGTGCGTTGAAAATAGACTACGCTTCTACGCGGTCAGTTACAGTGCAATGCGGCGTTCAAAAGACGACGAAAATTACGGGGTTTCGGCGAATGCTTTTCGTTCCAACTCGGGGTCTCGCCAAGCTGGGAAACTTTCTGGTGGCGACGCCGGCGGTGGGAGTTCCGCGCCGACTGTCTCCTCCAGGTTGTACTCACTTCCGGGTTCGTGCTCGCTCATGTTGTTCCACTTTCCGTGTCGCTCGTTCCAGTACAACGCGTCGATTGCCATGTCCGTGCAGTACCAGTTCTCGTCGGTGTCCATGACGAAATCGACCGACCACGCATGCGGTGCGAATCGTTCTGCGGCCTGTTCAGCGTATTCGTGGAGTGTGTCGACGTCGTTTTCAATTCGTTCGACCTGTTCGTGGTAGAACTCCAGGCTCCCGGTTTGAGATTCGAACGTTTCCTTCGACATCCGCGGCCAGTGGTACGTCACTTCACCGTTGTCGATGAAGAACCGGACTTCCGGGTGTAGTGTTGCGCGTCCATCAGGGTTGAAATCCAGATCGAGGTACTCTCGGAAGGCGATGCCGTGCCCGGTCGGCATGTTCTGCATGATGTGGTCGTCGTAGAGCGCGCCGATCGTGTGGAAGATGTTCTCGATGGTCGGGTTCGTGATCTGCCCAGCCTGTTCATCCAGGTGCCGAGCGGACTTGTGGTACGAGCGAACGAAAACAGGCCCACCGTCGAAATCGTCCTCAATGAGTTCCTGCAACTCTTCTGGTGACAATTCGGGTTGTCCCATGAAGTCGAGTTTCGGGCGCGGGTCCTCGGTCATGAAGATCGGGGTGAGTTCACCCTTCGGGATACCGAGGTAGGCGTGCGTAGCGTCTTCCAGCGGGATGAGCTCCGTCTGCGGGAGCGGGATATCCAACTCTTCGAGGAGTGGGTACCACGTGCCCATCGCGTTGGCTGCGTCGAAGAACGACGTCATCACGCAATCGACCTGTTCCTTGATCTCATCCAGTGGAACGCGTTCACTGTCGGGAATCCCGGATGGACTGTCCATCTCAGACTCTCCCGGTTCACTCTCACTGGTTGTCTCTTCATCCGCGTCTCCAGCGAGGAGTGCTTCGACTTCCTCTATCGTAATCTCATCCTCTTCAACGTCCCCGCTCTGACCTGACTCGCACTCGTCTTGGTCACTGACCATACGCGAGGCTACGACCCGAAGGGTAGTATTCCCTCTGTGTCCGGCGCGATGCGGCGCAACCAGACGGGATTACACCACTTCGGGTCGAGAGAACGGTGGTGGGAATGGTAAGACGGGAGTGGTGTTCTCGAACCCGTTTTCACTGAAGGAGTGCCCCGTGCTCGTCGATTTCTCCGTTGCAGATACGGGTGCTGGAGATGCGTCGCCCGTCGTCTGCGAGGAGTGGTTCGACAACTTCCAATGTGAGCGGCTCATAACCGCGTTCTAACCGGGCAGTGTTCACCTTCTCTCCACGAGAGAACGTTTCAGGTGACACAATCAGGTGTGTGAACGACGGGTCTTCAGTGACGACGCCCATGGGGTCGTCAAGCATCCGAATTTCGAACTCACGTTTGTACCGGTCGGCGTACCGTTGGAGTTCTTGTGCTACGTTGGTTTCGCGTTCGGTGAACGTGGGAACCGGTCGTTCAGTGTGTCGGGTTTGCTGTGCCAACTCGTCACTGGTAAGTCCGACTGTAACATCACCGATTTCGAACGCTCGTTGGAAGATTTGCCGATGTCCGTCATGGATTGGGCCGAACGTTCCACCGAAGGCGACACGAGTGTCCCCGGCTGGATAGGCGAACGTCTCGACAGTGTTGAACTCGCCGTGCCGGTGACTAATGTATTTCACTTCCGATCGGGAGACATCCATCACAGCGAATGACCCGTTCACTCCGTCGAAATCGGGTGATTCGACGTTGAACGCGTTTGCCGTGATTCGTGGAGTCCCACTATCGTCCTCGACGATGGTTTCTCTGTGAGTGTGCCCGTTCACGGTTGCCAGGACAGTATCGTGTTCACCGAGAATATCTTCGGTGAGGTACTTGTCGATGGCGAACGCACACTCCGGGTGTTCTTCGAACCAGGTCCCCGTGAGATCGTGGTAGTGAAGCGGGTGGTGAGAGAAGACAACAGCGTACTCGGCATTTGAAAGTGCAGCATCGAGGAACTGGATTTGTTCAGTTCCGAGTTCACCACGGGCGTCCGGCCACTGTGGAGCGGACGTGTCAAGGAAGATCCCTGTGATGTTGTCGTGAAGCGGGACGGTGTAGGAGACAGCATCACTATCGAACGGGGTGGTGAACTCATCTGCGCTGAGCTCAACGAGATCATGGTTTCCAGCAACGGCGTAGACGGGTGCTTCGGCATCACCCAGGATGCTTGTGATGGATTGGAGTCGCGTTCGCGTCGCGGCAGCCGAGTCCGCTTCCATGATTACATCACCGAGGACAACGATACTGTCTACGTTGGCTTCGTTAAAGTGCGCGACAGCGTCAACTAGTCGGTCTTCGACTACATCCGAATCACCTTCTCCGTAATGAATATCGGTAATAATGCCGATGCGTGTTCGGTGTGATGCAGTCATGTCTGCATCGGTTTCTGGAGCGTGTTTCCCAGTCATACTTACCTCACCGAGGATACCGTCCACTACACCTCGAACCGGAGTATTACCACCGCCACGAGGCGGTGTGTTTTACACGGTTCGAGGTGTGGGTGGGGTTGGATTCGCGTCACCATGCGGAATGCAGTTGGCGCGCCGTGTAGCGATGTCGTCGAGCAGCGATGACTTTAGGCTCGCT